>Ga0182742_1001443_pt1 | contig 30479 bp, 25 predicted proteins | sample eDN5th37CBELigMG_FD_128880 | JGI IMG/M metagenome (GOLD analysis project Ga0182742, IMG submission 128880) | Enriched Miracle-Growth compost microbial communities from Emeryville, California, USA - eDNA 5th pass 37_C BE-Lig MG (version 2)... ... | reverse complement strand
CTATGCTGAAAGGTTGCTGTATGGTCATGAAATAGTAGGAGAAAATGCATTTTCTCCTACTATTTCATGACCATACAGCTTAAATGAGTCAAAAATCAACAATATTATTTAACAAAGCCAAAAAATAAAAAAGTGGAGAATATAGCCATTATTATTATTATTATTATTATTATGGGTGTGATGTTAGCAAAACGAAAAATGAGCGTAACGGAGCTTTCCGAGAGGGTTGGGATAACGATGGCGAATCTTTCCATTCTGAAAAATGAGAAAGCCAAAGCGGTTCGTTTTTCAACATTAGAAGCGATTTGTCAGACTTTGGATTATCAGCCAGGTGATATTTTGGAGTACAAAAGCGACGGAGACACTCAATAAAAACAGACAACAAATTTATATCGGGAGTCGACAGAGAATTTAAGGGATAGCCATTAAGCTATCCCTTCTTTGCGTTTATTATGTTATTTACTCAGAGGATTGCGATGAAATTAGTGACAAATGCCTGTTGTTTGTTAAGGCCCCCCGTAATTTTTATTCCAATCTATTCATCAAAATTATACGAACCATATTACAGAAAGCATCTAAAAAAGTAGTTCGTTTTGGAGTATTATTTTTCATTTTGTACTCCGAAACTGAACTATTTAACGGCACCTGTTTTTTGTTTCTTCATCATTTTCCCTTCATTACTCGATTGTTTACAAGGATTATTATGAAACTTTTCTGAATAGTATAACGTATTATGGTATGTTGCAATTGCCAGGAAAGTGAGGAGAAAGGATGACCATTTTAGAAGTAATGAATCTAAAAAAATCATTTGGCTCGGTCCAGGCGGTGGAGGATGTCAGCTTTTCTGTAAAAGCAGGCGAAATATTCACAATCATTGGACCTAACGGAGCCGGAAAGACGACATCTCTTGAAATGATTGAAGGATTAGTTCCGCCAGATGCAGGTGAAATTCGCTTTGGAGAATTAAATTGGAATCAGGATGCGAATAAAATCAAAAAGATGATTGGAGTCCAGCCTCAATCGAGTGCCCTGTTTGATTTATTAACTCCTGAAGAAAACCTTAACCTTTTTGCGACCTTTTACGACCATGCCCGTTCAACTGAGGAAATCTTAGAGTTGATTAACTTGGGTGATCACCGCCGGCAGCAGGTAAAAAAACTTTCTGGTGGGCAGCGTCAACGCCTTGCGATTGGACTCGCAATGATTAGCGATCCTGATATTATTTTCTTGGATGAACCGACCACTGGACTTGATCCACAAGCACGCCGTAATATTTGGGACATCATTCTCCAGCTGAAAGAATTAGGTAAAACAACCATCCTAACGACCCATTATATGGAAGAAGCTGAGCAATTAAGTGACCGTGTCTGTATCATTGATCAAGGAAAAATTGTCACCATTGATTCCCCCTCTTCCCTTATCGAACAATTAACAAAAGAAAGAGCCGTACGATTATCCTTCCTAGATGGTCACGAAGCAGCGAAAGAAGTTCAACATTTCATGGAAACCCTTGATTCTGTTGTTCGCAATGAAGTAGATGGTACTTCCTTAACACTTTGGACCGCACACCCCGAGGATACACTATATACATTATTTGGTTTTACAAAAGAAAAAAATTATCAAGTGGAGCAAGTTTCCATTCGTGAAATGAGTTTGGAGGATGTGTTTATTGAATTTACTGGAAAGGAATGGAGGGATTAACCCCGTATGAAACAATTCAAGCACATGTTCTTAGCTCAATTGAAAATGACATTAAGAGAAAAACAGGCATGGTTTTGGGGAATTTTCTTCCCTGTTATTTTAATGGTTATTTTTATGACTATTTTTGGCGGCAGTTCTAACGACGAATTCTCTGCCAAAGTAACCATTGTAAATGAAAATCCAAATCCAACCTCTGATATGCTATTGAGTCAAATAAAGCAAATTCCTGTGCTTGAAATGGAAGCTGACGAGCCTGTCAGCCGTAAGCAAGCAGAAAGAATGGTCAAAGATCAAGAAATCAATGCTGCGATTGTTCTGCCTGAATCTGTTGAAGCCACTTCCATCCTGCTCGTTGTTAATAAGGAAGATGAACAAGGTGTCACAACTCAGGCTCTATCAGGTATGCTAAATGATTTTGTCCAACGGGCTAATCTATCTGCTGCCGGCGCTCCTCCTACCTTTGACTTACAGTTTGAGTCCATCACTTCTGCTGATCAAGAATTAAACTACACAGATTTTCTGCTTACGGGGATGATTGCCCTATCGATTGCCCAGGCCGGTATGTTTGGCATGGTTGATTTAGTGGATATGAACCGCAAAGGGTTAATAAAAAGATTACGAATGACCCCTGCTAACATGAATATCTTTGGCTTTAGTGATATGGTGATGCGATTACTCTTCAGCATTGTTCAAATCGTCTTATTATCCATCATCGGTGTATTTGTATTTGGCGCAAAACTGTATATCAATTTTCCCAGCCTCCTAATCGTTTTCATCTTAGGAGCACTGTCCTTTAATGCGCTTGGTTATTTCTTTTCCTCATTCAGTAAAACAACAGAAGCCTATATGGGCATTGCGAATATTGTTAGTTTCTTGATGATGTTTTTAAGCGGCATCTTCATTCCAGTTGAAACGATTCCTGACTGGATACAACCGATATCGAATGTCCTGCCACTCACTTATTTTGTTGAAGGGCTAAGAGATAGTATGGTGTATTCTACCAGTATCTTTTCAAGTTCACTTTGGCTTGGTATCGGTATACTAGCCCTTTGGGGAATTGCGACATTTATTTTAGGCTCCTTGCTATATAAAAGAAAGTCGATTGTGGCTACAAGATAAGTTTATCTCCTAACAGACATCGTCCCTCGGATAGTGTCTGTTTTTTTTGAGGTTATTTTCCAACAGAGATGACCCCTTCTTTTAAAAATAATTTGTATTTTTCCTATAATTCTAACTTTTCTATATGTTAAAATAATATATAGATATTATTCTGTCAAAATATATGAAAATGATTATAAAAATAACGTCTCGAAGAAAAGGGTGAAACAATGAAAGAAATGACATTTAAAGCATTTTCCATTACAAATGAAATTGACTTGAATAAGATTGCGGTTCAATGCGGAATCCCTAAAAAATTCACTTGGGAAGAGCCTCTTATTCTGAAAGGTACTGTACTAAAATCAATCCTCAAGCGAGAGGTCAGAGATTCGCAATTTGTTCTTGTTTTCTCCTTTGGCAGTGTGGTATTTATTAATCATACTCATGAAGAGGAGATTAATGTTTTATTTCAATATATTAAATCCTTTGAGCCTGAAGTGAACCTTACATCTGCCTATACCTATACAGACGATTATAGTTTGCAAACAGGACAGACAGAAGAAATTGAACTGACCGATGAATATGTTGTCATTCCAGAGTATGATACATTTTATCCAGAAATTATCTCTACGGTGCTGGCTAAATCAGTTGCACTCGAAAAAACGGAAGTCCATCTTGGGAAAATTAATGACCAGCTTGAAATTCTAATAGACCAACTTGAAAAAGGAAAAATGAGGATTGGCAATAAGAGATTGGCCAAGATGACAGCAGAAATTGTGCGTCATGAATATAACACCCATGCGTATATCATGATTTTAGATAAGCCCGACATTACTTGGACAAGTAATACAGCCAATGAATTCTATGATAAAATGTCAGAGTTTTTCGAGCTTAATGACCGCTATACGATTTTAAAAAGCAAAACGGAAACTTTATATAACATCATGGACGGATTCTCAAACATCAGCCACTCCATCCGCGGACTTTTTGTTGAATGGATAATCGTCATATTAATTTTGATTGAAATATTAATGACGGTTTCTGAATATATTGGATGGCTGCCATAATTACCATACTAATTTAGTTACGGCATACTGTTCAAGTAAAAAAAATTGATAAGTTGTAAATTTTCTATTGCTATTTTTTAAATTGATTGTTATTATAAAAATCGTGATTTGGAAAGCTACTAATTTTGAGTATATCGGGATCTTTCCAAGCAGATAATTTTGACCACCTCCTTCGGGAAGTTAAGGCAACGGTGCGCCGGGTCAAACGCCGATTGGCAACTTTAGTTGCCTTATTGATTGAGTTAAAAGCTCAAATTTTATAAGTTGGTTACTTTATAACCAGTGCATCTGCACATCAACTTGTGAAACGGTCAATAAGAGTGGTAAAAGTAATTATTTGCTATATAGACTCTGATCCTATGATGATATATTCGAATATTAAAGAGCTTTCTGCTAAAGTGTCAATGGACTTTTTGCGGATGTATAGTTATGTCACTAATAGTCATAACAATACATACTTTTTAATATAGAACATATCAAAAGCAAGTGAAATGCACGATGAGGCGTTTGCACTTGCTTTTTTTCGTAAAAAAGGAATGATCGTTGAGGAGTTCGAACCAACAATTTTATCGAGCTCAATCGATAAAAATCCAGATGCAAATTCGATGGGCGAATTTGATCTAGTTTTCAATCGTCCTCCTCTTTGCACTTCAAAAATCTATTATGTTGGGAGATAGGAAAATGGGAAAAGCACTTATTATTGGTTGTGGCGGAGTCGCATCTGTGGCTATCCACAAATGCGTACAAAACAGTGAGGTTTTTGAAGAAATTTGCATTGCAAGCCGTACAAAATCAAAATGTGATGCATTAAAAGAGAAATTAGATGGCGGCAAAACAAAAATTACTACTGCCCAAGTAGATGCTGACAATGTGGACGAACTGATTGCATTAATCGAAGAAGTAAAACCAGATATCGTCATGAACCTTGCCCTTCCATATCAAGATTTAACGATCATGGATGCATGTCTTGCAACCAAAACAAATTATTTAGATACAGCAAACTATGAGCCCGAAGATACAGCAAAATTTGAATACAAATGGCAATGGGAATACAAGGAGCGTTTTGAAAAAGCCGGTATTACAGCACTTTTAGGCAGCGGCTTTGACCCAGGTGTAACGGGTGTATTCTCTGCCTATGCATTAAAGCATTACTTTGATGAAATTGAAACGATTGATATTTTAGACTGTAATGGCGGAGACCACGGTTATCCGTTTGCAACAAACTTTAATCCTGAAATCAATATCCGTGAAGTATCTGCAAACGGAAGATACTGGGAAAATGGTGAGTGGATTGAAACAAAACCAATGGAAATCAAACGTGTCTACAACTTTGATGAAGTTGGTGAGAAGGATATGTACTTATTGTACCACGAAGAGCTTGAATCCCTTGCAAAAAACATCCCAGGACTTAAGCGTATCCGTTTCTTTATGACATTTGGCGAAAGCTATTTAACACACCTTAAATGTCTTGAAAACGTTGGAATGACTTCTATCGAACCGATTGAATTCGAAGGCAAACAAATCATTCCACTTCAGTTCTTGAAAGCTGTATTACCAGATCCAGCTACACTAGGACCTCGTACGAAAGGTAAAACCAATATTGGCTGTATCTTCAAAGGGAAAAAAGACGGCGTAGAAAAGACATACTATGTGTACAATGTTTGTGACCATGAAGAATGCTACCGTGAAGTTGGCTCTCAAGCAGTATCTTACACAACAGGTGTTCCAGCGATGATTGGTGCCATGATGATGCTGACTGGTAAATGGAATAAACCAGGCGTATTCAACATTGAAGAATTTGATCCAGATCCATTCATGGAAGCTCTTAACAAATGGGGATTGCCATGGAAAGAAGACTTCAGCCCAGTAATGGTAGATTCAGAGCCTGTTAAAGAAAAAAAACCAGAGCTTGTTAAATAATCTAATACAAAAGTTACTAAAGGGGACATGTTGTCCCCTTTTTGTTAATCATTTTCTTTTGAAGAATCATGTTATGTATCTCCCCTGCTTTTATCCTTTGAAAAAAACTCTCCTCTTAGAGTAATTAGCAGCAAAAGATCTGCTAACGCAATTTGTGCAACTGTCATATGATAGCTTGTCTGCCTTTCTGCCTTTCTTCTTTTCTCTCTTCCCTTTTACCTACACATTATTTCTTTGATTCATGATTATTTCAGCGAGAAGTGTTATGTTCCTAAATAAAAGAGCTCTCAGAAAATGTGGTTATTACCGACCTTCTGAGAGCCCTTTTATTTATTGAACATATGAATAATAATAATTTTAGGAAGAATTTTTTATCTAAAAACTGCTACTAATCTACAAAATTCGCATCGAAAACATCAGCAAACTCGACTATATACAGCAAATTTCGCAAACAAGGGTGTGGAAACCCTCTATTAAACCAGTTCGAGCACTCTTTCTTGTTTATCTTGTTTCTTCTCTGCTAATCCAAGCGACTGTGCTGTTAACGTATGAATATCATCAATTAGTTCTGGATTTTCCATAAGTGATATGCCATAAGAAGGAATCATCTCTTTTATTTTCGATTCCCATGCATTCATATGCTGAGGGAAGCATTGATTTAATACCTTAAGCATAACTGAAACGGCGGTAGAAGCTCCAGGAGAAGCTCCAAGTAAGGCAGCGATTGAGCCATCAGCAGCACTGACAACTTCAGTACCAAACTGCAACGTTCCTTTTCTAGCTTCTGTATCTTTAATTACTTGTACACGTTGACCGGCTATAATTAAATCCCAATCCTCACTTTTAGCATTTGGGATAAATTCACGCAACTCTTCCATACGCTGTTCTTTTGATAGCATAACCTGCTGAATCAGATATTTTGTCAATGCCATTTCTTTTGCCCCTGCAGCGAGCATTGTTAAGACATTATCTGGTTTTACAGAGGTAATTAAATCCATCATAGAACCTGTTTTTAGGAACTTCGGTGAGAAACCGGCAAATGGTCCAAATAACAATGATTTTTTATTATTGATAAATCTTGTGTCTAGATGCGGAACAGACATTGGCGGTGCACCCACCTTCGCTTTTCCGTATACTTTTGCATGATGCTGCTCAACAACTTCCGGATTATTACATACCATAAAGATTCCGCTTACAGGGAATCCTCCAATATGTTTCCCTTCAGGAATTCCAGATTTTTGAAGTAAGTGAAGGCTTCCTCCACCGCCGCCGATAAAGACAAACTTTGCTGTATGATGTTCAACCGTACCATTATGAAGATTCTTCACTTTTAACTCCCAAGAACCGTCACTTGTTCGTTTAAGGTTATCAACACTGTGATTATAATTGATTTTGACATTTTTACTTTCTAAGTGTTGGAACAGCATACGGGTTAATGCACCAAAGTTAACATCTGTACCCGTGTCAATTTTAGTTGCTGCAATAGGTTCATCTGAAAGTCGGTCTTCTAGCATAAGCGGAATCCATTTTTTCAATGTTTCCGGGTTATCAGAAAATTCCATTCCTTGGAATAACGGATTTTTTGACAGCGCTTCAAAACGTTTCTTTAAAAATGATACATTTTGCTCCCCTTGTACAAAACTCATATGAGGCAGCGCCATGATAAAATCTTTAGGATTACGTATCAGCTTGTTGTTTACAAGATAGGACCAAAACTGCATAGATACTTGAAATTGTTCGTTAATATTTATCGCTTTATTAATATCTATGGATCCGTCTGGTTTTTCAACGGTGTAGTTAAGTTCGCATAATGCCGCATGGCCTGTTCCAGCATTATTCCATTCGTTAGAGCTTTCCTCTCCTGCGTTTGCTAGTTTTTCAAATACTGTAATTTCCCAGTCCGGTACTAATTCTTTTAGAAGTGATCCAAGCGTTGCACTCATAATTCCGGCACCGATTAAGATAACATCTGTTTTTGTTTGTCTATTACTCATATTCTACCATCCCTAACCCTAAAGATTTACAGAAAGGATGTAAGCGCTCCCTACTAAAAAATTAAAGCAAGTCAGGATGCTGCTTAGTCATACATCATTTCTGAACCAAGTATTACCACATTATAGTCTTTCAGTATTGTTAAAATATTAGAATATTTTTTATAAGTCTATTATATAGTAATACTAAGCTATTTAAAAGCTGATTGTTTCAAATAAAACAACAGTGGTAAAACAATTTCAGATTCATTTGAAATCTCTTTAGGTTCTATTATATCGTACTTCCGCTAAAATCATCTATTAATATGTCGAATTTATAAGAATTATCTATTTCTATAACACGTACTAGAGTACGTTTATTACATTTTAACATATAAAGAATATAGATTTTGATAAAATTCAAATTCTTATAGTGATAAACTATTACTAGTAATGGAATCCTTTGTAAAAATAAGAAAAGTTATGGGATAGGGATCTCCTATGACTTTTCTATAAAAGGACTTATTTTATATACTAATTTTGAAATCTAGTTCCCCGCTTCCGCTTTTCCTATAAATAAAAACCACCCACAAAGATTGTTAAAACAATGTTTGTGGGTGGTTTTATGTTCGTTCAATAAACCAAATAGATTCTTAACATCTCGCGGCCTATTTCAAACCAATAAACTTACGATTATATTACTTATCATTTCTTTACTTTTCCCCAAGTTTAAACTGACTCTCGTACATACTATAGTAAAATCCTTTATTTTTGAGAAGCGCTTCATGAGTCCCCATCTCAATAATTTCTCCGTTCTGAATAACTAAAATCTGGCTCGCATTCTCAATTGTTTTCAGCCGGTGCGCGATAACAAAACTAGTCCGACCTTCCATCAAATGATTAAGTCCTCTTTGTATTTCCATCTCTGTCCTTGTATCAATACTGGATGTTGCTTCATCAAGTATGAGAATATCTGTATCAGCTAGAATGGCTCTTGCTATTGCCAGAAGCTGACGCTGTCCCTGACTTAAATTCGAACCACCCGAGGTAATCGTTGTTTGATATCCATTTGGCAAATGCTTAATAAAGTGATGTGCTGAGGCCATTTTTGCTGCCTCTACAACCTCTTCATCGGTTGCATCTAGTCTTCCGTAACGGATGTTTTCCATAATCGTCCCGGAAAATAAAAAGGTATCCTGAAGTACGATGCCGATTTTTTTTCGTAAATCACTTATTTTATAATCGGTCATATTCCGACCGTCGATTTTAATTTCACCGGAGGTTACATCATAAAACCGCATTAACAGATTGATGATAGTGGTTTTCCCAGAACCCGTTGGCCCAACTAAGGCAATCTTCTCTCCTGCCTTCACTTGAAAATCAATATTCTTGAGGATTGGTTTTCCCTTATCATAACTAAAGTCAACGTGCGAAAAATCAACATCACCTTTTAATGAATCAATGGAAAAGGCATTGTTTTTATCCACGATATCCGGAGTTTCATCCATTACTTCAAATACCCGTTCAGCTCCCGCTATCGCTGATTGAAACATATTGAACAAACTTGAAAGCTGGTTAATAGGACGGAAGAACTGACGTGAGTATGTCACAAATGCAGCAATAACTCCAACGGTAGTCATTCCCTCCACCGTCATAACTGCACCTACTCCGATGAGCAGGCCTAAACCTAAGTTGTTGATAAAGTTATTCGTTGGACCGACAAATCCTGAAACCATATCCGCATTCATGGCAGAATATCGCAATTTTTCATTAATCTCTGAGAATTTCTGGTTCATTTTTTCTTCTTTACCAAAAAGAGTGACAACCTCGCTCCCTGAAATCGACTCTTCAACAAACCCATTTAGCCCGCCAAGATCACGCTGTCTTTTAATAAAATAACTGCTGCTGTATTTTATTATTTTTTTTGTTGTAAAAATCATCACAGGAATCGTGAATAAAGCAGTAAGTGCTAATATCCAATTGAGTGAAAACATCGCAATTGTCACACCAGATGCCATTAATATCGTTGAAAGAATTTGAATGACACTTTGACTTAGAGCGCTATTTAAGCTTTCGATGTCGTTTGTTACCCGGCTCATCAGGTCTCCATGAGAATGTTTATCAAAAAACCTTAAAGAGAGTGTGTGAAATTTATCATATAATTCTTGGCGCAGATGACGAATCGTATGAAGCGAAATCTTTACCATTGTATATGATTGCAGCCATGTAAACAGTGCAGCCGCTGTATAAATGATAGCAAGTAACGTTAGAAATCTTAACGTCCCGCCTATATCCTTTGGAATAATATAATGATCAATGATGATACCAATTAAATAGGGTCCAGCAAGTCCTAACAAGGTCGAGATGATGACAAAGATAACCGAAGCGATAAGCGCCCCCTTTTGCTTTTCCATATAACGCCAGATTCTAAGTAAGGTTCCTTTCCGGTCCTTGGCTTTTTCTGCTGGTCCGCTCATTCCTTTAGGACCTCGGACTCGGCCAATAATATTTGGAGCCGCCTGTTTACTCACAAGAAACCACCTCCCTTCCTTTCTGTGTTTGATAAATATCACGATACAATTCACTTTTTCTCAGTAATTCTTCATGCGTTCCAATCGCATCAATCCTTCCATCCTCCATGACAAGAATTTTGTCAGCATCGATAATAGAGGAAATTTTAGATGATATGATGAACACCGTTGTGTTAGGATATGTTTGTTTTAAGGCCTGTTGTACCGCTGATTCCGAAATCGCATCAATAGCTGAAGTGGAGTCATCAAGAATGAGGATACCTGGTTCTCGTATAAATGCACGTGCCATTGACAAACGTTGTTTTTGACCACCGGACAAATTTGTAGCTCCCTGTGTAAGAGCATGAGAGAATCTTTCCTCTAGTTTGTCGATAAACTCAATCGCAGCGGATGATTGTGAAGCAGCCTCCATCTCATCTCCAGTTGCATCATCTTTCCCATACCGCAAATTTTCCTCGATACTGCCTGAAAATAATATGGCTTTTTGCGGGACAAAGCCAATAACTGAACGTAGACTTTGAATGGAATAATCTTTTAGATTAATCCCGTCTATGAAAATCTCTCCTGAATCCGGATCATACAAGCGGGGGATTAGCTTGACTAATGTTGACTTTCCGCTTCCCGTCGGTCCTATGATTCCAATCGTTTCTCCGGGTCTAGCAGTAAAGGAAATATTCTTTAAGACGTGTTCTCCATTTTTACTGTAGCTGAAATCCACATCGCGGAATACCACATTGCCAAGGACTTTTTGCGGTGATACGGGATGATTCGTTTCTGTAATATCAATTTCAGTGTCTAGAACTTGTACAATCCGTTTCGCTGAAGGAAAGGCACGGGTAATTTGCATAAGAACATTGCTGCTGCTCATTAGACCGTTCATCATAATGTTTAAATAATTAATAAAGGCCAGGATGACACCGACTTGCATAGTACCTTCATTTACTTTGATGGCTCCAAACCAAATACCTGCTACAATCCCGATATTCACAACGAACATCATAAGCGGCATGAGCGTAAGAATGACCTGTTCAGCAGACAGATTCCGCTGTGTTAATAGATGATTGAATTGTTGAAATTGTTTCTTTTCATGTCCTTGACGGTCAAAGGCTTTGATTACCCGTATTCCTGCTAACGTTTCCTGCAGTTTTGTATTGACTCCATCAATCGCTTGTTGCACGTAGGAAAAGAGTTCCCCCGTTTTTTTAGAAAAATAATAGATTAATAGCATTAAAACGGGTATAGTTGCAAGCAATATAGGAAATAGCTCACGTGCGGTTGTCCAAACAATAATTACAGAACCAATAAATAAGAGCGGCCCCCGAACAAAAACACGCAAGGTCATAATTAAGGATGATTGAATAGACGCAATATCATTGGTTACAATCGTAATTAATTTACCTGTGCCAAAAGAATCACTGTTTTGATTAGAAAAACGTTCAATTTTTTTAAATAAATCCCGGCGGATATCCGTTGAAAAATGAACGGCTGCTTTTGCAGCATAAACAGAGCTTCCTGCTCCGCCGATTAATCCGATAAAGGAGCTTAAAAGCATGAAAAGCCCCATTTTGATTACATAGGAATGATCCTGATTGGCAATTCCCTCATCGATAATTTTTTGCATGAGTGTTGGCTGAAGTAAATCCATCATCACTTCCATGCACATAAGGATAGGACCGAGAATAGCGAACCATTGATATAGCTTTAAATAGTGTAATAATTTTTTCATGGAGTGCATGAAATTTTCTCCTTATCTAGCTGAAATCTTTCTTTAAACGTTTAGTTATTTCTTCAATGAATGTAATGAATTGCTCCATTCTTTCCGGTTCCGAACGAATAAGTCTAATGGACCTTTTCAGCTCCAAATCCCATTGTTTAATCGCCTGTTTGACTTGTTCAGCTTCTTTGGAATTCCGCCAAAACTGTCTCTCCTTCCATTCCAACCAGAAATCTTTTTCTTCTTTTTCCGCAAATTCTTGTAAACGCTCCTCTCCATTTTTATTGAGATGATAGACCTTCTTATCTAAATCCTCTTGTAAAATAATCATCCCTTTATCAAGCAGTTCCTGAAGTGCTGGATAAATGGTACCTGCACTTGCCTGATATAATCCCTCCGACCGTTCCTCTAACTCTTTCATTATCTGATAGCCATGCATCGAATGTTCTTTCAGCAAGTGCAGGATGGCTACCCCAACAAAACCTCTCCTTTTTTTCATTCCATACCTCCCAGTCTAATATATCGTTTAATTTTAATCGATATATCGATTTGTGGCAATAATTTTCATTTTTTGGGTAAGCAGTAAACGAATAGATTATAATCATTTAAAGGACATTCAATTTAAAGGAGATGATGGATGTGGAAGTTAAAAAGGATTGGAAGAATGGTGCCGTAGGACATACATTTATTGCTTCATTTAGCGGTGGAAAAGATAGCGTTCTAGCTTTATATAAAGCAATGAAGGTGGGTGAAGCGATTGGTTTGATTGTCATGATGGAGGAGGAAGGACAAAAATCAAGATCCCACGGAATGCCCCCTGAACTTATACATGCCCAAGCTAAATCGATTGGATTACCTGTATATGCTGCACCTGCTAGTTGGTCCGAGTATGAAAGAGTATTTATTACTCTATTAAAAAAGGCAAAAAGGCAAGGAGCAGAAGCATTGGTTACAGGTGACTTGGATATGCCTGAACATGGCAGCTGGAATGAAATGGTCACGAAAAACGTTGGCTTAAAGCTAGGGATGCCCCTATGGAGGATGGATCATAGAGAGGCTGTCGACGAGTTTATCAATCTAGGATTTGTCACAATCATTGTAACCGTCAATTTATCATTAGGTATGAGAGTAGAGGATTTAGGGCGCACGTTAACACATGAATACATAAAAGAACTTGAAGCGCGCGGAGTAGACCCTTGCGGTGAAGGCGGAGAGTTCCATACGACAGTCATAGACGGTCCGATTTTTAAACATTCCATACGTGTTCGACCATGCGAAATCATAAAAAAAGGAGAATATGCCTTTTTGCCTTTGGAAATGGATTAGAATGTGAAAAGGAAAAAGAGGGACAACCTGCCCCCCTTTTTTCCTACATGCTTCATTATAATAGACTGTGTTTCTTTTCGGGACCTGTTAACAATCCCAGATGCTTCAGTAAATCAATAAATTTACGGAGCGTTTCTACCTGGTATTCATCCATATTTTCTCCATCAAAATCATAAAAACCTTTACCCGCTCTCATCCCCGTTTCACCCTTTTTCATTTTTTCTTCTATAATTTGCGGCGGGCCAAAACGGTCTTCTTCGAAGGAGTCTTTTAAATAATGACTGGCATGGTATAAAGTTTCTGCTCCTCCCCAGTCGATAAATTCCAATAGTCCAAGGATAGCAAAGCGAAGGCCAAAGCCGATTGTAGATGCCTTATCTATATCTTCAGCTGTTGCGACCCCCTCTTCTACCAGACGTGCGGCTTCATTCATAGCAAGTGCTTGAATTCTTGGTACAATAAAACCCGGTGATGGTGCACAAGTAACGGGTACCTTTCCAATTCCCTCAAGCAATGTCTTCATCTTTTGCAAAACTTCGGGACTTGTTCCATTTGCCGGACTTACTTCAACGAGCGGGATGAGGTAAGCAGGATTCAGCCAATGAGTATTCATATATCGTTCTTTTCCCTGTATATATTGAACTAAATCATTGGCAGAAAAAGATGAAGTGGTTGAAGCAATCATTGCATTTTCAGGCAAATGTGCACAAATCAGTTTAAAAATAGACTGTTTCACATCTAACATTTCCGGAACGGCTTCAAATAGTACATCCGTGTACTGTAACTTATGGATTCCATCCTGAATCGAACAGAATTCAATTGAACCTACTATATTGTCAACTGACGATTGGGGTACCACATCCGTCATGACTAATAGATCAAGTTGCTTTTTTATTTCAGTGAGTGCCTCTTCTTTTAATTGCAGAAAGGCATCTCTGTTTCGTTCTTTCATATCAATCAAACTGACATGGTAGCCTTGATAAGCAAAGGCAAGGGAGATGCCTCTCCCCATCCTTCCTGCTCCCACTACAGCAATATGTGGGTTAGTTGGTTTCATACTGAATCACGCCTTTTTCAAGAATAGCTTTCACTTCTTCTACGGTTTTATCACTAAGTCCCATACTTTCCATCGTCCTCCCTGTTTTACGTAAATCTTCACCGATTACACTAGAAGCAATAGCCAATAGTCCTGATGCAACTGGGACTGGAGTCTTTAACCATTCGCCAAGTGATACAAGAAATGAGAGTCCTAAGGCCACATCTTCTCTCATATAACGGTGGGTATATAGATTTAGCGGCTCATGCCAATCATGTCCATCTACGAGCTTCTCATGCGCCCCATTTCCATACATCCATTCTTCTCCGTCTTGGTTATAATGATTCTCAAGAGGAAAATGTGGAGCTGTATAGCCCAATGCTTCCCGAATAGCTATTCGTTCGGCATCAAGAGCCCGGTGGACATTTCTTATCGCAGGCTGGGTGCCTTCATTATGAATATCCCATCTATCAAAATGCTCAATCGGTCCGGCATTCATTAAAATGAGAGGAGGGTGAATAATTGGACCCGCATTCATCAGTGCACCATCAAGGGCATCTTGAATTTCTTCAATCGCTGGATAGGCTTCTTTTAATATCCGGAATGCATAGTCTGATTGATTACTAGGGAAAACCCCTGTTGGAAGTCTAGTCCCGCGCCCTGAAATGGATACGGTTTCTTCATCATGCTTTCTAGATAGATACGGAAGTGTTCCCGTTTCCGCAAATATCACATTGGCTTTACATCCTGCATCACGAAGCTCCTTGGACATAAGATAACTGCCGAATGTTCCAGGCGGTAAATAGATAACTTGTCCATCTTCTAAAACCTCTGCCAGCTGCTTGGCTAGCGAAACTTGCGTTACTGCCGGCAATGGAATAACAATCAGCTTAACTCCATGTACCGCTTCTTTCAAATCTGTAGTGGCTTTATATAATGAAACCGTACGTGTTCCTTGATAATCTTTTATAATAATAGCTTGTTTTTCTAACACTCTATTGAAAGCCTCTTTATTTCTCCTCCACAGACGTACCTCGTGACCTTTTTCCGTCAAATCGACTGCTGCTGCATATGCTCCATTTCCCCCGCCAAGAACTGCAATTTCCATTATTTCCGCCTCCTCGATTAATTATTAGTATATTGTTCAACTAATTCATTTAGTCTTTCGCGATATTCAGTTCCAGGTAATCCTTTTTTGTCTGCATCTTTCACAGCTTTATCCTGGACTGGCTTAACGAGTTCATCCCATTTTTTCTTTTCTTCCTCTTTGACTGGAATGATTTCCAAGCCTTCTGTATCAGCACTCCATTTAAGCGATTCCTCTGTATGCTTATCTAAATATTGACCGGTAAAAACCGTCATTTCTTTGTTTAATTCATCAATGACCTTCTGTACATCCTCAGGAAGACTATCCCACTTGTTTTTATTCATGACAGCAACAAATGTGTTAATCGTTAACGGATAATCCGTCACATATTTCAAATATTCTGCTAATTTTAAGTCCTTCAATACTTCACGTGATGAAACATTTCCTTCAATAATACCTGTCTGCAATGCTTCTGGTACCTCAGCCTGTGACATTCCAACTGGCGCTGCCCCCAATGCTTCCATAACCGGAGTTAATGAACCTGAAATCCGGAATTGTGTACCAGATAATTCCTTTAAATCAGAGATTTTTTTCACACTTTGAATATAGGCCGGTTCAGTCGCAAAAGCGGTAATGATTTTAAAATCTTTCAGTGCTTCTGGAGGATACTCTTGAATTAAATCAGCAACCACCTGGCTTGCTACTTCTGAATTAGGATAACCGGAAGGTAAATCTGAAATTTCTAGTAACGGGAAACGTCCTGGTTCATACGTAGTAGAAGTTAAACCAATATCGGCTGTTCCAGAGGAAACCCCGTCAAACATATTAGCTGCATCTAATAAGGTTCCGCCAAAGAACATATCTACTTTGACTTTGCCATTCGTTCTTTTTGCTAATTCTTCCGACCACTTTTTCATCTGAACAGCAGGAAAGGTGTTATCTGGGGCAAAGAAAGCATAGGATAAAGTAATGGTTTCGCTGTCCCCTCCGCCTGAGGTGGATTTACTTCCACCGCCACAGGCACTTAATATTCCTATTAAGAGAACACTTAACAAAACATAAGCTAGTTTTTTCCCTGTTTTTTTCTTATTTCTTTTTTTCTCCATGCTTCCCTCTCCTTGGCTATGATTTTAATCCTGATCACTAGCGTTCCTTTCTAAGCTTTTTACCGAGGTTCCTATTAACCTTTTATTTTCCCAAGAACTAAAAGTATTTGCAGTGATAATTGAATTTCAAACCGATTATTCGAATTGGATAAATCCATTCCCAGCATCTCTTCGATTTTTTTAATCCGATATTTCATTCCACTAATCGATATGGACATTTCTCTTGCCGTCTTATGTAAATTAAATTCATGCTGCGAATAATAAAATAAAGACATCAATAATTCAGCATCTTTTCTTTTATCATATTCAATGATTGGTTTTAATTTTTTATTAGCAAATAATTCTAACTCTTCCGGTTCTCTAATATTTAACAATAAAGTGGAATAACCTAATTGATCAGTAAAAATAACACTTGATTGTGCATGACGAATTTTTGCAAATTCTACTGTTTTTTTTGCCTCTACCGCCTTCTTATGAAAGTCGTTTAATTCTGTGGTTATATCACTGATTCCGATATAAACCTGATAATGTTGACCATCAATATACTGCAGTAACTGTTCCCCATACTGCTTAATGGTGATTTTTTTCTTTTCTATCACCTCCTTAGAGATAATCAGTTGGATTGTATTTAATTTTGGGAGAATAGGGATATCCATCTTATTACTTGTATCTTGATATAAGATGTTTTTTAATTTATTTCTCACCTCCAAATACTCTGAATGAAGATATGTCGCATGTTCTTCCTTTTGGTTGCTTTGGATTTCAATATGAAAAATATAATGTGGTTGTGTTAAATTATAACCAAGATAAGAAAATCGGTTATAAATCTCATCTAAATCAGCCTCTTTATCATTAAGCAAATGTTCGAGCATTTCTCCTTTTAAACGCTGCTCCGTTTCAATGGCCACTCGCTCATTCTGCATATGCAAGGCAGTGATAGTCGCTATACGTTCAAGTACATCCTTATAAAACTTATCCGTATGTGAACTTAATGTAATTGTAATAAAGCCATATACTTGCTTTTTCACCATGACCGGAGCTGTGAGCAACTTAAAGGTTTTACTATGAAGATTCGTTTCAATTACTATATTCTCGGGATTAGTTTCGATTTGTTCAGCAGAAGTATTGATTTCCCTCAGCCAATTCTCCATCCCAACGACATCTCCGTAACTTGCCAATACTTCAAAATGACGATCACTAATGATAACTTGAGTCTGAAGATTTTTACCGATAATTTCCGCGAAAGCAGCAAATCCCTCTCCATGGAGCATGGATTGCGTCAATTGTCTACTAATGGAAGAACTTAATTCCAGCATGGCTTTTTGTTGTTCAATTTTTTGATACATTTTGTCCAGTTCCTCGGACATATCCTCATCTTCAAAAACCATCAGTTCTTCCTCCTTTAAATCATTCCCCCATTCTTCTACTGTTTTACCGGTATAGCTGCAATGGTCGTCCCCCTTACCCCTGCATTTTACTTCTTTAAAAATGACCTTTTTCCCAAGACATGCTGAATTATACCCGCTAGCATATCCAACTAAGTAATAACAGATTGATTCATGATGCTGAGGGAAGTTTTGTAAATGCTGTTTGGCTTCAAACGAATCAATCCAATATCCAGATACATTAAACTGTCCTTTTTCCATATCTACTTGAAAACTTTCTGGATAGGAAAATACACGTCCAAATAAATCATGTGCTTTTGTCCCTGCAATCAGCCATTCCAAATCATTTTTCCAACGAAAAGCCTTTTTATAAATGCGAGCTTCATGTACGCCGCAATGATATCCATATCGTAATAAAAATCGTTTGGCTCTTTCGACACCAAGCGCAGTGATTAAGTCTTTACGAAGTAATCCCCAGGCATCCGTACTATTTAAGGTCATACTAAGGTCTTTAAGACCTTTATTCGGTTTATTGTATACCATAATAAAATGCTCAAGCGTTAATTCGCTAGCTTTTAATCCTAATTCCATTGCACCTCTGGTCATTGAATCACCCTGTTAGTTTTGTCCATTATTTTTTCGTACTATTGTTCGTCGTTCAGCATTTTACTATCGAATCAAAACTACATCATGCATTATTTTCCAAGTAATAAAAATGAATGATGATAGAAACAATTAATTATTTTTAATTTTTTAAATTTTCTTTATATTTTGATTATATTTTATTTGGGATTTCCAAACAATAGCCTATTAGGGTTAAGATTTTTATTTTTATCGTCTGATTAGGGCGGATTATTTTCATCATTTACTTCAAATACTTCTTTCAGCTAGTATATCTGATATATGCTGACAGTCTATACCACTCAAGAAAGTATTTAATAATATTATTATCATTATGGAATCGTCCATCTATAGGACAAAAATAAAGAAGCATAATGATAAACATTACGCTTCCTCAATAACAAAACTCTTTACTATTTAAATAGGTCCATCAGCATAAATCTAAAAGACTCAAATTTACTCTTATTTGCTCCATATGTCGCTCTTCATGAAGAGCGACAGCTTCAATCCATTGGTCTAATGATAAATCGCCAAAAGCTGGATGATAGACTGATTTTGTTTCAAGGATAGAAGGGTCATTTATTGAACGAATCCTATTAATTAATTCATTTCTCGATTCATTTAACAACTCTATGATTCTCTTTACCTCAAAGGGTGCTGTATCAGGTTCCACAATCTCAGGTGCTTGAAGTTTTTTCGTCCGATCCAAAATAAGCTGTACGTTTTTCCTTTCTGGAATTGATTCTCTATCCTGACTTAATCCCCATGTGATGGCTTTTACTGTGGCCTTTTCTACTAATACTAAGTGATGACAAACTTGTGCGATACTCCACTGATGAGGTTCTGGCTTGTAATTAAATGCATCATAACTTAATAATTTAATATTCTTTATCAGATTATTTCGGGTTTCAGCCATACGCTGATGGACTGCATGATTCATGAAAATCCCCCTTATTAATAGTAAAAATTGCTGTATTTTTATCGTGCTTTCCTTGTTTTCTAATTAACAATGATTCATCTTCATTTATACTTCTACAAGAGATGAATCATTCCTGTCCGTTAATCATTCCTTTAAGAGAAAACTGTAAAATGACCTTTCAAAGTAGGTTATGATAGAGCTGCAGCGCTATTTTTATATGAAACAGAACAAAGGTTATAATATGCATAATGATTTGTATTGGGAGTGAAATCGAGTGTTTCAGTTTAATCAAACCCATAATCCGCGAAACAATGCCGCTCTGATAGCAGAATGGACAAAAAAACAGATACCGTTCAAAAAGTTAGTGCAAGAAACAGAGGAGCTATTCACTCAGGTGTGTCAAAACAACATACCTACGTTAACAGAACCTCACCCTAATCAGCCCCTCTCTTTCTTAGAAAAAATGACTCGATGGTTTTTTCGTATCTTTGCCAAACCTTCTACCCTGTTAGCTGCTAGCAAAACGATTGTGGATAAAGAAGAACATATTTTTCCCGATTGGAAGGATAAGCTAGACCAAGAATACAATGAATTATTGAATAGGATAACACGTGAAGTGAATATTTTAGATTTCGGTGCTGTTGGCGATGGGAAAACAGATTGTACAGCTGCTTTTCGTAAAGCGCTTGGACATGGACGGGTAAAGGTCATTGTACCCCAGGGAATTTTTATTACGAAAGGGATTCGGCTTCCATCATGGACTTTTTTAATCGGTGCAGGAAAAGGTATAACAACTATCAAATTACATCATGATGCCCCTAAAGGGACGAGATTGGTAACCAATGCGAACCATTGGAAGGGGAATCATCACCTTTTTGTGAAGGGTCTAACTTTAGATTGGAATATGGAACGCCTCGGTGATACGACAAAAACAAGTACTTGGGGAAATCATTCGAGCTGTTTAACCTATGCAAAGGTAACCTATGGATGGGTACATGAAGTGGAAGGAATCAATCCCGGACTCCATTGTTTTGATATTTCATCGACTCTTTATAATTATGCTGGAGATGGGTACCGTGCCCGCGGTGGCAGTAAATATGTGTGGCTCGATCAGTTAACTGGTTATGGGTTTGGAGATGACGGAATTACTACTCATCATAGCGACTATATCTTTATTTCTCGTTCTCATATGTGTAACCCAAGCGGTCGTTCCCATCAAAAGGGTTCTTCCAATTCAAATGGAATTGAAATCGATGATGGTTCAAGAAATATCCTGCTTGTCCATAACTCTACAGCAGGTTGTTTTGGCGGAGTAGAAATTAAAGCTCACGAAAACTCTTCAGCCTCTTCCAATATACAAATCGTTGGACATATTTCTGTTAATGATAACCGTTCCTATCATTTTCGACATATTGGCCATCACAAAAGCACGGATACGCAGTCAAAATCAGCTTATAATATCTCGGCTTGCGGCCTGGTTTCCGTTGCACCTGTTTATACAAAGTTATATAAGGATTCTGCTCCTCGCAGTTTAGTTGTTTCAGGCTATCAAAATGTCGTGATTAATCATTTTTGGGCTATTGGAGATGATGAATATGACTTTAAAAACAACCCCGTTGCTGCTATTCAATATCGAGCAAGAAATGTTGTGTTAAATGAGCTTTCTTTTAAAAACTACTATAATGCAGGACCAGCGATAAAGGTATTCGGAGGAGAAAATCGAGCAGAATTCATCAAGATTCAAAACGTGATGACAGATGATTCCTTCTCAAAGGTGATTGAAGCAGGTTCGGATGTAAAGGAAATGAAGATTGAACACGTCCAAAGGAACAGGAATACTGAATCCATTATGTATTAATACTCATTTACATAAAAACAAAAAGCAGTCACCTTTAGACTGCTTTTTGCTTTTCTCACACACTAGCCTTGTTTAATTAGAACCTGCACTATGCAAATAACAAGACAATCTGCGGAAGAAACGTGATAAGTAACAGAACAATGAGCATGGTACCAATATACGGGAGAACAGCTTTTGATAGCGGTCCCATCGGAACACCCGATATACTTGAACCAACAAATAAGTTCACACCTACCGGCGGTGTAAAATATCCGATAGCCAAATTAACAATCATTAAGACTCCAAAATGAACCGGATCATAACCCACTTGAACCACAATCGGCAATAAGATAGGAGTTAAAATAATAATGGCTGCCAGCGGGTCCATGAACATTCCCACCACTAATAATAAGGCTGTGATAAGGAGGATGATAACGATTGGATTACTAGAAATATTGATTAACCCATTCGCAATTTTATTTGGAATCTGTTCAAGCGTTAATAAACGTCCAAACGCATTGGCTGCCCCTACAATGATTAAAACAGTAGATGTTGTAAGAGCCGAATCATAAATCACTTTTGGTAACTCTTTTAATGGCAGCTCGCGATAAATCACGACTGCGACAAAAAGTCCGTATACTACAGCAATAACAGCCGCTTCTGTTGGGGTGAAGATTCCGCCATAAATTCCGCCCAAAATAATAATAGGAATTAATAAAGCCCATTTCGCATCCCAAATAGCTTTTCCGATATTTTTAAGCGATGTTTTCTCATCTAATCCCTTATATCCCATTTTCTTCGAATAGTACCAAGCCCAGGTCATCATGGCTACACCAACCAAAATGCCCGGTATGATACCGGAAATAAACAAGTCTCCAATGGACACACTTGCCGTTACACCGAACATGACCATTGGAATACTCGGAGGAATGATAATACCAATGGAACCTGCGGCTGCTACCGTTGCTGTCGCAAACCGTCTATCATAGCCCTGTTGAACCATAGCAGGGATCATCACTCCTCCGATTGCTGCAACAGTAGCAGGACCGGAACCAGAAATCGCAGCAAAGAACATGCATGTAATAATGGTAGCAATTGCAAAGCCCCCTGTTTTATTTCCTACTAGTGCACCGGCAACACCAAATAATCTTTGTGAAATACCACCCTTTCCCATAATTTCCCCTGCAAGAATAAAGAAAGGAACCGCCATTAATGGAAATGAATCAACAGATGTGACTAATTCTTTGGCTAAAAATTCAAGTGGCATACTGCCCGAATAAAAAATTGTGACTAATGTTGCCAACCCTATAGCGATACCAATTGGCACACTGAGCAGCAAAAGAATGGCAAAGCTACCAAATAAGACGGCCGTAGCTGTCATCACCAAAACCCCCTATCCTCATTTAAAAATAAATCTCTTTTCCGTTATTATCTTTTCCTTTACCTAGAAAGGACTGAATTAACTTCACTTGATTCTGAATTAATCGAATCAGAGTCAGCCCCATTCCAACAGGTGTCGCCATATAAATGAAACCCATAGGAATTTGATTGGCAGGCGATTTTTGGCCAAATTGTAATAATTGTTGGGCTACTTCATAGCCGTAAATAATGACAAATATGGCAAACGCCATAAAGAAAAGATTAGCAATAAATAATAAGATCAATTTCCCTTTTTCCTTTAGCAAAAATAAAATCGCATCAATTCTTACATGTTTTTGCTCTTTTACACCTAAACTGATTCCAATATAAATCATCCAGATAAAACAATAACGCGCCAATTCCTCTGACCAGGATAGTGAACCGCCAAATTGCCTCATCACCACTTGTAAAAAAATGACTGCTACCATAATGATAGAAAAAAATACTAATATTACTTTTTCAATATTCTCATCGAGCCAACGAATTACTTTCATTGTCATCTCCCTTTTCAGAACATATTTTCCAAACCAATCTAGTGGTGAGCTACGAAAAAAAGACTTTGAGGAATCATCCTCCCCTCAAAGTCTTTGAATGTTTTTTTACAATTGATTATTTGACAGCTTGTATTCTTTCAACATAATCTCCGTAACGTTCTGCATGTTTTTCATAGACTGGTTGAACAGCCTTACGGAATGACTCCATGTCAATATCTTCTTCAGGAATAATTTCTACTCCCTTTTCCACTAAATTCTTTTTGTAGTCTTCCATTAAATCTTGATTGATTTGACGTTCTTTCTGTGCATACTCTTTACCAAGATCAACGATAACTTTTTGAATATCTTCAGGTAATGATGCAAAAAGCTCTTGATTCATTACTAAAGTAGCGGAAGCGTAATAAAGTCCTACTTCAGAGAAGTGTTTAGATTGTTCATAGACATTTGTTGTATAGTAAACACCTGTTGAGAAGTCTGAACCATCAATCACTCCTTGCTGCAAGCCGCTGTATACTTCTGGGAATGCCATTGGTGTGGCATTGGTACCAAGTGCACTATACGTATCTAGTAAAAGTTCACTTTCAATGGTTCTCATTTTTAGACCCTTTAAATCTTCCACTGATTTAATTGGCTTCTTGCTATTCGCTAAGTGGCGTTGACCATTTTCCCAGAAAGCAATCCCTTTCAGATTGACATCTGACATTTTGTCTAATAATTCTTGACCCACTTCACCATCTAACGTTTTATACGTATGGTCTAAATCTCTAAATAAGAATGGAAATTCAATGACTGACACCTCAGGAACAAAGTTTGTCACAACTCCTGTTGTAATAACACTCATATCCAGTGTACCCAGTTGAACACCTTCAAGCATTTCGCGTTCGCCGCCTAGAGCACCATTACCGAAAATTTCGAATTTTACTTTCCCATTGGTAGCTTCTTCCACCGCTTTCGCATATTCGTTAAACCCAATGGCATATGCTTGTCCATCTGGAGAAATATGTCCTACTTTAATCGTAATGACGTCTCCATCTTTCCCGCTACTCGCTTTATCCTTTCCTGTGTCCTTTGCTCCGCCTCCACAAGCTGTCAGTGCTAATAAACTGACAACAGCGGCAATCATTAATAATAATTTAATCCCCTTCAAAATTGATTACCCCTTTTCAACTATTATATTATTATATTATACTTTAACGCTTAAAAGCGTATAAGTAGTGAAGTTATTGTTATTATAAACTAAATTGCCTAATTTTGCATCAAAAAATTATTATTTTCATAAATCTTTATACTTTTTTAAAAATAGTTTTTTATGTGTATTTTCTAAAGAATACTAATGTAACAAAAAACAAGCGGCTGAAAAGGTTTCAGCCGCTTGCATGTTTCTTATCAATCGTTATTATTTTACTGAGCTTTCGACCATTGTAATCAATGTACCATTACGGATTTGATCAGCCTTTTCTTTTCCAACAAGTGCTTCAATGATGGCTAGGGCAAAATATGGAGAGGTTGCCGGACCACGGGAAGTAATCACATTTCCATCCTTAACGACAATCTCTTCAGAGAATTCTTTAAAATTAACTTTTGATTCAAAGCCAGGATAACAAGTCCCTTTAATTTTTGCAGCTAGTCCCGCAGCTTCTAAAGCAAGCGGTGAAGCACAAATAGAAGCAACTAGCTTATCCGCTTCATAAAAAGATTGTAAATAAGAAACTACTTTTTCATTTTCTGCAAGCAGGTTGGAGCCAGGAAGACCACCTGGAGTGATGACAGCATCATACTCTGCCGGATTCACATCTTCTACTAATTTATCTGCTTTAATATGTACTCCGTGAGCGCTGACCGTTTCTAATGTTCCTGTGATTGAAACCATATCAACCTGGATTTCGGCACGACGTAAATAATCAACGACTGCCAACGCTTCGATTTCTTCATATCCATTTGCTAAAAATAAAATTGCTTTTTTCATTATTATCATCCTCCTCTTCCCTATTATAATCTCCTAATGAAAATTCCGACAAGTTTAATCTTTTACATAAAAGGGACTTGGGAACGTTGCCTGTTCATAACCGTAACCTAATGCTTTTTTAACATGTTCTCAATCTTCTTTAGCTCTGATTCAATATAAGATTTTTTATGGTCAAAACCAATGATGGCCACTACTTTTCCATTGGGGTCCATTAATGGAGCAAAGCTTGTTTTCCATTCACCATAGATATCTTGATATAAAGGAGTGACTCCGGCTTTTCCATTTAATGCGGCAAAGGCCACTTCCATCGTTTCAGGCGGTCCTTCATATAAAACACCTGTTGGGATCACAAAGTCTTCACTGGCCACAATCGTTTGCGCTACATAATTATCCAGCATTTTAAAAATGTAGACCCACTCAATGATTCCCTCTTGTTCCCGTAAATTCGTTAACTTTTTCTGGACCCTTTTAAAGGTTGGGTTGGATGGAGAAACATTAGGTTTCATTAATTCAGAGATTTCTTCTGGTAGTATAACAGTGGATGTCACAATCGCCATCGATCGTAATTGTTTATCCAAGTGCTGTTCAAGAATGTTTCTTTTATTTGGATAGGAAAGTGATTCCTGTTCCATTTTCTCACGGATTTTTTTATATTTTCTACTCAATGTTGGCTGACTAATTTCAAGGACTTTTGCTGCAAGTTTGGATGATTTATATTTATCTACAGCCAGTTTAATTAGCTGCTCCTCCACCCTATCAATAGCTTCCTGCAGAGGCATAATATATTCAATCATCGGAGGCTCCTTCAATTCATCCTTTTTCCAAGGAATATAGCTGTATACAATACTTGCATCTACGTCCATATCCCTGCTCGTCACAACCATTCGTTCAATCGTATTCTCTAATTGTCGAACATTTCCTGGCCAATCATACATGCAAAATAAATCGATGGCATCAGGTGTGATGTGGATATTTCGATTATATAGCGTATTATATTTCGCGACAAAATGATAAATTAAGACAGGAATATCTTCAATTCTCTCTCGTAAGGAAGGAATATCAATCGGTACGACATTCAAGCGATAATATAAGTCTTCTCTAAACCGGCCCTCTTTGACCATTTTTTCTAATGATTGATTCGTTGCAGCAATAATTTGGACGTCTATCCTAATTGATTTTGAACTGCCTAAGGGAGTCACTTCTTTTTCTTGTAGTATTCGAAGTAATTTCACCTGCAGATTCAAAGGCATTTCACCAATTTCATCAAGAAAAATAATCCCTCCATTTGCTAATTCGAATTTTCCCGGAGCACCATTTTTGTTGGCACCGCTAAAGGCTCCGCCGACATATCCGAATAATTCACTTTCTAATAAATTTTCCGGTATGGCACCGCAGTTAACGGCAATGAATGGTTTTAACCTTCTATTACTCAATTGATGAAGGGCTTTCGCAAGCATTTCCTTTCCTACACCAGATTCACCTAATAAGAGAACCGTTGTGGAAACCTTTGACACCATTTCAATGGTATTTAGGACCTCTTTCATTTTTTGGCTATGAACGACCATGGAAGAAAATGTTTTTGGTTCCCTATCTTCTGTTAACTCAACTGAATCCGTGATGGTTTCGGAGATTTCCTTTAGTCCCCAAACGCATAGTTCTTCCCCATTCCCATGTGATGGAAATACGGTAATAAGAATCGTACTTCCATACCAAGTCTTTAATTGAAGAGAATGGACCTCCCTCTTTAACAATGGCAGCAGGGTGTCACCAAAGAATGATATTTCCTCTAGTTCCATTAACGTTTTTCCTATTATTGCGGGAGTGTTTGATGACCAAAAATTGTTCAGTTCCCCGCTTCTATGTAAAATAATTCCTTTTGTATCTGTCACAATCATTTCGTCATAGATAGACAGAATACTAGATTGAAGCGCGTGAAGAAGTTGTTCATTCGATAATATAACAGAGACCATCTTGACTGCACCCCTTATATAAACTTAGAAAATTCAGAGTTTTTAGTAAATTATTTCATAAGTGAATAAAAATTTCAAATATGAAATCAAAAAAAGGAAAAAATACAGTTTTTGTAACTTTTTCAAGGAATTTTGTTTGGCATAAGAATTGCTACAATACTGTTATGTAACAAAGGTATAGAAAGGAGGATGTCCCATTGGGCTCTAAAGATCATATTCAAGAGAACATGGAATCAAATGATCCATTCATTAAAGAAATGTATAGGGATCTTCATAACAGAATTAAGGACTATCAGGAAACTGATTCCGTTGTTGAAAAAATGCAATTTTCGGATGCAAGAGGCTCAATTGTCATTGTAGGAGTTATTGCTGCATTTTTGGCTTACGTTTTACTAACCTAGTTTTATTATAGTATAGGAGGCAGAATATGGGTAAAGAAAATTCTTCGATTTCAAAGGATGTGGCCTTTGGCTTCCTTCCAGCAGCAAAGAAGGATCGTGTCTTTGGTATGTGGGATTTGATTTTAATCCAAGTAGGGATAGGCATATCTTGTATATGTATCCTAACGGGTGCTTATACCGGTTTGATGGTGGACGCAAGAGAAGGATTAGGGGCGATTCTTTTTGGTGAAGCATTCCCTATTCTATTAATTGTCCCAATTACCATCTATTTTGCCCGATATGGCATTGATACCTTTATTGGATTTAGAAGCTCTTTCGGTTATTTAGGCGCAAAAATCTTTTATTTTGTTTTTGCTATCTTAACTATCGGCTATACTGCTGTTGCTCTTTATATGGCAGGTGAGGCAATTGTAAAGTTATTAAGTTTTACTAGTTTGCCGGCTTTTCTTACATCAGCTTCAACAGGTGTTCCCCTTTTTGCAATTCTCTTATTTATGATTGCTTTTGCGGTTACCTTTAAAGGACCACTAGCTATTCGTAAGTTCAATTGGATTGGAGTGCCAGCCATTGCGATTTTATTAGTTGGTTTACTCATTTTGATTGTAACTGGACAAGGCTTAGATAAGATTTTAGCCTTAACCCCTGCTGAACCATATGAAGATTTTTCACGCTCCTTTATGACTGCTCTTGAACTAAATGTAGGATTAGGTTTTTCTTGGCTGCCCTATTTAGGCCAATATTCCCGCTTGGTCAAAAGTGAAAAAGCTGCCTATAAAGCGACCTTTTTCAGCTACGGGATTCTTGTCAATATAGCGGTTGTCCTGGGTGCATTGACCACATTAGTTGTCGGGACACAAAACCCGACCGAATGGATGATAGCTATTGCTGGTACATGGTTTGGGTTAATTGGATTAATTCTGCTGACACTTGGCAATTTAACCGCAGCCATATTTCTCATGTATTCACAAGTCATTAGCTTAAAAACAGTGTTTCCAAAGAGTTCCTGGTTAGTAGCGATGTTAACAACCATCCCGGCTGTATTCCTATTATTAAGTTCTACCTTCTATAATGCCTTTAACTCTTTTATCACTGTCATTGCTTATATTATGTCTATTGCCGGCGGTATTGTGATTGCAGACTTTTTCTTTGTCAAAAAACAACGGATTTCCTTATATGATCTTTATAATACAAATGGAAAGTATAAATATTGGCATGGCATTAATCCATCTGCCATCACGAGTATCATCATTGGAACGGTCGTTTATTGGGGGCTGTATAACCCTCTGTTAGATAAAGCAAGCGGTCTATTTGAATACATCTCAGCTGGAATTCCTGCCTATTTTGTTTCTCTTATTACTTACTATATTTCAGCCAGATATATCTTTGCTTACAGTGTAGATAAAGAAGCAAGCAAAAAAGCAACTGAGCCGATACAAGAACAAGCGGATTTGGTATAGATTTCAATTATGAATAGAAATTTTATTAATGAAATATTCAGAATAAAAAATATATTTTAAACTTGAAAAATAGTTTATTTAAAATTGGCATACTTATTGCTTAAACACTAGTAAAGAAATGTTTTTTAAATAAAGGAGGAGTTTTCATGTTTGAATCTACTAATCTAGAACTATTCCCATACCCGTTTCACACGATTAAAGAAGGAAACAACTATCGTTATTCAAATGACTTAAGAAAACTGGATAAGGATCACCAGAATTGTGTTGTCATCACTCCTGAATATGAAAAGCAAATTAAAAGAAAACGAGAATTACTTCGTGAACAGCCTGAAGTAAGGTTTCAATCCTATCCTCACACAATGGAAATGCAATGGGAAGTTGCCGAAATGCTGATGCATTTGGCGGTTGAAAAGTACCCTGAACACTTCCGATTAGAAAAGAATGGGAATCATTGGACGTTTTATAATGACATCCTAAAGGAAACAGAATCCTTTATGTTTGGTGATGCATCAAGCATCGAACTTGAGCCATTAGATTTAATCGGCCGTCATTTCACTACTGACTTTGTGTTAATGGTTCATCGAGATGACAATCTTTATTTAGAGGTGGCCCAGGAATCCTATGCCGCCCTGTTCTCCCCGCATTGGAATAAAGGGATGTCCTTTGATGAAATTCATGGACCTGTTCCGTTTGTGTCACGTACAGGTGTCCCGCTGGCACAAAGAGTCCGCGATTTCTTAATTCGTAATGTGCTGCCAGGTGAGCCTTGGACAAGAATCAACTGGAATTTGATGGCCAATCGCTGGGATGTTAACTATGAAACCTTTGATACTTGGGGCCCAACCCGCTATCTAGTGAACGCTGACAATGCCGGTGAACTTGTGAGACTTCGTGTAGAAGAACAATTTTTCTATCGTATGCCTAGAAGCAATGCCGTTCTATTCGTTTTAAACACTCAATTCCTTGCCATGAAAGATTTACAGCAAAGACCAGAATGGCTAAAACAAACATATTCTATTCTTTCTGATATTCCAAAACCAATGGCAGATTACAAAGGGTTTACTCCATTCATTGAACCAACCGTAGAATATTTAAAAAACCAAGTGGAGCAATTAAACTTACAAACAAAGTAGGAATAGGAGGAAACTTAGATGGTGTATAACAGCCCCGTATTATTTGATCAATCCGTTAGCGTTGTAGAAGCATTTACTGTACGACAGGATCGAAGGAAATATTTAATTATTTCTGCTGCACCGAATGAAACAGCAAAAATCCGGCAATTTATTAATGAAATAAATGGTCAAAAGGAATATGAACTGATTGAAATCAACCATGCTGCACAGTTAGAATACGTGAGTGAAATCGTTGATCGTCAAAAAATGGGAACCCAGCTTTATATTTCAGCCCAGTGGAATGACGCCGTAATCATTTTCGATGCGGCCATTGAGGCTGGT
>Ga0182742_1001442_pt1 | contig 30483 bp, 28 predicted proteins | sample eDN5th37CBELigMG_FD_128880 | JGI IMG/M metagenome (GOLD analysis project Ga0182742, IMG submission 128880) | Enriched Miracle-Growth compost microbial communities from Emeryville, California, USA - eDNA 5th pass 37_C BE-Lig MG (version 2)... ... | reverse complement strand
GACGGCGCGCAGATGGTCGGCCGGGCCGATGCCCGAGTGCATCAGCAGCTTGGGCGAGCCTATCGCGCCGCTGGCCACGATGACCTCGCGCTGCGCGCGCGCCACGCGCGTGGCGGGCGCGCCGTATTCGGCGATCTCGACGCCGCAGGCGCGCCCGCCTTCGATCACGACGCGCAGCGCGCGGGTGCGCAGGCTGATGGCCAGGTTCGTCCGGGCCCGGACCTCCCGGTCCAGGAACCCGGTGGCGGCCGACGAGCGCCTGGCCGCGAGCTGGGTCAGCTGGTAGTAGCCCAGCCCTTCCTGGGTCGCGCCATTGAAGTCCGGGTTGAAGGGTATGCCCAGTTCCTGCCCCGCCTGGAAGAAGGCCTCGCAAATGGGCAGGGGGCTGGCCGGATTGGACACGCCCAGCGGCCCGCCATAGGCATGGAACGCGTTGGCGAAGCGCTGGTTGTTCTCGGATCGCCTGAAGTACGGCAGCACCTCGGCGAACGACCAGCCCGCCGCGCCGTCCCGGCTGACCCATTCGTCGTAATCGGCCGGCGCGCCGCGCGTATAGAGCTGGGCGTTGATGGACGAACCGCCGCCGAGGACCCTGGCCTGGGTATAGCGCAGCACGCGCTGGCCCAGGTGTTTCTGCGGCACCGTATGCCATCCCCAGGAGCCGATGCCGCGGGTCATCTTGGCGAAGCCGGCCGGCACATGGAACAGCGGATGCCCGTCGGGGCCGCCGGCCTCGATCAGCAGCACCTTGATGCCGGGGTCCACGCTCAGGCGGTTGGCCAGCACGCATCCCGCGGACCCGCCGCCGACGATGATGTAGTCATAGGTTTCCATGCTCACAGCCTCGGAATCGACAGCGCGCCGTCCACGGCGATCACCGAACCGGTCGCGAAAGCCAGGCGCCCGCCGGCCAGCGCCGCGACGGCATGCGCCACGTCGCGGGGCTCGCCCCAGCGCGCCATCGGCACCAGGCCCTCGCCGATCAGCCGGTCGTACCGGTCGGCCACGCCCGCGGTCATGGCGGTGCGGATCACGCCGGGCCGGATCTCGAATACGCCGATGCCCTGCGCGGCCAGGCGCAGCGCGAACAGCTTGGTCAACATGCCCAGGCCCGCCTTGGACAGGCAATACTCGCCGCGCTCGACGGAAGCGAGTTCGGCGCTGACCGACGACACGGTCACGATGCTGCGCGGCCCCGCGGCCCTGCCGGCGAGCATGCGACGCGCCACCGCCTGCGTCAGGAAGAAGGTGCCGCGCAGATTGGTGTCGAGCACCGCGTCGTACGCCTGCGGACGCAGGTCCAGCAGATCGCCGCGGCTGGGCGAGCCCATGCCGGCGTTGTTGACCAGGCAGGCCGGCGTCCCTCCCCAGGCCTCGATCCGGTCCAGCATGGCATCGTGCGCGACGATGTCCGCCAGATCGGCGCGCAGCGCCAGGGCGCGGCCGCCCGCGGCCTGGACCGCGCGCGCGGTCTGGTCCGCGGCGTCCAGCGCCATGAGGGCCAGGTCGAAGCCCTGCGCGGCCAGTTCGGCGGCGACGGCCGCGCCTATGCCGCGGCTGGCGCCGGTGACCAGGGCGATGGGGCGGGCGGCGCTCATTGCAGGACGGCCCTCAGGTGATGCCCCACGCGCAACGCCTGGGCGGCGATGGTCAGGGCCGGATTGAGCGCGGCCGCGGACGGGAAGAAGCTGGCGTCGACCACGTACAGGTTGTCGTGGTCCCAGGCCTTGCAATAGGGGTCCAGCGCGGACGTGCGCGGATCGCTGCCGAACCGCACCGTGCCGCACTGGTGCGATGGCGTCTCCATGCCGAACGGCTTGGACAGCACTACCGGATAGCCGCAGCGCCGGATGATGCCGGCGGCGATGCGGCGCCATCGGCGGTGCGTGCCCATGTTGGTGCGGCGCCAGCGCAGTTCGATCCCGCCCGCCCCGTTCAGGCGCACCGTGCTGTCCGGATGCGGCAGGTCTTCGGACATGACGTACCAGTCGACGCTGTGCGCGGCCAGCCACCGGCGCAGCGCCATCGGCGTCCATGCGGGCATCGCGCCGCGCAGGATGGGTTCGGAAATATTGCCCAGGAACTGCAGGTTGCCCAGCGGCTCCGCGCGCCCGGGGCCGCCCTGGTAATAGTCGTTGAGCGCCAGCGTCTTGGGGAACCGGGTCGGGTTCCTGCGCGTGGGATGCAGCGCCATCAGGGCCGTGCAGTTGTGATTCATGAAATGCCGGCCCACCACGTCGCTGGCATTGGCCAGCCCCAGCGGCCGCCGGGCGTTGGCCGAGCGCAGCAGCAGCGCCGCCGAATTGACCGCGCCGGCGCTGAGCACGAACAGGCCGGCGGCGATGCGCTTGCGCTGGCCGTGCTCCAGCACTTCGGCCGCCTCGATGCGCCGGCCGCTCGCGTCCGTCAGCAGCCGTTCCACCAGCGTGTGCGGCCGCAGCGCCACGTTGGGCTGGCGCAGCGCCGGGCGCACCAGGCAGCGCTCGGCATCGCCCTTGGCGTCGAACCGGCATGGAAACGCATCGCAGGTTCCGCAACGCCGGCACAGCCCGCCGTAGTCGACTGCGGCCGGCATGGGAAAGGGCCGCAGGCCCTGCTGCCGCAGCCGCGCCTCGATCGCGGCGATCACCGGCTCGTGCGGAATGGGCGGATGCGTGTAGGGCGCGCGGCGCGGCGGCTCGGTGGGATCGATGCCCGCCAGGCCGCGCACGCCGAACAGGGCCTCGGCCCGCTCGTACCACGGCTCCAGGTCCGCATAGCGGATCGGCCAGGCCGGCGTGACGCCGTCCTCGAGTTCGCGCGCCTCGAAATCGCGTTCGCGGAACCGGAACATGGCCGCGCCATAGAACTTGGTATGGCCGCCGACGAAATAGTATTGGCCCGGCCGGAAGCGTCGCTGCCCGCTGGTCCAGATTTCGGGGCTGCGGTAGCGCAGGTCCACGAAGACGGCCTCCGGGTCCGCGTTCTGAGGCTCGCGCGGCAGTTCCGGCCCGCGCTCGACGATGAGCACGCGGGCGCCGCTGCCGGCGAGCTGATACGCCACCGCGCCGCCGCCCACGCCGGACCCGATGATCAGCACATCGACGTATTCGTGCGCGGCCATCACCCTATCCTCGTCTCGGTGCGCCCATCGAAACAGATGAGCCTGGACGTGTCGATCCGGAAGCGGGCGCGCAGCCCCGACGCCAGCCGCACGTCCGGCGCCAGCCTGGCGGTGAACCCGCCTCCCCCCAGGTCCAGCGAGACCAGGGTGTCGGCGCCGGTCGGTTCGACCACGTCGACGCCGGCGTCTATCGCGCCGTCTTCCGCCGCATCCTGGGGATCGGCCAGCCTGACCGCTTCGGGACGTATGCCGGCGATGACCTCGGCCCCTTCATAGGCGCGCAGGGCGGCGCAGGCCGGCGCCGGCAGGCTGAACGGCCGGGCGCCATCGGCGAACTCCAGGCGCGCCTGCCCCGCGCGCAGCGCCACCCTGGCGCGGATCAGGTTCATCCGCGGCGCGCCCACGAAGCGCGCCACGAAGGTGTTCGCGGGACGGTAGTAGACGTCGTCGGGCGTGCCCAGCTGCTGCAATACGCCGCCGTTCATGACCGCGATGCGCGTGGCCAGCGTCATGGCCTCGATCTGGTCATGGGTGACGTAGACGATGGTCGCCTGCAGGCGCTGGTGCAGGCGCTTGATCTCGGTGCGCATGTCCGCGCGCAGTTGCGCGTCCAGGTTCGACAGCGGCTCGTCCAGCAGATACAGCCGCGGTTCGCGCGCCAGCGCCCGGCCGATGGCGACCCGCTGGCGCTGCCCGCCCGACAGCTGCCTGGGCTTGCGCGCCAGCAGATGTTCGATCTGCAGCAGCCTGGACACCGCCCGCACCCGCTCGGCGCGGACCGATTTCTCTACCTTGCGCATGCGCAGCGGAAACTCGATGTTCTGCGCCACCGTCATGTGGGGATACAGGGCATAGGACTGGAACACCATCGAGATGTTGCGCTCGGCCGGCGTGGCCTGCGTGATGTCCTGGCCGTCCAGCCGCAAGACGCCCTGCGTCGGCGGCTCCAGGCCCGCGATGATGTTCATGAGTGTGCTCTTGCCGCAGCCGGACGGGCCGACCAGCACCAGGAATTCGCCGTCCTGGATGTCGATGGAGATGTCCCGCAGGATATCGACCGAGCCGTAGCGCTTGTGCACGTTGACGATGTCTAGGGAGGCCATGCGAATTCTCCGAGTGGACGCGCCGGCCTCAGCCCTTGACCGAGCCGGCCATCAGGCCGCGGACGAAGTACTTGCCCGACACCACGTAGACCACCAGCGTCGGCAAGGCGGCGATGAACGCGCCGGCGAAATGCACGTTGTATTCCTTGACGCCGGTGCTGCTGTTGACGAGGTTGTTCAGCCCCACCGTCAGCGGAAACGAGCTGAAGTCGCTGAACGACGCGCCGAACAGGAACTCGTTCCAGATGCTGGTGAATTGCCAGATCACGGTGACGATGACGATGGGCGCGCTGTTGGGCAGCAGGACGTGGCGCAGCACGCCGAAAAAACCGGCGCCGTCCATCCGCGCGGACTTGACCAGCTCGACCGGAAAGGCCGCGTAATAGTTGCGGAAGAATAGCGTCGTGAAGCCGAGGCCATAGACGGTATGGACGAAAATCAGTCCTTTGACCGTACCGGCCAAACCCAGCCACCCCAGCGTCTTGGCCATCGGAATCAACACGATCTGAAACGGGATGAACACCGAGAAAAGCAGCGCCGCGTACATCAGGTTCGCGCCCCGGAAGCGGAACTGGGTCAGGATGTAGCCGTTGAGCGCGCCGATCAGCGTGGACAGCGCCACCGCGGGGATGACCAGCAGAAAGGAATTGGCGAAATACGGCCTCAGGCCGGTGGCCTGCACGCCGATCTTGGCCGTGGCCCAGGCGGCGATCCAGGGGTCGATGGTCCAGTCCGACGGCAGCGCCAGCAGGCTGGCGCCGCGGATTTCCGCGAGCGGCTTGAACGAATTCACCAGCATCACGTAGACGGGGGCCAGAAACAGCAGCGCCCCGGCCGCCAGCAGCAGGTAGAGAACCACCCTGGGCGCGGCCCTGGACCACTGCAGCCCGAGGCGGCCGGTTTCGCCGCGCGCCGGCGGCGAAACCCGGGCGATGGCCTTATCCATGCCGCGCCCCGCGCATTTCCCGCCGCAGGTACGGCACCACCACCACGGCGGTCAGCAGCAGCATCAGCACCGCGCTGGCCGCGCCCACGGCCATCTCGTTGCGCGTGAACGTGTACTGGTACATGAACACCGACGGCAGCCAGGTCGAACGCCCCGGCCCGCCGTTGGTCATGGCCACGATCAGGTCGTAGGACTTGATGGCCATGTGCGCCAGGATCACGAACGCGGACACGAAGATCGGGCCCAGCTGGGGCAGGATGACGCGCAGGTAGATCTGCCCCGTGCCGGCGCCGTCGACCCGCGCCGCGTTGACCTGTTCCGTGTCCACGCCCCGCAGGCCGGCCAGGAACATCGCCATCACGAAGCCGCTGGTCTGCCACACCGCCGCGAGCACCACGCAGTAGATGGCCAGGTCGCTGTCCTTGATCCAGCCGAACCGGAACGATTCCCAGCCCAGCAGCTGCACCGAGCGCTCCAGGCCCACGCCCGGATCGAGCAGCCATTTCCAGGCCGTGCCGGTGACGATGAAGGACAAGGCCATCGGGTACAGGAAGATCGACCGGAACACGCTTTCTGCCCGGATGCCCTGGTCGATCAGGATGGCCAGCGCCAGGCCCAGCGCCAGCGCGATCACGATGTAGAGGCTGGCGAAGATGCCGAAGTTGGCCAGCGACACCCGCCAATTGGCCAGGCCGGCCAGGCGGACATAGCTGCCGGCCCCCGTGAACGTCAGGGACGGCATCAGCGTCGAACCCGTGAACGACAGATAGACCGTGAACATGATGTAGCCGTACACGCACACCAGCACGAGCAGCACGCTGGGGCTGAACAGCAGCCTGGGCAGGTATCCGGCTTTCATGGGAGCGGCGCAGGCGGTGCTAGTCCTGGGCGGCCGCCGCCAGTTCTGCCACCGCCTTGGCGTCGTCCAGCTCGCCGTTGAAGTGGCGCGTGATCACGTCGTAGAAGGCGTTTTTCATGGACGCGGGCACGGCATGGCCGTGCGCGATGGAGCCCACCATCGTGTTGCTGGCGTTGGCCTCGATGATGTCCTTGATGGCCTTCTTGCCGCAGTCGTCGAAGCCGGCGTCCGGCACGTCGGTGCGGGCCGGCGCGGCGCCCTTGGCCACGTTGGCCTCGGCCTGGAAGTCCGGCGCCATGACGTTGGAAGCCAGCGTCAGCTGGACCTCGCGCATCTTGGCGTCGGGCAGCTTGAACATCGCGAACTGGTCGCTGAGAAAGGTCACCGAGCCCTGCGAACCCGGAACGCGATAGCAGAGGTAGTCCCGGCCCGCCACCTTGCCGGCGTTGACGAACTCGCCCTTGGCCCAGTCTCCCATGATCTGGAAGCCGGCCTTGCCGCTGATCACCATGCCGGAGGCCACGTTCCAGTCCCGGCCCGAGAAATCCTTGTCCACCAGGCGCCGTATCTGGCCCATGCGCTGGAACACCTTGAGCGTGGTCGGCGATTCCAGGGTTTTCGCGTCCAGCTCGATGAAGGCCTTGCGGTAATAGTCCGCGCCGCCCGTGGCCAGCGCCACGCCGTCGAAGATCGTCGCGTCCTGCCACGGCTGGCCGCCGTGCGCGATGGCGACGAAGCCCGCGGCGCGGACTTTCTCGGCGGCGGCGATGAAGTCCTCGAAGGTCTTGGGCGCGGCGGCGACGCCGGCCTTCTCCAGCACCGCCCGGTTGGCCCATACCCAGTTGGTGGAATGGATGTTGATGGGCGCCGATACCCATTTGCCCTCGTACTTCGAGAACCTGCGCACCGCCTGCGGCACCACCTGGTCCCAGTTCTGCTTGCCGGCCAGTTCGTCCAGGTCGGCCAGCGCGCCCTGCCGGGCCCAGTCCTGGATGTCGAAGCCGAGCAGCTGCACCGCGGTGGGCGGGTTGCCCGCCGTCAGACGGGCGCGCACGGCCGTCATCGCAGCCTCGCCGCCGCCGCCGGCCACGGGCATGTCGTTCCATTTGATGCCCTGTTTTTCGAGCTTGAGCTTGAGCACGTTGAGCGCGGCCGCCTCGCCGCCGGCGGTCCACCAGTGCAGCACTTCCACGCTCTGCGCGCCTGCGGTCAGGGGCACGGCCGCGGCGGCGGCGATCGCGAATGTCATCAGGGATAGGTTCATGGAAGCCTCCGTTCTTCTCATGGGATTTGGCGCGGCACGTACCAATGGGTGCGCGCGCCCAGGCGCAGGTGCAGCGTCTTGGTTTGCGTGTAGTCCTCGACCGCGAACCGGCCGAGTTCGCGGCCGATGCCGCTTTCGCGGTAGCCGCCGAAGGGCAGCTCGGCGTTGCCCTCCAGAAAGGTGTTGACCCAGACCGTGCCCGCCCTGATGCGGCGCGCGGCGCCAACGCAGGTGTCGACGTCCCGGCTCCAGACCGCGGCCGACAGGCCGTAAAGCGTGTCGTTGGCGAGTGCTATGGCGTGGTCGAGGTCACGGAACGTCAGCACCGCGAGCACCGGCCCGAACACCTCGACCCTGGCGATGGCCATGTCGCGCGTCACGCCGGCGACCACGGTGGGCTCGATGAACCTGCCCGCCGACGCCAGCGCGGCGCCTCCCAGCACGATGTCGGCGCCGTCCTGGCGCGCCGCGGCGATGTGGCCGAGTATGGCGTCGTACTGTTTTTCGGTGGTGATGGCGCCGACCTGCACGCCTTCAGCCAGCGGGTCGCCGACCTTGACGCGGCGGCATTTCTCGACGATGTCGTCCAGGAAGCGCTGCGCGATGGACTCGTGCACCAGGATGCGGCTGCCGCTGTTGCAGCACTGGCCGGCGTTGAAGCAGATGCCGTGGACCGCGGCGTCGACGGCGGCGTCCCAGTCGCAATCCGGGAATACGATCTGCGGGTTCTTGCCGCCCAGCTCCAGGGAGACCCGCTTCAGCGTCTGCGCCGATACCGCCACCAGGCGCTTGCCGACGGCGGTCGAGCCGGTAAACGACAGCATGTCCACGCCGGCGTGCACCGCCAGGCCCTCGCCGGCCACCGGACCGAAGCCGCTCAGGATGTTCACCGCCCCCGGCGGCATGCCCGCCTCTTGCAGGATTTCGCCCAGCATCACGGTCGTGCCCGGCGTGTCTTCGGCCGGCTTCACGACGGCCGTGCAACCGGCCGCCAGCGCGAACGGCAGCTTCTGGCTGACGATCAGAAACGGGAAATTCCAGGGCGTGATGATGCCGACCACGCCGATGGGATCGCGCAGCACCACGCCCAGCGTCTGTTCGCCCAGCGTATTGCAGCTGTCGCCGTGCAGCCCCCGGGCCAGGGACGCCGCGTAGTGCCAGAGATCCGCCGCGCCATCGACCTCGGCCCGCGACTGCGCCAGCGGCTTGCCGGTCTCCAGCGTCTCTTGCAGCGCAAGCGCCTGCTTGCGCCTTGCGATGCCGTCGGCTACGGCGCGCAGGACGTATGCGCTGCGCGCCCTGCATGCGCGGCCAGGGCCCGTCGTCGAAGGCCGCGCGCGCGGCGGCGACGGCGCGGTCGACATCGGCGGCGCCGGCCTGGGCGTATACGCCGACCCGTTTGCCGTGGGCCGGAGAAAGCCGTTCGAACGTGGCGGCGTCTTGCGCGTCGTGCCAGGCGCCGCCGATCAGGAGCTGTCCGTGCCAGGGCAACTGCCCGGAAACGGCGTCGAAAGGGGTGGGAGCGGCGGTTCGGTTCATGGCGGTTCCGGTGTATGGCGTCGTCAGCGGCCCTGGTAGACGGCATCGCGCTTTTCGATAAAGCTGCGGATGCCCTCCTCGGCGTCGTGGGTGCCGGCGGCGACCGCGCCGGCCAGCGCCTCCAGCGTCGCCGCGGCGTCCTCGCCCGCCGCGGCGTTGAGCAACTGCTTGGTCAGTTGCAGCGCGATCGGCGCCTTGGCGCACATGCCGGCGGCCAGCTCCCGCGCGCGTTCGAGCAGGACCGCGCCGTCCACGGCCTCGTGCACCAGGCCGCGGGCCTGGGCTTCGGCCGCGCTCAGATGGATGCCGCCGAGCGCGAGGTACTTGGCGTGGCTGGCGCCGACCAGGCCGACCAGCCGCTGCGTACCCGACCAGCCCGGGCAGGTGGAGATCGATGCTTCCGGCAGGGCGAAGGTCGCATCGGCCGCCGCCAGCCGGATGTCGCCGGTGATGGCCAGTTCCAGCCCGCCGCCGAACGCATGGCCGTTGATGGCGGCGATGACCGGCGGGCGCAGCCCGGCCCATTGGTCGAAGACCTGGTGGCCGCGCCGCACCCATTGCCGCCACATGTCCAGCGGCTGCAACGCCGCCCACGCATTGATGTCCGCCCCCACGCAGAAGGCCCGTGCCTGCCCGCCGGTGAGGATCACGGCCCGCACGCCGGCGTCGGCGTCGAGCTGGCGCGCGATCCGCTCCAGGTCGTCCAGCATCGCCTGCGTCAGCGCATTGAGCTTGGCCGGGCGGTTCAGCGTGACGGTCGCCACCGCCCCTTCGCGCGCAAGCAGCACCAGCGATTCAGCCACGATGCGCCTCCCGGGTTTTCAGCCGCAGGCCCAGCGGCGCGTCGGTGAACAGCGCGGCGTCCATCAGGCGCAGGTCTGCGGCCACGCGCAGGGGCACGCCAGACTGATCGAGCACGTCGCGTCGAAGGTCGATACCCGGCGCGATTTCGCGCACGACCAGGCCATCGGCCTGCAGGTCGATCACGCAGCGCTCGGTGACGTAGGTGACGCGCTGGCCGCGGTCGCGGCCCACCAGGCCGCTGAAGGTGATCTGTTCGGCGCGGCCGATGAACTTGCGGACCCGTCCTTCGGCCAGGATGGTCAGCCTGCCCTGGCCTGCCGTCAGCTTCGCGCCGGCGGTGAAGAAGCCCGAAAAGACCAGCCGCCGGGCGTGCGCGGTGATGTCGACGAAGCCGCCGCAGCCCGCGGTCAGGTAGGGCTTGGCGGCCAGTTTCGATACGTTCACGCTGCCATCGCCGTCGACTTGCAGAAAGGACAGCAGCGCGATGTCGAAGCCGCCGCCCTGGAAGTAGGTGAACTGGTTCGGCGAGGGCACGATGGCGTCGGCGTTGGACGCGCAGCCGAACGCATACCCGAGCAGCGGCATGCCGCCCACCGCGCCCTGCTCTATCACCCAGGTCACCTGGCCGTGCAGGCCTTCTTCGAGCAGGATGCGGGGCACGTTGGCCGAGATTCCGAAGCCCAGGTTGACGGCGTCGCCGCGGGCCAGTTCCTGGGCGGCGCGACGGGCGATGACCTTGTCCACGCCCCAGGGCTGCGGCGCGAAGGTCGACAGCGGCTGGCGCAGTTCGCCGCTGATGGCCGGGTCGTGGGGCGTTTGCGTGGTCTGCCGCTGGTGGGGGTCGACCACGATGTAATCGACCAGGTTGCAGGGGACTCTTACGTCGTGCGGCCGCAGGCTGCCCTCGGCCACGACACGCTTGACCTGCGCGATCACGATGCCGCCGTTGTTGCGCGCGGCCAGCGCCTGCTCCAGGCCGCCCAGCAGCGCGCCCTCGTGCTCGTAGGCGAGGTTGCCGCGTTCGTCGGCGGTGGTGGCACGCAGGATCGCCACGCGCGGCGCGATGGCGGGGAAATACAGCCACTGCCGGCCGTCGAACGTTTCCTTGCGCACCACCGGATTGGCGGCCGCGGCCGGGTTCATGGCGCAGCCCTGCAGGTCGGGGTCGGCGAAGGTGCCCAGGCCGACCTGCGTGAGCACGCCCGGACGCCGGGCCGCGGCCTCGCGGTGCATGTCGTAGAGGATGCCGCTGGGTATGTTGTAGGCCTCGATCTGGTTGTCGACCACCATGCGCCAGATCCGCGGCATGGGCAGCGACGACGGGCCGCTGGGATAGGACCCCGCCAGCACCCGCGCCAGCAGGCCGGGCCTGGCCAGGTGGTCCATGCCCGGCACGCCGTACATGTCGCCGGCCGCGATGGGATGCAGCGCGGTCAGGCCGGCCGGCGCGCCCTCGCGGTCGTAGCGCGCACCGATGGCCTCCAGCACGCGGTCCGGGCAGCCCAGGGCGCTGGAGGCGCTGACGCTCACGATGTCGCCCGACCGCAGCAGCCCGGCGGCCTGCTCCGCGGTGATGAGCTTGGTCATGGCGCTTCCCCCGCTTGGGCTTGGACGATGCGCACGCGCTGGCCGCTGCGGCAGGCCTCGGCGATGGCCAGCGCGGCGGCCAGCGAACGGATGCCGTCGGCCGCCGTGGCCGCGGCCGGGCCTGCGCCGCGCAACGCGGCGCAGAACTGCGCGACGCCCCTGGCGTAGAGGTCTTCGTGGGCGACGTCGAGCCGCCGTTCGCCGGCGCCGTCGCGCAGGATCACTTCCCCGGCGGGATGCTGGGTCATCACGTTGCGGCCGATGAGGGAGCCCCGCTCGCCGTGGATTTCGATGCCGGTTTCGGCGTGGGGGGTGGTGTAGGCGTCGTGCAGCTGCGCCAGCACGCCGTTGTCGAAACGCAGGACCGCCATGACGCCGTCCGCCAGGCCCTGGCGGGCCATGACCGGAGCCTGGGCCATGGCCACGGCCTCCAGGGGTTCGGCGTCCAGGATGAAGCGCAGCGTGTCGGTATCGTGCACCGCGATGTCCAGCGTGACGCCGCCGCCGGCGGCGGGGTTGTCGATGCGCCAGCCGCGCAAGGCGGCCGACAGATGCACCGCATGGAACACGCGGGCGAACAGCGGCCTGCCGATGGCGCCTTCGCGCAGCGCCTGGCGGATGCGGCGATGGGTGGCGGCGTTGCGCAAGTGGTGGTTGGTGGCCATGACGACGCCGGCGGCCTCGCAGGCCGCGGCCATTTCGCGGGCCTCGGCCAGCGTGAGCGCCAGGGGTTTTTCGCACAGCACGTGCTTGCCCGCCGCGGCGGCGGCCAGCACGTCATCGCGATGGCGTTCGTTGGTGGTGCTGACGTAGACGGCCTGCACGGCGGGATCGGCGAGCAGGCCGGCCACGCTGTCGCAGGCCCGCGCGATGCCGTGGGCGGCAGCGTAGTCGCGCGCCCTTGCCGGGCTGCGGCTGGCGACGCAGACCACGTCGTGGCCGGGCTGCGAGCGTATCGCGCCGATCATGTGTTCGGCGGCGATGGTGCTGGCGCCGATGAGTCCCCATCCGTATGGTTGGCTGGCCACGTCGAACCCCTTATTGGATCGTTCCAATGTATTATTGGAACGATCCAATGAAAAGACAATACCGGCTTGTCCGAATCCAGGGTAAATACCTACCGTATGAACACGACACCCCGCTCCCGCTCCGTCACGATCATGGACGTCGCCGCCGAGGCCAAGGTATCCAAGTCCACCGTCTCCCTGGTGCTCAAGAACAGCCCGCTCATTCCCTTCGAGACCGCCGAACGCGTGCGGGCGGCGGCCAGCCGCCTGGGCTACGTGGTCAACCGCCGCGCCAGCCAGCTGCGCGCGGGCCGCTCCAACACCATCGCCGTGGTCATCAACGACCTGATGAATCCCTTCTTCGCCGAGATCCTGAGCGGCATAGAACGGCGCCTGGTCGACGCCGGCTACGTGGTGCTCATGGCGCACACGAACGAAAACCCCGAGCGCCAGCGGCAGGTGCTGCAGGCCATGCGGGAACAGGGCGCGGCCGGCCTGGTGCTATGCCCGGCCTACGGCACGCCCAGCTCGCTGCCCGAAGAAGTGCAGCAATGGGGAGTGCCCGTGGTGGTCATGGTGCGCACGCTCGGCCCCGGCGGCTACGATTTCGCGGGCGCGGACAACGAACAGGGCGTATTCGACGCCGCCGATCACCTGCTGCGCGGCGGCCACCGCCGCATCGCATTCCTGGGCGGGCAGGCCGGCGTGGTGCTGGAACAGCGCCTGGCCGGCTACCGGCGGGCGCTGGCCGCGCACGGCGTGCCGCCGGACCCCGCGCTGCTGATCATGGCCAACCCGACGCATCCCGGCGGCTACGAGGCGATGACGCGGCTGCTGTCGGAACAGCCCGGCATCAAGGCCGCCCTCTGCTACAACGACATCGTCGCCTTCGGCGCCCTGGCCGCCCTGGGCGAGCGCGGCCTGCGCGCGGGACCGGACTTTTCGCTGATCGGTTTCGACAACGTCCTGGCCTCCGCGCTGTCCAATCCACCGCTCACGACCGTGGACGTGCATCCCTGTAAGCTCGGTGAAGAGGCCGCTGCCCTATTGCTGGAGCGCATCAGGAATCCCGCCGCCCCGCAGCAGAACCACGTGGTCCGGCCCAATCTGCTGCTGCGGCAGTCGGGCTAAAGCCCTAGCGGCGCACGGCCGAGGACACCCCGGGCACTTCGGCCAGCGCGTCCAGCGCGCGCGACAGCGATTCCCCGCCGCGCACCTCCACCGTGAACACCATATGGGCCAGCGACTGCCGGCTCTGCGTGTTCACGCCCACCACGTTCAGGCGCAGGCGGGCGAAGACTTCGGACAGGTCGCGCAGCAGGCCGGAACGGTCGTGCGCGCGCACGCTGATGTCCACCGGATAGAAGGTGTCCGAGGTCTCGCCCCACGCCACTTCGATGACGCGCTCGGGCTCGCGCGCGGCCAGGGCCTGGTAGCTGTGGCAGTCGCAGCGGTGGATGGACACGCCGCGCCCGCGCGTGACGAAGCCGGCGATGGCGTCCGGCGGCGCCGGGCGGCAGCAGCGCGCAAGCTGGGTCAGCAGCGATCCCACGCCCACCACCAGCACCCCGCTCTTGCCGCTTTTCTCGGCGCTGCCCGCGCTGGCGTGGCGCAATGCCGCGGGCTGCGGCTCGGCCGCGGGCGCAGGCTGCTGGAACAGCGTGTCGATCTGGCGCAGGCTGAACTCTTCCTTGGCCGCCGCCACGTATAGATCGTCGGCGCGGGCGAAGCCCAGGTTCTGCGCCAGCTGTTCCAGGTTGACGGCGGTCTTGCCCAGCCGCTGCAGTTCCTTTTCGACCAGCGCCTGGCCCTGGGTGATGCGCTGCTGCAGCTCGATGGCGTTGAACCACATCCGCACCTTGGCGCGGGCGCGCGGGCTGGCCAGGAACCCCAGCTGGGGATTGAGCCAGTCGCGCGACGGACCGCCGGACTTGGCGGAAATGATTTCCACGGTCTGGCCGGTGGACAGCCGCGTCTGCAGCGGCACCATCTGCCCGTCCACCCGCGCGCCGCGGCAGCGGTGGCCCAGGTCGGTGTGCAGGTGATAGGCGAAATCCACCGGCGTGGCCCCGGCGGGCAGTTCGATCACGCGGGCCTGCGGCGTCAACACGTAGATGCGCTCGTCGGTATGCGCGGGCGCCGCCGCCGCGTGGCGGCCCTTGCCCGAGGCGGGCTTGGCCGCCGGCGCGGCCGGCTCGCCGCCCTCGACGTCGGCGTTCCAGGCCAGCAGCTGGCGCATCCACGCCAGCTGGCGGTCGTATTCGCTGGAGGCCGCCACCTGGCCGCCCTTGGCGCCGGCTTCTTTGTAGCGCCAGTGCGCGGCCATGCCGTATTCGGCGAACTGGTGCATCTCGCGGGTGCGGATCTGCACCTCGAACGGACGGCCGTCGTCATCGGCCACCACCGTGTGCAGCGAGCGGTAGCCGTTGGGCTTGGGCCGCGAAATGTAGTCGTCGAACTCCTCGGAGATCGGCGTCCACATCTCGTGCACCATGCCCAGCGCCGTATAACAGGCGCGCACGTCGTCGACGATGATGCGCAGCGCGCGCAGGTCGTACATCTGGGAAAAGTCCAGGCGCTTGATGCGCATCTTGTTCCAGATGCTGTAGATGTGCTTGGGCCGGCCGCTGACCTCGGCCTGCACGCCGCTCTTGGCCAGCGCCGCCTGCAGGCGCTCGATGGCGCCGGCGATGAAGGCCTCGCGTTCGACCCGTTTTTCTTCGAGCAGGCGGGCGATCTGCTTGTACTTCTCCGGCTCCAGGAAGCGGAACGCCAGGTCTTCCATTTCCCACTTGATCTGCCAGATGCCCAGGCGGTTGGCCAGCGGCGCGTACAGGTCCAGGGTTTCACGCGCGAACGCGGTCGAGCACGGCGTTTTGCTTTCCGCGTGCCAGCGCAGCGAACGCAGCCTGGAGGCCAGCCGCATCAGCACGATGCGCAGGTCGGCCGCCATGGCCAGCAGCATCTTGCGCTGCATCTCTTTCTGCGAGCCGCTCTCGGCCGCCGCGTCGCTGGCCTGGCGGGCCACCACGCCCAGCCGCAGCAAGGCCCAGGCGCCCTGCACCAGCCGCGCGACCTCGGCGCCGAAGGCGGCCGCGATCGGATCGTTGCGCAGTGACGGCGCGGGCGCCATCAGATCCGTGGGCAAGGCGGCCAGCAAGGCCGCCGCGCGGGTCGCGGCGTCGGTCTGCAGCGCCGCCAGCACCCGCACCACGCCGGCGCCGTGGCCGGCCAGGGGCTCGCCGGTCAGCGCGTGCTGGCCTTCGAAGCGCGGTTCGGCCCAGGCCACGGCCCGGTCGAGCAGGGCCAGGCCGTCGGCGTCCAGGCCGGCTCCCGCCTCCTTGCGCCAGGCGGCGTCGAAAGGCGTAGGCGCGTCGGATACGGGCGGGGCGGACATGACGGACATGGGTGATAGAGGTTGATATTCCGACACTCTACACTAGGGTTTGCAGACACTGGAAAACGCCGCCGCGCGCGGCATATGGAAGGAACCCGAACTCATGTTGCGCTGGCTGAAGGGACGCGGCGCCCGCCCCTCCGCGGTCGCCGAAATGCAGGCCCGCATCGCGCCGGATCTATGGCGCGAGGTGCTCGACGCCCACCCGTTCCTGGCGGTATTGAACGCCGACGAATCGGCCCAGCTGCTGGCGCGCTCGGCGTGGCTGCTGGCCAGCAAGAACATCAACGGCGCGCAGGGGCTGGAGGTGTCCGACTTCATGCGCCTGTCGATCGCGGCCCAGGCCAGCCTGCCCATCCTGAACCTGGCGCCGGAACTGTACGAGGGCTGGGACGAGATCATCGTGTATCCGGCGGGCTTTCGCATTCCCCGCTCGCGCCAGGACGAGGACGGCGTGGTGCACGAATACATCGAGGACGCGGCCGGCGAGGCCTGGGAAGGCGGGCCGCTGGTCCTGTCCTGGGAAGACACGCAGCTCTCGGATGGCGGCTTCAACGTGGTCATCCACGAATTCGCCCACAAGCTGGACCTGCGCTCGGGTTTCGCCGACGGCATGCCGTCGCTGGCGGCCCACCCCGAACTGCAGCCGCGCGCCTGGCGCCGCGTGCTGGACGACAGCCTGGACCGCTTCATCGCCGCCCTGGACGCGGTGGAAGCCGCCATCCCGCCGCACGTCGATCCCGAAAGCGAGGAAGCCGACGCCTGGTACGCCCGTTTGCCGATGGACCCGTATGCCGCCACCGACGAGGCCGAATTCTTCGCCGTCAGCTCCGAGCATTTCTTCGTCGACCCCTACCCCATGCAGCAGGCGCTGCCGCAATGGTATGCGCTGCTGAAGGCCTACTATAGGCAGGACCCACTGGAACGCTACGCATGAAACAGCTGCTGATCGTGTGGCATTCGCGCACCGGCGCGGCCCGCCAGATGGCCGAGGCGGCCGCCCGCGGCGCGCGGTCGGCCGCCGCCGAAATGGCGCAGCAGAACGATCTGCGCGTCGCGCTGCGGCGGGCGGCCGACGTGCAGGCCGACGAGCTGCTCGCCAGCGACGGCTATCTGTTCTGCGCCCCCGAGAACCTGGCGGGCCTGAGCGGCGAAATGAAGGAGTTCTTCGACCGCAACTACTACGCGGTGCTGGACCGGATACAGGGGCTGCCCTATGCCTGCGCGATCAGCGCCGGCAGCGACGGCTCGGGCGCCGCCCGCCAGGCCGAACGCATCTGCACCGGCTGGCGGCTCAACCCCGTGGCGCCGCCCCTCATCGTCAACATGGGCGCGCAGACGGCGCAGCAGATCCTCGCGCCCAAGACGGTGGCGCCGGCGGAACTGGCGAAATGCGAGGAACTGGGGGGATTGCTGGCGGGGACGCTGTTGTTATGAGTGGGGGGGTGTTGGGGGTGTTGGACGTAGGATGGGTGTAGCGCGCGGATGCGTGCGCAAAAACTCAACCGCCGAACGCGCGTAACCCATCAGCCGGCGCAAGCCGGCATTTTTTCGTGCCAAGAAAAACGGCGGCTTGCGCCGGCTGATGGGTTTCGCGCGCTTGATGGCGGAGCGCTTGGCTCGGGCATCCGCGCGCTGCACCCATCCTACGGCGCCTACAGCGCCGCCGTGACGACGATCTCGACCTTGTAGTCGGGGTTGGCCAGGCGGGCTTCGACCGTGGCGCGGGGGGGCGAATTGCCCGCGGCGACCCAGGCGTCCCAGGCCTTGTTCATGCCGTCGAATTCCTTCATGTTGGCCACGTAGATCTGGGCCATCAGGATCTTGGTCTTGTCGGTGCCGGCCTCGGCCAGCAGGCGGTCGATGGTGGCCAGCACCTGGGCGGTCTGGCCGGTGATGTCCAGCGTCGCATCGTCGGGCACCTGGCCGGCCAGGTACGCGACGCCGTTGTACACGGCCATGTCCGACAGGCGCTTGTCGACGTTGAAGCGCTTGATGCTGCTCATGAATATTCCCCTAGGAAGTGGTTGGGTCAAAAAACTAGGCGGGAGGCAACTGGAACACCTGCCGCAGATAAGCCAGGTAGGCCGGATCGTCGCACATGGTCTTTTCCGGCGCGTCGGACACCTTGGCCACGGGCTGGCCGTTGCAGCGGACCATCTTCATGACGATCTGCAGGGGCTCGTGGCCCAGGTCGTTGGTCAGGTTGGTGCCGATTCCGAAGGACACCTTGCAGCGGCCCGAGAACTGGCGGGCCAGCTCGATGGCGCGCGGGAAGGTCAGCGAATCCGAGAACACCAGCGTCTTGGCGCGCGGGTCCACGCGGTTCTTGCGGTAGTGTTCGAGCAGGCGCTCGCCCCAGACGAAGGGATCGCCCGAGTCGTGGCGCGCGCCGTCGAACAGCTTGCAGAAATACATGTCGAAATCGCGCAGGAAGGCATCCATGCCGTAGACGTCGGACAGCGCGATGCCCAGGTCGCCGCGGTATTCCTTGGCCCAGACCTCCAGCGCGAACACCTGCGAATCGCGCAGCCGCGGGCCCAGCGCCTGGCAGGCCTGCAGGTATTCATGGCCCATGGTGCCCAGCGGCAGGACCTCGTGCTGCTTGGCCAGCAGCACGTTGCTGGTGCCGGCGAAATGCTGCCCCATCTGCGCCTTCATGGTGGACACGATTTCCTCGTGCCAGACCTTGGAGAAGCGGCGGCGCGTGCCGTATTCGGCCACGCGGAAGTCCGCCAGCGCGGGATCGTCCAGCACCAGGTGCATCTTGGACTGCAGGCGCTTGCGACCCTCTTCCCAGTTGGGATTCTTGCGCGTGTTGCGGAAATAGACCTCGTTGACGATGGCCAGCACCGGGATCTCGAACAGGATGGTGTGCAGCCACGGGCCCTTGACCTCGATGCTGATTTCGCCGGGCGCCTCGCCCTCGCCGATGAAGATGCAGCGCTCGGGCATGTGGAACAGGCCGAGGAAATCAACGAAGTCGCTTTTGATAAAGCGCAAGCCGCCGAGATATTTAAGTTCGTCTTCGGTGAACCGGAGCTGGCACAGCTGGTGCACTTCCTCGCGGATTTCGTCCAGATAGGGACGCAGGTCGACCCCTGGCGTGCGGCATTTGTAACGGTACTCGACCTGGGCAGCCGGAAAGTGGTGCAGAACCACCTGCATCATGCTGAATTTATACAGGTCGGTGTCGAGCAGCGAGGTGATTATCATGATTGCGCGTTTCGTTTCGCGACACCATAGCATAGAGCGCGCGGGGCAAGGGCCTATGGGCCACGATGTCAATACGGGTATTACCGGCACATCGGCACGGCATTGGGTAAAATCGACGCAACAAGACACAAAGCCGCCGAATCCCGGAGTTCCTTAATGACCCACGTTGTCACCGAAAACTGTATCAAGTGCAAGTACACCGACTGCGTAGACGTCTGCCCGGTGGACTGTTTTCGCGAGGGTCCGAACTTCCTGGTGATCGATCCCGACGAATGCATCGATTGCGCCGTCTGCATCCCCGAGTGCCCGGCCAATGCGATCTACGCCGAAGAAGACGTGCCGCAGGACCAACTGAACTTCATCGCCCTGAATGCCGAGCTCTCTCCCGAGTTCGCCAGCATCAGCCGTGCCAAGAAGCCCTTGCCCGACGCCGACGACTGGAACGGCAAAGAGGACAAGCTGCAATACCTGGAAAGATGAATCCGCGAGCGCCGGCCGCCTGACGGCCGGCATCGCGCGATGCCCCGATGACCGACGACTCCAAATACACGCGCCAGACAGTCACCCACGTCCACACCTGGGTGCCGGAAAAACTCTTCTCCGTACGCGTGACGCGCGACGACGCGTTTACGTTCCAGCCCGGCCAGTTCGCCCGCGTCGGCCTGCCCGAGGCCGACGCGCCCGACAGCGCGCCCACGCTGTGGCGCGCCTATTCCATGGTCTCGGCGCCGCATGAGCCCTGGCTGGAGTTCTATTCCATCGTGGTGCCCGAAGGGCTGTTCAGCCCGCGCATGGCGCGGCTGCAGCCCGGCGATTCGCTGTACGTCGAAAAAGCGCCCTACGGCTTCCTGACCCTGGAGCGCTTCGCCCCGGGCGGCGACCTGTGGCTGGTGGCCTCGGGCACCGGCCTGTCGGCCTATCTGTCCATCCTGCGCGACCCGGCCGCCTGGCGCGCCTATCGCCGCATCATCCTGGTCCATGGCGTGCGCACCGCGGCCGAGCTGGCCTATCGCGAAGAAATCGAGTCCTGGCGCAAGCAGCCCGCGCTGGCCGAGATGTTCGCGGCGGACCCGCACAAGCTCGTCTACCTGCCCATCGCCACGCGCGAGGCGCTGCCCGGCATGCCCCGGGAGCGCCTCACCACGCTGATCGCCGACGGCCGCCTGGAGCAGCTGGCCGGCCAGCCGCTGGACCCCGAGAACGCCAAGATCATGCTCTGCGGCAATCCGGACATGCTGGCCGACGCCCGCAAGCTGCTGGGCGAGCGCGGCTTCAAGCCGGGCCGCCGCGGCATCCCCGGCAACCTGGCGGTGGAAAACTACTGGTAAGCCCGGGCGTAGTGCATAACTCCGCCAAACGGCCCAGCCACCGCGTCCCCGCACGGCCCTACACTGGTGCATAACCGCTATTGGGTCGTTTTTTAGCAACATATTTGCTTTTTTTGTCGGTGTTTCTTCAGGCTATCTGGAAATATCGTTAATCCCCGGGGCAATAATCGGGGCACACGCACGACCCAGAAGGACCTTTTCAAATGCTGTATCAATTGCACGAAATGCAGCGCGCCTTCCTGACTCCGTTTGCTGCATTTACGGACGCCGGCTCTCAACTGTTTTCCAGCCCATACAGCCCTCTCGCCTACACCCCGATTTCCCGCCAGATGGCGGCCGGGTACGAGCTGATGACCCGGATCGGCAAGGAATACCAGAAGCCGGCCTGGAACCTGCCCACCACCGAGATCGACGGCAAGACCGTCCGCGTCACCGAATCCGTGGCGATGGACAAGCCGTTCTGCCGCCTGGTGCACTTCCACCGCGACGTCCGCCACGCGCGCCCGGACGATCCCACCATCCTGCTGGTGGCCCCGCTCTCGGGCCACCACGCCACGCTGCTGCGCGACACCGTGCGCGCCCTGCTGCCGGCCCATGACATCTACGTCACCGACTGGATCGACGCCCGCATGGTGCCGCTGTCGGCCGGCCCGTTCCACCTGAACGACTATGTGCGCTACGTGCAGGACTTCATCCGCCACCTGGGCCCGGACGTGCACGTCATGTCCGTGTGCCAGCCCACGGTGCCGGTGCTGGCCGCCGTTTCGCTGATGGCCTCGGCCAACGACCCCTGCCAGCCGCGCAGCATGGTGATGATGGGCGGTCCCATCGACCCGCGCCAGTCGCCCACGCAGGTCAACCGCCTGGCCACCACCAAGCCTTACTCGTGGTTCGAGAACCAGGTCATCCATCCGGTGCCGCCGCGGTATCCGGGCGCCGGCCGCAAGGTCTACCCCGGCTTCCTGCAGCACGCGGGCTTCATGGCCATGAACCCGGACCGCCACATGAAGTCGCACTACGACTTCTACCTGGACCTGCTGCGCGGCGACGACAGCGACGCCGAGGCGCACCGCCGCTTCTACGACGAATACAACGCCGTGCTGGACATGCCGGCCGAGTTCTACCTGGACACGATCCGCATGGTGTTCCAGGAATTCCAGCTGCCCAACGGCACCTGGGAGGTCGACGGCAAGCCGGTGCGCCCCGCCGACATCAAGAAGGTCGCGCTCTTCACCATCGAGGGCGAACTGGACGACATTTCCGGCCAGGGCCAGACGCGCGCCGCCATCAAGCTGTGCAAGAACATCCCGGCCGAGCGCAAGATGCATTACACCGCGCCGAACTGCGGCCACTACGGGATTTTCTCGGGCCGCCGCTGGCGCGAAATGATCTGTCCTAAAATCGCCGAATTCATCCGGCAATCGTGATTGCAGGATGAATCCGACCTCGGTCGGATTCATCCCGCGTCCTTTCTTCCTCATGTCCTGTTGTTCCCTTGCAGACCGCATCGATGCCTTGCTGCCTCAGACGCAATGCACCAAATGCGGCTACGACGGCTGTCGGCCGTATGCCGAGGCCATCGCCGACGGCGCCGCCCCGATCAACCGCTGCCCGCCGGGCGGCGATGAAGGCATCGCCGCGCTGGCCGGCCTGCTCGGCGTGCCCGTGCTGCCGCTGGACGCGACGCGCGGCGAGCCCGGTCCCCTGCTGGTGGCCCGCATCGACGAAGCCCACTGCATAGGCTGTACGCTGTGCATCCAGGCCTGTCCGGTCGACGCCATCGTGGGCGCCAACAAGCAGATGCACACCGTGCTTGCCGACTGGTGCACCGGCTGCGACCTGTGCGTGGCGCCCTGTCCTGTAGACTGCATCGAAATGACGCCGGCCGGCCGCCCGTGGACCGCAGAGGACGCCGCGCTCGGGCGCGAACGCCATCGCCGCCATCTGGCGCGCATGGCGCGCCTGGCCGCCGACAACGCGCGCCTGATGGCGCCCGAGGTCCCTGAAACGCCCGCCTCCGCCCCCGCCGACGCCGGCAACGAGGAGCGCAAGCGTTCCGCCATCGAATCCGCGCTGGCACGCGCCCGCGCCCGCCGCAACGCCACGCCATGAACGCCGCCAAACGCCAGGAAATCTTCGCGCGCCTGCAGGCCGCCAATCCCCACCCGACCACCGAGCTGGAATACGAGACGCCGTTCCAGCTGCTGATCGCCGTGCTGCTGTCGGCGCAGGCCACCGACAAGTCGGTCAACATCGCGACGCGCAAGTTCTTCCCCGAGCACGGCACGCCCGAAGGCCTGCTGGCGCTGGGCGAGGAAGGCCTGGCGGACTACATCAAGACCATCGGGCTCTACCGCACCAAGGCCAAGAACGCCATCGCCACCTGCAGAATCCTGCTGGAGCAGCACGGCGGCGAAGTGCCGCAGACGCGCGAGGCGCTCGAAGCCTTGCCCGGCGTGGGCCGCAAGACCGCCAACGTGGTGCTCAACACCGCGTTCGGCCAGCCCACGATGGCCGTGGACACGCACATCTTCCGCGTCTCCAACCGCACCGGCATCGCGCCCGGCAAGAACGTGCTGGAAGTCGAGCGCAAGCTCGAAAAATTCGTGCCGCGCGAATACATGCAGGACGCGCACCATTGGCTGATTCTGCTGGGCCGCTACGTGTGCGTGGCGCGCAAGCCCAAATGCCCCCAGTGCGGCATTTCCGACCTCTGCGAATTCAAGCAGAAGACCCCGGCCTGAGCGGCGCGCGCCGCCGCGAAACCGGGTTTTCCCTCGTTCAGAAGAATGTGACGCGTTGACGTTCGTCAATGCGTATTTGCTGCGATGCATTTCCCTTGCAGCACTGTCATCTCCCTCTGCTGCGCATGCATTGTCGGCCTGCCGACAATTGCCCTTTCCGCACTGCAAAACCTATGACAAACCCTCATGGAATTTTGATAAATAGGTGCGCATACTCGCCGGCAACTCACCGGAAAACTGCGCTACATCGGCAGTCTTCCGACCCTGCGGGGACCCGCCGCGATAACGGCGGGTGCAGACCAATAAATACAACGCTGGTGCAGCGAACATGGACGACACGATCCTGGAGACAAAAGGCCTCACGAAGGAATTCCGCGGTTTCGTCGCGGTCAATGGGGTCGATTTGCGTATCAAGCGCGGCGAGATTCATGCCTTGATCGGGCCTAACGGCGCGGGCAAGACCACATGCTTCAACCTGCTCACCAAGTTCCTGGCTCCCACGTCGGGAACCATCAAGTTCAACGGTATCGACATCACCGGCGAACGCCCCGCGCAGATCGCGCGCCGCGGCATCATCCGTTCGTTCCAGATCTCGGCGGTGTTTCCCCACCTCACCGTGCTGGAAAACGTGCGTATCGGATTGCAGCGCAAGACCGGTCTGTCTTTTCATTTCTGGAAAAGCGACAAGCAGCTGGCCTCGCTGAACGAGCCGGCGCGCGCACTGCTCGAACAGGTCGACCTCGCCGCCTTCGCCGACGAGACCACCGTGAACCTGCCGTACGGCCGCAAGCGCGCGCTCGAGATCGCCACCACGCTGGCGATGGAACCCGAGCTGATGCTGCTGGACGAGCCGACGCAGGGCATGGGCCACGAGGACGTGGACCGCGTCACCCAGCTGATCAAGCGGGTCAGCGCCGGCCGCACCATACTCATGGTGGAGCACAACATGAACGTCGTGTCCTCCATCGCCGACACCATCACCGTGCTGGCGCGCGGCTCCGTACTGGCGGAAGGATCCTACGCCGAAGTCTCCCGCCATCCGGCAGTGATGCAGGCCTACATGGGCACCACCGAGGGCGAACTTCAAGGAGCACACGCATGAGCACCCCGGCACTGGAAATTTCGGGCCTGCAGGCCTGGTACGGGGAATCGCATATCCTGCACGGCGTGGATATGCGCGTCGGACAGGGCGAAGTGGTCACGCTGCTGGGACGCAACGGCGCCGGCCGCACCACCACGCTGCGCGCCATCCTGGGCCTGACCGGCTCGCGCAAGGGCTCGGTGCGCATCCACGGCACCGAGGCCATCGACCTGCCGACCTACAAGATCGCCCATCTCGGCGTCGGCTACTGCCCCGAGGAACGCGGCATCTTCGCCAGCCTGTCGTGCGAAGAGAACCTGCTGCTGCCTCCGGTGGTCGGTTCGCTGGGCGGCGGCATGTCGCTGGCCGAAATCTACGACATGTTCCCCAACCTCCAGGAACGCCGCAACTCGCCCGGCACCCGGCTGTCGGGGGGCGAACAGCAGATGCTGGCGGTCGCGCGCATCCTGCGCACCGGCGCCAACCTGCTGCTGCTCGACGAGATCTCCGAAGGCCTCGCGCCCGTCATCGTGCAGGCGCTGGCGCGCATGATCACGGCGCTCAAGCAGCGCGGCTACACCATCGTCATGGTGGAACAGAACTTCCGCTTCGCAGCGCCGCTGGCCGACCGCTTCTACGTCATGGAGCATGGCCAGATCGTCGAACACTTCGAAGCCACCGAACTTTCAGAAAAACAGGACACGCTCAACGAACTGCTGGGCGTGTAAGCACACCTGTCATCCGCCGGACCCCCGGCAACACTACACCGTAGGAAAAAAAGAGGAGTCATCCCATGAAGCTGCACACCATCACTGCTGCACTGGCCATGGCTGGCCTGGGATTTGCCGGGGCTACCGTCCACGCGCAGGGTATCTCCGACGATGTCATCCGCGTCGGCTTCATCACTGACATGTCCGGCGTGTATTCGGACATCGACGGCAAGGCCGGCCTGGAGGCCGTGCGCATGGCGATCGAAGACGCCGGCGGCGCCATCAACGGCAAGAAGATCGAAGTCGTGTCGGCCGACCACCAGAACAAGGCCGACGTGGCCTCGGCGCGCGTGCGCGAATGGTTCGACGAGCAGAAGGTGGACGTCATCATCGCCGGCACCAACTCGTCGACCAGCCTGGCCATGGCCGGCGTGGCCGCCGAAAAGAAAAAGCCCTTCATGGCCATCGGCGCGGGCGCCTCGGACCTGACCAACGCCCAGTGCTCGCCCTACACCGTGCACTATGCCTACGACACCGTGGCGCTGGCGCGCGGCACCGGTTCGGCCGTGGTGAAGGACGGCGGCAAGAGCTGGTTCTTCCTGACCGCCGACTACGCCTTCGGCCATGCGCTCGAACGCGACACGATCGCCGTGGTCAAGGCCGCCGGCGGCGAGGTCAAGGGCCAGGTGCGCGCGCCGCTGGGCGCGTCGGACTTCTCGTCCTTCCTGCTGCAGGCGCAGGCCTCCAAGGCGCAGATCCTGGGCCTGGCCAATGCCGGCGGCGACACCATCAACTCGATCAAGGCCGCCAACGAATTCGGCGTGACCAAGACCATGAAGATGGCCGGCCTGCTGGTCTTCATCAACGACGTGCACGCGCTGGGCCTGCAGGCCACGCAGGGCATGTACCTGACCGACGGCTGGTACTGGGATCAATCCGACGCCTCGCGCGCCTGGTCCAAGAAGTTCGAGGCCAAGGTCGGCCGCAAGCCTTCCATGCTGCAGGCCGGCGACTACTCCGCGCTCAGCTTCTACCTGAACGCGGTCAAGGCCACCGGCACCGACGACGGCGACACCGTCATGAAGTGGATGAAGTCGAACAAGGTCAACGACTTCTTCGCCCAGGGCGGCTATGTGCGCGAAGACGGCCGCATGATCCACGACATGTACCTGATGCAGGTCAAGACCCCGGCCGAATCCAAGGGTCCGTGGGACTACTACAAGGTCGTGGCGACGCTGCCGGGCGACGAGGTCTACACCAAGCTGTCCGAGTCCACCTGCAAGCTGGTCAAGAAGTAAACCGGCTCCCGTGTCCCGATGCTGCCCGGCCACCCGCCGGGCAGTTTCCCGAATCGCCCGCCTCTATCCGTAAGCGCAGGATTTTTACAAGATGACTGACATTTTCGGCATCCCCATACAGGCCTTGTTCGGCCAGTTGTTGCTAGGCCTGGTCAACGGCTCCTTCTACGCCATGCTTTCGCTCGGGCTGGCGGTCATTTTCGGGCTGCTGAACGTCATCAACTTCGCGCACGGCGCGCTCTACATGCTGGGCGCGTTCGTCGCCTGGATGGGCCTGTCCTACTTCGGACTGAACTACTGGATCATGCTGGTCCTGGCGCCGCTGATCGTGGGCGCGTTCGGGATCCTCATCGAGAAGCTGCTGCTCAAGCACCTGTACAAGCTCGACCACCTCTACGGGCTGCTGCTGACCTTCGGGCTGACGCTGCTCATCGAGGGCCTGTTCCGCAGCTTCTACGGCGTGTCGGGCCAGCCCTATCCCACGCCCGACGCGCTGCGCGGCGCGACCAACCTGGGCTTCATGATCCTGCCGAACTACCGCGGCTGGGTCGTGGCGGCCTCGGTCGTGGTGTGCCTGGCCACCTGGTTCGTGATCGAACGCACCCGCCTGGGCGCGCTGCTGCGCGCCGGCACCGAGAATCCCAAGCTGGTCGAGTCCTTCGGCGTGAACGTGCCGCGCATGATCACGCTGACCTACGGCTTCGGCGTGGCGCTGGCGGGCTTCGCCGGCGTGCTGGCCGCGCCGGTCCTGCAGATTTCCCCGCTGATGGGCTCCAACCTCATCATCGTCGTGTTCGCGGTCGTCGTGATCGGAGGCATGGGGTCCATCCTGGGCGCCATCGTCACCGGGCTGGGCCTGGGCGTCATAGAAGGCCTGACCAAGGTGTTCTGGCCCGAAGCCTCCAGCACGGTCGTCTTCATCATCATGGCCATTGTTCTGTTGATCCGCCCGGCCGGGCTGTTCGGAAAAGAGAAATGAATCGTCAATTCCTGGGCTATGCGGCAGTGGCCATCGTGGTGGCCATTCTTCCCTTCGTCGGGGTGTATCCGATCTTCGCCATGAAGGTCATGTGCTACGCCCTCTTCGCCTGCGCGTTCAACCTGCTGCTGGGCTTCACCGGCCTGCTGTCCTTCGGCCACGCCGCCTTCCTGGGCAGCGCGGCCTACGCCGCCGGACACGCGCTGAAGGTCTGGGGCTTTCCCACCGAGATCGGCCTGCTGTTCGGCGTGGCCGTCGCGGCGCTGCTGGGCCTGGCCATGGGCGCGCTGGCGATCCGCCGCAGCGGCATCTACTTCGCCATGATCACGCTGGCGCTGGCGCAGATGGTGTTCTTCTTCTTCCTGCAGGCGCACTTCACCGGCGGCGAAGACGGCCTGCAGGGCGTGCCGCGCGGCACCCTGCTGGGGCTGGTGGACCTGTCCGAAGACCTGAACCTGTACTACGTGGTGATGGGCGTGTTCGCGCTGGGCTTCTTCATCATCTGGCGCACCGTGCACTCGCCGTTCGGCCAGGTGCTGCAGGCCCTGCGCGAGAACGAGCCGCGCGCGGTCTCGCTCGGCTACGACGTCGACCGCTTCAAGCTGCTGGCCTTCGTGCTGTCGGCCGCCATCGCCGGACTGGCCGGCGCCACCAAGACCCTGGTGTTCGTGTCCGCCACGCTGTCCGACGCCACCTGGCAGATGTCGGGCCTGGTGATCCTGATGACGCTGATCGGCGGCCTGGGCACCCTGACCGGCCCCGTGCTGGGCGCCTTCATCGTGGTGCTGCTCGAGAACAAGGTGGGCGACTTCGGCCAGATGCTGGCGCGCGCCACCGGCATGGACTGGTTCCTGCGCCTGGGCGAATCGGTCACCATCGTGATCGGCCTGATCTTCGTGATCTGCGTGCTGGCGTTCCGCCGCGGCATCGTGGGCGAGATCGGCGCCTTCATGCAGCGCCGGCGCGCCGCCCGCGCCTGACACGCCAGACCGGTGATTGCCGCAAGGGGCCGCGACAGCGGCCCCTTCGTCGTTCGGGCCGCGGCGGCCCCGCCGGTGGTGCGCCTTACAATGGCACAAACCACTCGACAGGTGCCTGACCATGCGCAACTTGCACGTCGCCTCCGCCCTTTTCGCCGTGGCGTTGGCCGCGGCCGTTCCCCCGGCCGCCAGCGCGGCCCAGCCCGCGCCCGCCGCGCCCGTCTGTGAAGTCGACCGTCCCGTGCGCTTCAGCGGCCTGAACTGGGAATCCAACCTGGTGCTGGCCGGCATCGAACGCTATGTGCTGGAACACGGCTACGGCTGCAAGACCCAGGTGGAAATCGGCGAGACCCTGCCCATGCTGGCCGCGCTGCAGCGCGGCGACGTGGACGTCACACCCGAAGTCTGGCCGGGGCAGATCGAAGGCGCATGGAAAAAGGCGCTGGCCAGCGGGCGCGTGCTCGGCGTGGGCCACGTGTACGACGCCGGCGAAGGCTGGTACGTGCCGCGCTACACCGTGGAGCGTCATCCCGACCTGAAGTCGGCTTCCGATCTGGCGCGCTTCAAGCAGGTCTTCGCCGATCCCGAGGACCCGGGCCGCGGCCGCATCTACGGCTGCCCGGCGGGCTGGGCCTGCGGCACGCTCAACGGCAACCTGCTGCGCGCCCTCGGCCTGGAAAAGGATTACTCGCTGTTCGCGCCCGGCTCGGGCGCCGCGCAGAAAGCCGCCATCGTCTCGGCCTACAAGCGCAAGCGCGACATCGTCTTCTACTACTGGACCCCGACCTCGCTGGTCGGCGCGCTGGACCTGGTCAAGCTGGAGCTGCCGCCCTTCGACCAGGCGGCCTATACCTGCATGACCGATCCCAAGTGCGAACACCCCGTGGCCACGGAATTCAAGCCCAACCCGGTGGTCACCGGCCTGAACGCCGAGTTCGCGCGGCAGGCGCCGCAGCTGGCCGCCTTCTTCGCCAGGCTGGCCGTGCCGGACGACGCCATCGACGCCACCCTGGGCTGGCTCGAAAACGAAGGCAAGGAACCCGAAGACGCCGCCCGCTACTTCCTCAAGCAGTACGGCGCCGTCTGGCGGCAGTGGATGCCGGCCGACGCGGCCGCCCGCGTGGAGGCGGCGCTGGCGCGGGAATGAGGCGCACGGCCCGGGCTCATGTATCCTGACGTTTCGGCGGGGCCGCCTTCGGCGCAGCCCACACGCCACCCCATACGAACGAAGGAAGACAACCATGGACGCCCTGTACTGGCACGACGGTCGCTGGACCACTGAAAACCCCAAACTGCTCGGCCCCGCCGACCACGCCTTCTGGATGGCCAGCATGGTCTTCGACGGCGCGCGCGCCTTTCGCGGCCTGACGCCCGACCTGGACCTGCACTGCCAGCGCGTGGTGCGCTCGGCCGAGAAAATGCTGATGAAGCCGCAGCTCGGCTGGGAAGAGATCCAGTCGCTGTGCCTGCAGGCCGTGGCCAAGTTCCCCGAAGGTTCGGAGCTCTACATCAAGCCGATGTTCTATTGCGCCGACGGTTTCCTGCTGCCCGACGCCGACAAGACGCAGTTCGTGCTGCACGTATTCAAGGTGCCCATGCCCGGCGACCAGGGCTTTTCGGCCTGCTTCTCCAGCTACGCGCGCTCCTGGCCCAATATGGCGCCCACCGACGCCAAGGCCTCCTGCCTCTACCCGAACGGCCAGCGCGCCATCCGCGAGGCCGCCGAAAAAGGCTTCGACAACGCCATCATGCTCGACGGCGCGGGCAACATCGCCGAGTTCGCCACCAGCAACCTGTGGATCGCCAAGGACGGCGTGGTGTCCACGCCGGTCGACAACGGCACCTTCCTCAACGGCATCACGCGCCGCCGCGTGCTGGCCCTGCTCCAGGCCGACGGCGTCGAGGTCCAGGAACGCAGCCTGACCCGCGCCGACATCGAGCAAGCCGACGAAGTGTTCTCGTCCGGCAACTACGGCAAGGTGGTGCACGTCAACCGCGTCGAAGACCGCAAGCTGGAATACGGCCCCATGGCCCGCCGCGCGCACAAGCTGTACATGGACTACGCGGAAAGCACGCGCGCCAGATAGGTCGCCCTCTCCCCCAAAGCTGCCCGCCCCGTGCGGGCAGCGTCGTTCTCAGGAGTCCTCATGCAGACCCGACGTGATTTTCTCCGCAGCGGCGCCTCGCTGGCCGGCGCCGGCAGCGCCCTGGCCCTGCTGCCCGCCTCCATCCGCCGCGCGCTCGCGATTCCGGCCGCGCGCCGCACGGGCACGATCCGCGACGTGGAGCACATCGTGATCTTCATGCAGGAGAACCGCTCGTTCGACCATTACTTCGGCGCCCTGGCCGGCGTGCGCGGATTCGGCGACCGCTTCCCCGCACCGGCGCCCGACAGCCCCGACGCGCGCCACCGCACCGTCTGGGCGCAATACAACGACAGGCCCGAGGAAGGCGCGCCGCGCACCGTGCTGCCGTTTCACCTGGATACCCGCGAGGCCTTCGAGACCATGCGCGTGGCCAGCACGCCGCATACCTGGT
>Ga0182742_1001441_pt1 | contig 30505 bp, 29 predicted proteins | sample eDN5th37CBELigMG_FD_128880 | JGI IMG/M metagenome (GOLD analysis project Ga0182742, IMG submission 128880) | Enriched Miracle-Growth compost microbial communities from Emeryville, California, USA - eDNA 5th pass 37_C BE-Lig MG (version 2)... ... | reverse complement strand
TATTCGGTCGGCGAGACGGGTCGCATGGGCTCTCCGGGCCGCCGCGAGATCGGCCACGGCAAGCTCGCCTGGCGCGCTATCCGCCCGATGCTGCCGACGGCCGAACAGTTCCCCTATACGCTGCGCGTCGTCTCCGAGATCACCGAATCGAACGGCTCGTCCTCGATGGCCACCGTCTGCGGCACCTCGCTCGCCCTGATGGACGCCGGCGTTCCGCTGGCAAAGCCGGTCGCCGGCATCGCCATGGGCCTGATCCTCGAAGGTGAGCGCTTCGCGGTTCTCTCCGATATCCTCGGCGACGAGGACCATCTCGGCGACATGGACTTCAAGGTCGCGGGTACGGCCGACGGCATCACCTCGCTGCAGATGGACATCAAGATCGCCGGCATCACCGAGGAGATCATGAAGGTCGCCCTCAGCCAGGCACAGGGTGGCCGCAAGCATATCCTCGGCGAAATGGCGAACGCCATCACCGAAAGCCGCGGCCAGCTCGGCGAATTCGCTCCGCGCATCGAGGTCATGAACATCCCGGTCGACAAAATCCGCGAAGTCATCGGCACGGGCGGCAAGGTCATCCGCGAGATCGTCGAGAAGACCGGCGCCAAGATCAACATCGAGGACGACGGCACCATCAAGATCGCCTCCTCCTCCGGCAAGGAGATCGAGGCGGCCCGCAAGTGGATCCACTCGATCGTCGCCGAACCGGAAGTCGGCCAGATCTACGAGGGCACGGTCGTCAAGACCGCCGACTTCGGCGCCTTCGTCAACTTCTTCGGCCCGCGTGACGGCCTCGTGCACATCTCGCAGCTCGCCCAGGAGCGCGTCGCCAAGACCTCCGACGTCGTCAAGGAAGGCGACAAGGTCTGGGTCAAGCTGATGGGCTTCGACGAGCGCGGCAAGGTGCGCCTGTCCATGAAGGTCGTCGACCAGGCGACCGGCAAGGAAGTCTCCGCCGACAAGAAGGCCGACGGCGAAGCCGCCGCCGAGTAATCGGACGCTTACTGATCGAAGGGGCGCGGAGCGGAACGTTCCGCGCCCCTTTTCTGTTGAACGACCCTCCTTCCCGCCGAAAGCCGACCATGACCCGTGACGCCCTGAAAACCCTCTTCCATCCCTTTGCCTCCGACACGCTCGGCCTGCCCGGCGAGGGCGAGCGCTACCTCTTCCTCGGCGCGGAAGCCGGCCAGCGTCCGCCGGAAGGCTTTGGCGCCTCGCTTGCGGCGGTGCAGCCGCTGCGCCCGCTCTATCGTGGACTGGAAGCCGTGCGCGCGGATGTGAAGCCGGTGGTCGAGGGCGAGGATTTCGACGGCGCGCTGGTGCTGATGACCAAGCACAGGGGCGAGAACGAGAACCGTATCGCCGAGGCGCTCGGCCGGGTGCGCACCGGCGGGCTGATCGTCGTCGCCGGCAGCAAGGAAGACGGCGTGCAATCCATGCGCAAGCGCCTCGACCAGCTCGGCCTTTCCGGCGATTCCATGCCGAAATACCATGGCCTCGCCATCTGGTTCGCCCGCCCCGAGGACCCGGCGGACGCCGTTTCCAAGCTGAGGGCAAGGCCCGTGCGCATCGCCGGCCGCTTCACCGCTGCGCCGGGCATGTTCTCGCATGACCGCATCGACGAGGGCTCGGAACTGCTTGCTACCCGTATCCCGGAGGACTTCAACGGTCACGCCGCCGATTTCGGCGCGGGCTGGGGCTATCTTTCCGTCATGCTCGGCAGCCATGCGCGGCAGGCGAAGGGCATCGATATTTTCGAGGCGCATTACGAGGCGCTGGAGGCGGCAAGGGAAAACATGGCGGAGAACTGCCCGAACGTTCCGGCCCGCTACTTCTGGTTCGACCTGACGGCCGAGACCCCGCGCGACCACTACGACCTCATCGTCATGAACCCGCCCTTCCACGAAGGCCACGCCGCCGACCATTCGCTCGGCGCCGGCATGATCCGCATGGCGGCGAAGTCGCTGAAGGTGGGCGGGCGCCTGCTGATGGTCGCCAATCGCGGCCTGCCCTACGAGCCGGTGCTGAAGGAAGCTTTCAAGGAATCGGGCGAGGTGTGCCGCAACGCCCGCTTCAAGGTGCTCTGGGGCAAGCGCTGAACGCTGCCTTGCGATAGCCACGGTTTTGGCGGCGACCTGCCGCCGATTGCCGCAGCCGATTGCCATTCTGCCGGAACAGGTCCACCATCACGGGACCAATCCTGTTCAGGAGACCCGAAATGGCTTTTGGACCCGCAAGACCGCCGATCATGGAAGACGTGGCGGAAGTCATCGCGAAAGATGTGAAGGAAGGGGAGGGGCATATGCCGACCTCCGAGGTGCCGCTCGCCTTCCTGAGACGCGGAACCGATGGCAGGCCGCTGGAAATGAACAGCCGCGTGCGCATTCTCTTCGTCGCCGTCGCGGCGGCCGTGGTGATGCTGCTTTTGGTGCTGGCCGTCTTGTAAGCGGAAGGTTGCCGTTCCCTTGGCCGGCGTTCTCCCCGCAAGCGGGGAGAAGCCCTCAAGAGAAGCGCCTTTTACTCGCTGTCGGCCTTTGCCAGACGCTCCAGCGTCGGCATGGACGTGATGTTGTAGCCGGCATCCACATAGTGGATCTCGCCGGTGACGCCGCTCGACAGGTCCGAGAGAAGATACAGCGCCGAATTGCCGACATCCTCGATGGTGACGGTGCGGCGCAGCGGCGCGTTCTTCTGCTGCCAGGAGAGCATCGCCCGGGCATCCGAAATGCCGGCGCCGGCAAGCGTGCGGATCGGGCCGGCGGAGATGGCGTTGACGCGGATGCCGCGCGGGCCATAGTCACCGGCAAGGTAGCGCACGGACGCTTCCAGCGCGGCCTTGGCGACACCCATGACATTGTAGTTCGGCATGATGCGCGTCGAGCCGCCATAGGTCAGCGTCAGCATCGCGCCGCCGTCGCTCATCAGGTCGGCCGCGCGCTTGGCGATCTCCGTGAAGGAGAAGCAGGAGATGACCATCGTGCGCGAGAAATTGTCGCGCGAGGTATCGGCATAAAGGCCCTTCAACTCGTTCTTGTCGGAAAAGCCGATGGCGTGCACGATGAAGTCGAGCCTGCCCCATTTCTCCCTGATCGCGTCGATCGTCGCGTCGACGGAGGCGATGTCCTCCACGTCGCAGGGAATGACGAAATCCGAACCGAGTTCGCCGGCCAGCGGCTTCACCCGCTTGCCGAGCGCTTCGCCCTGATAGGTGAAGGCGAGGTCCGCACCCGCTCCGGCCAGTTTCTGCGCGATCCCCCACGCGATGGAGTGATTGTTCGCGACCCCCATGATGAGACCGCGCTTGCCGTTCATGATCCCCGTCATGATTGTCATCCGTTGTAGCGCTGGAAGACCAGCGTGGCGTTCGTGCCGCCGAAGCCGAAGGAGTTGGACAGAACCGTGTCGATCTTGGCATTGTCGATGCGCTTGCGAACGATCGGAACGCCTTCGAATTCCGGATCGAGCTCGGTGATATGCGCGCTCTCGCCGATAAAGCCGGCCTGCATCATCAAGAGCCCGTAGATCGATTCCTGCACGCCGGCCGCGCCCAGCGAGTGGCCGGTCAGCGACTTGGTCGACTGGATGTGCGGGATCTTGTCGCCGAAGACCTCGCGGATCGCGCCGATCTCCTTCGAATCGCCGACGGGGGTGGAGGTGCCGTGCGTGTTGATATAGTCGACGTCGCCCTTCACCGTGGAAAGCGCCTGGCGCATGCAGCGCACGGCGCCTTCGCCGGAGGGAGCCACCATGTCGTAGCCGTCCGAGGTCGCGCCATAGCCGGTGATTTCGGCATAGATCTTCGCGCCGCGCGCCTTGGCGTGCTCAAGCTCCTCCAGGACCAGAACGCCCGCGCCGCCGGCGATGACGAAGCCGTCGCGGCTGACGTCATAGGCGCGCGAGGCGGTGGCCGGCGTATCGTTGTACTTGGAGGACATCGCGCCCATCGCATCGAAGAGGTTCGACATGGTCCAGTCGAGGTCCTCGTGGCCGCCGGCGAACATCAGGTCCTGCTTGCCCCACTGGATCATCTCCGCGGCATTGCCGATGCAGTGCGCGGAGGTCGAGCAGGCCGAAGAGATCGAATAGTTGACGCCGTGGATCTTGAACCAGGTTGCAAGCGTGGCCGAAGCCGTCGAGGACATGGCCTTCGGCACGGCAAACGGGCCGATGCGCTTGGGAGAGTTGTTCTTGAGCGTGATCTCGGCCGCCTCGATCAGCGTGCGGGTGGAAGGACCGCCAGAGCCCATGATGATGCCGGCGCGCTCATTGGCCGCGTAATCGGCCTCTTCCAGGCCGGCATCGGCGATCGCCTGTTTCATGGCGACGTGGTTCCACGCGCCGCCCTGCGAAAGGAAGCGTGCGGCGCGGCGGTCGACGAGATCGGTCGTGTCGATATCCGGCGAACCCCAGACCTGGCATCGGAAGCCATGGTCGGCGAAATCCTGCGAGAAGCTGATGCCCGAGCGCGCATCGCGCAGCGACGCCGTCACCTCGTCCGCATTGTTCCCGATGGAGGATACGATCCCCAGACCCGTGACAACTACCCGTCTCATGATACTGACCTTTTCTTGAACGTCCCGTGGTGAAGGCGGCTCGGCGCCGCTCTCAGGCTTCGGGCGGCCGCCGCCGCCTCAGGCTTCCTTGTCTTTCGACAGGCCGACGCGCAGGTCGCTCGCCTGGTAGATGGTCTCGCCGTCGGCCTTCAGCCAGCCGTCCGCCGTGCCGAGCACGAGGCGGCCGCGCATGACGCGCTTGAAGTCGATGCCGTATTCGAGCAGCTTCGTGTCCGGGCGGACCATGCCCTTGAACTTCACCTCGCCGGTGGAAAGCGCCATGCCGCGGCCCGGCTCGCCCAGCCAGCCGAGGAAGAAGCCGGTGAGCTGCCACATGCCGTCGAGGCCGAGGCAGCCCGGCATGATCGGATTGCCCTGGAAATGGCAGGGGAAATACCAGTCGTCCGGCTTCACGTCGTATTCGGCACGGATATAGCCCTTGTCGAAGGCGCCGCCGGTTTCGGAAATGTCGGTGATGCGGTGGACCATCAGCATCGGCGGCAGAGGAAGCTGCGCATTGCCCGGGCCGAACAGCTCGCCGCGGCCGCAGGCCAGAATTTCCTCATAGTTGTAGCTGGATTGCCTGGTCGTCATCGAATGTTTCATCCCCGGTCTGAACACGCTTGATCGCGTTAGATTTAGAGAAAACGCGGGCGAATTGAAGCACCCGCACCCTCTCTTTTTGTCGCCTCGTCCGCTATGAACGAGACGTTCGTTCAGCTGTCCGCATACATGATGCGTGCGGCGACAGCCAGTGCAAAGTGTCGGAACCGGCGCAAAGAGCCCGGTTTTCCGCATGTTGCGCGCCCCGGCATCGCCGCGCTGCTATTGAATCCCGGCGTCGCTAAAGTTATATCGAAAGTTCAAGATCGGTGTTCAAGGCCAGCCAAGCGGATCCGTCGCCCATGACGCATACATACGAGATGCCCATAGATGAGCGTTTGCGCCATTGCGGCCTTCGCCCGACGCGCCAGCGCATGGCACTCGCCGACCTGCTCTTTGCCAAGGGCGACCGCCACCTGACGGTGGAGGAACTGCACGAGGAGGCCGTCACGGCCGGCGTTCCGGTTTCGCTGGCGACGGTCTACAACACGCTGCACCAGTTCACCGAGGCCGGCCTCATCCGGGTTCTCGCGGTCGAAAGCTCGAAAACCTATTTCGACACCAATGTCTCGGACCATCACCATTTCTTTGTCGAGGGAGAGAACCACGTCCTCGACATCCCGGTGAGCAATCTGGAAATCGGCAATCTTCCAGAACCGCCCGAAGGTCTGGAGATCGCTCACGTCGATGTGATCATCCGCCTGCGCCCGAAAAAGCGCTGAGCCTTACATGACGTCGTCCGGATGCCGCCCCGGCCGGGGCTTGTAGGCCGGAAAGCACCAGCCGAACCGCAAGGCCCCGCCGCGCACGATGAAGGCCGCGCCGATGCCGATGGCCGACGCGATCCAGAGCGGCGCGCCGGCAACGCTTGCCGCCGTGAAGGCCGCCGCGCCGATCAGCGCCGCGGTGATGTAGATTTCCGGCCTCAGCAGAACGGACGGTTCGCCTGCCAGAAGATCGCGGATGATGCCGCCGAAGCTTGCGGTAAGGACACCGGTGGTAATGGCCACGGTCGGGGATCCGGTGGCGGCAAGGCCCTTTGCCGCGCCCATCACGCAATAGGCCGAGACCCCCATCGCATCGAGCCAGAGCAGAAGCCGGTAGCGCGACTCGATGCGGTGCGCGAGCACGAAGACGATGAGGGCCACCACCACGCAGACGATGAGATAGGTCGGGTTCACCACCCAGAAGACGGGCGTCGCGCCGAGGATGACGTCGCGGAACGTGCCTCCGCCGATGCCTGTCGCGGCGGCGAGGAAAAGGAAGCCGATAATGTCGAGCTGCTTGCGCGAGGCCGAAAGCGCACCGGTGGCGGCGAAGACGGCGACACCCGTATAATCCAGCAGTTCCAGGATCGACACGCTCTTCCTCCCTTGCCGCCCAAGCCTCGCGACAGCTTTCCCACGCTAGACTGCGCCCCCGTATGCCGGGACAGAATCAGCCAAGGCGCCGGCCCGCCCGCATATTGACCGAATCGCCTGCCATGGAAAGGTTTGAGAGATGGCCATCCGCACAGCAATCCTCGCGCTCCTCGCCGCCGCGCTCTTTTCGAGCGCCCCGCCGGCCCGCGCGGCCGAGATCGTGCCGGATGCGGTGGCCGCGGCCCAGGCGGAGGTCGCAAGGCGCTGCAAGACGCCGCTCTATGGCGAGGATTTCGTCGATACGATCGATTTCAACAATGACGGGCTGCCCGACGCCATCGTCAATCTCGGCGCGGTCAATTGCGACGGCACGCCGGGCGGCCTGTGCGGCAATGTCGGCTGCCCGCACGAATTCTACATCCAGGTCGCCGAGGGCGGCTATTTCCTCGCTGCCAACGCCGATCTCTACGGCTACGAGATGAAGAAGCGCTACGGCAACATGGTGCTGGAACTGAAGGCCAACGCCGCCAGCTGCGGGCGCGACGACGCCGACTATTGCATCATGACGATCCGCGTGCGTGGCGCCCGCTTCGAGACGATCTCGAAGAAATAGGCCTATTGCGGGAAAAGCGCGTGGGTACGGCCGGCGAAATAGTAGAGCAGCAGGCCGGTCCATTCCCGAAGCGCCGTCGTCATCAGCTGGCTGTTGGTGGAGGGCTGGGTGAAGTCGAGGCCGGGGACGGCATGGCCCGTCGTGCGGAAATCCGTCGGCCAGGGCATGACCTCGAGCCCGAGCTTGCGGAAGAGACCGACCGAGCGCGGCATATGGAAAGCCGAGGTCACCAGAAGGCAATGGTCGAGGCCGTTCGCGGCAAGCAGGTCGCGGGTGTTGGCGACATTCTCGAAAGTGGTGCGCGAGGCGGTCTCGCGGATCAACCGCTCCGCGGGAACGCCGAATGCCGTGAAGAAGCGCGCCGCCACGGCCGCGTCGCCCTCGTAACGGCCGCTGAACGAGCCGTCGCCGCCGGAGACGAGAATGCGCGCCTTTGGAAATTCCCTTGCCAGCCGCAGGGTTTCGATGAAGCGGTCGCCGGCCTGGTTCATCTCGAAACCGCCGCGTGCGGCGATCACCTCCGCCTCCACCCCGCCGCCGAGCATGATGACGCAGCTTGGGCCCCCGGCCGGCAATTCCGCCCGCGGGATTCGATCCTCCAGCACCTGCAGGAGAACGGAGCCTGTCGTCGTGAAAAGCGTCACGAAAAGCACGGCGGCGGCCAGCGCGCTCGACCATAGCCGAAGGCGGTTCCACGACAGGAGCCCGGCCAGCAGACCGAGCACGATGAGGAGTAAGGCAAGGGACAGCGGCTGGGCCGCCAGCCAGAAGATCTTCGAGGCATAATAGGTCACGCGTCAGCCACCTGCATCTGTCGACATGGGTTGGGTCGAGGCGCAACCGGAAGCCGGTGTCGCCGCCTTGCTGCCCCGCAGATAGAGGATGCCCGCGGCAAGCGCAACGCCGGCACCGGAAAGGCGCCGCGCGGGCTGGGCTTGCGCAAGGAACATCTTGCCCCGCCGGCCGTTCCTGCCGGAAGGCAAGGGAGCATAGCCATGACCGACAATCGTGAAGAGAAAATCCGCAAGCGCGCCTACGAACTCTGGCAGCAGGAGGGCCAACCGGACGGCAGGCCCGACGACCACTGGTATCAGGCCGAGCGGGAAATAGACCAGGGTGTGGGTGAAATCGAAGGTGACGACATCCCGAACCTTGCCGCCCTGCGCGAGGCCTCCCGCCAGCACGCCGACACCTATGTCGTGAAGACCGACCTGGAAGACGCCGATCAGCGCGAAGCGACACCCGGCATGCGCGAGCAGCCGTGACGGGTCTGGACGATCTGGTCTAGGAGAAGTTTGGTGGAGCTAAGCGGGATCGAACCGCTGACCTCTTGCATGCCATGCAAGCGCTCTCCCAGCTGAGCTATAGCCCCATAAAGGGTCCGGCAGAGCCGGTTTCCGGGACCGAAGCGGTGTTGCCGTTCGGTGTGGCGGCTTATTACTTCCGGTCTCCGGAGATGGCAAGCCGAAAAATGAAATCCGGCCGATTTTTTTGAAACCGGCCGGAAAATCAAAATCTTATGCTTCGTCTTCGTCGCCGGTGACGCCGATCAGGCCGGTCATGTCGTCATCGTCGTCGTCTTCGTCCTGTTCCAGGAACGTATCGTCGTCGTCGCCGTCGATCTCCACGTCGTCGTCGCCGAGATCGGGCAGGTCGTCGCCGCCCGCCGCATCGTCGTCCGCATCTTCCAGCGAGACGAGCTCGACTTCCGTGCTCTCCGTATCGACTTCGTTGACGTCTTCGTCCTCGTCCTTTTCAAGGACGGCCGCTGCCGAGGTTTCCTCGAAGAAGGAGAGCGGGTAGGACTTACCCGTGTAGGGCGAGACGATCGGATCGCGGTTGAGATCGTAGAACTTCTTGCCCGTTTCCGGATCGATGCGTTTGGTTCCGAGTTCCGGTTTTGCCACTGTCAAAGCCTCTCAGGTGCCGTATGTTTCCGGCGGGGCCGGGGTTCCCGGCGCGTTGAAGGGGAAAATGATTAGCCGGACCCCATAATCGTCTTGCGCAATCCTGTCAAAGCCAAACTTTGGGGACGTCCCGTCCATGTGTTCCCGGCGAATGTTTGTGAACGGGATGATGACGCTTTAAATCGTTTGTGATAGCAAGCCGGCGTTCTCCCGGGCGATCCCGCACGGGAGCCGTGGATATATAAGGAAGACGCCCATGTCGCACGGCGCCAGCGCACGGCCCGCAACCGCCCGCAAATCCTCCGGACTTTCCGGAACCGTTCGCATTCCCGGCGACAAGTCGATTTCCCACCGCTCCTTCATGTTCGGCGGCCTGGCCAGTGGCCAAACCCGCATCACCGGCCTTCTGGAGGGCGAGGACGTCATCAATACGGGCAAGGCCATGCAGGCCATGGGCGCGAAAATCCGCAGGGACGGCGATGCCTGGATCATCGACGGTGTCGGCAACGGGGCGCTGCTTGCGCCCGAGGCCCCGCTCGATTTCGGCAATGCCGGCACCGGCTGCCGCCTCACCATGGGTCTCGTCGGCGTCTATGACTTCGCCTCGACCTTTATCGGCGATGCCTCGCTGACCAAGCGCCCGATGGGCCGCGTCCTCAATCCGCTGCGCGAAATGGGCGTACAGGTGACGTCCGCCGACGGCGACCGCCTGCCGGTGACGCTGCACGGGCCGAAGACGCCGACGCCGATCACCTACCGCGTGCCGATGGCCTCGGCGCAGGTGAAGTCGGCCGTGCTGCTTGCCGGCCTCAACACGCCGGGCATCACCACGGTCGTCGAGCCGATCATGACCCGCGACCATACCGAAAAGATGCTGCAGGGTTTTGGCGCCGACCTCTCCGTCGAGACGGATGCGGACGGCGTGCGCACGATCCGCCTGGAAGGTCGCGGCAAGCTCACCGGCCAGGTCATCGATGTGCCGGGCGATCCGTCCTCGACCGCTTTCCCGCTGGTCGCCGCGCTGCTCGTGCCGGATTCGGACGTCACCATCCTCAACGTGCTGATGAACCCGACCCGCACCGGCCTCATCCTGACGCTGCAGGAAATGGGCGCGAATATCGAAGTGCTCAATCCGCGCCTTGCCGGCGGCGAGGACGTGGCGGATCTGCGCGTGCGCTCCTCCACGCTGAAGGGCGTGACGGTGCCGGAAGACCGCGCGCCCTCGATGATCGACGAATATCCAGTGCTCGCCGTCGCCGCCGCGTTCGCGGAGGGCACGACCGTGATGAACGGGCTTGAGGAACTGCGCGTCAAGGAAAGCGACCGCCTTTCGGCCGTCGCCGAGGGCCTGAAGCTCAACGGTGTCGATTGCGACGAAGGGGAAGCATCGCTCGTCGTGCGCGGCCGGCCGGACGGCAAGGGGCTTGGCAATGCCTCGGGCGCCGCGGTCGCGACCCACCTCGATCACCGCATCGCGATGAGCTTCCTGGTCATGGGCCTTGTCTCGGAACATCCGGTGACGGTGGACGATGCGACGATGATCGCCACCAGCTTCCCCGAATTCATGGACCTCATGGCGGGTCTGGGGGCGAAGATCGAAATTAGCGCCTGATCCTCCTGCCGGTAGCGCCGGTGCCGGCCGGCGGGTGCGCCGGCGGGCTTCCGGCGGCGGGAGCGGGGTCTTGCCCTTGGCATTTCCCCTCGACTTCCGCTAACACCCTTCGTGAAGAGTTTGTGACGCACGGGTGCGAAATGAAGACGATCGCCATCGACGGGCCTGCGGCCGCAGGCAAGGGAACGCTGTCGCGCCGCATCGCGGAGGAATATGGCTTTCATCATCTCGATACGGGCCTGACCTACCGGGCGACCGCGAAGGCGCTGCTCGATCGCGGCCTGCCGCTCGACGACGAGGCGGTCGCCGCCGATGTGGCGCGCAATCTCGATCTCGGCGGGCTCGACCGTGCGGTACTCTCGGCCCATGCGATCGGCGAGGCGGCCTCGAAAATCGCGGTCATGCCGGCCGTGCGCCGCGCGCTCGTCGAGGCGCAGCGCGGCTTTGCGGCGCGCGAGCCGGGCACGGTGCTGGACGGGCGCGATATCGGAACGGTGGTGTGCCCGCAGGCGCCGGTGAAACTCTATGTCACGGCTTCGCCGGATGTGCGCGCCAGACGCCGTTATGACGAGATCCTCGCCGGCGGCGGCACGGCCGATTTCGGCACCATCCTCGATGATATCCTGAGGCGCGACGAGCGCGACATGGGCCGCGCCGACAGTCCGTTGAAGCCGGCAAGCGATGCGCACTTGCTCGATACGTCGGAAATGAGTATAGAGGCGGCGTTTTCGGCGGCAAAATCGATCATCGACGCCGCCCTGAAGCACTAGCAACTTCGGAAAAGCGCATAAGCGGCTTTCCATCCGCAGTTGCGAAAGCATGGAACAAGGCCTGTCCCCGCGCCGGATTTGCTGCCCGAAGAGGCAGCGGACACAGTCTCGTTCACGACCAACGCTAACCCCCGGCGCCCGTGCCTTCAGGCACATCAGGAGTTTCAATGTCTCAAGCAAACCCCACGCGCGAAGATTTCGCAGCCCTTCTGCAGGAATCCTTCGCCGCTAACGATCTCGCCGAAGGCTATGTCGCCAAGGGCATCGTTACCGCGATCGAAAAGGACGTCGCCATCGTCGACGTCGGCCTCAAGGTTGAAGGCCGCGTCCCGCTGAAGGAATTCGGCGCGAAGTCGAAGGACGGCACGCTGAAGGTCGGCGACGAAGTCGAAGTCTATGTCGAGCGCATCGAAAACGCGCTCGGCGAAGCTGTCCTTTCGCGCGAAAAGGCTCGCCGCGAAGAGAGCTGGGCCAAGCTCGAAGTCAAGTTCGAAGCCGGCGAGCGCGTCGAAGGCGTCATCTTCAACCAGGTCAAGGGTGGCTTCACCGTCGATCTCGACGGCGCCGTCGCCTTCCTGCCGCGTTCGCAGGTCGACATCCGTCCGATCCGCGACGTCACGCCGCTCATGCACAACCCGCAGCCCTTCGAAATCCTCAAGATGGACAAGCGCCGCGGCAACATCGTCGTTTCGCGCCGCACGGTTCTCGAAGAATCGCGCGCCGAGCAGCGTTCCGAGATCGTCCAGAACCTCGAGGAAGGCCAGGTTGTCGACGGCGTCGTCAAGAACATCACCGATTACGGTGCGTTCGTTGACCTCGGCGGCATCGACGGCCTGCTGCACGTCACCGACATGGCCTGGCGCCGCGTCAACCATCCGTCGGAGATCCTGTCCATCGGCCAGCAGGTCAAGGTCCAGATCATCCGCATCAACCAGGAAACCCACCGCATCTCGCTCGGCATGAAGCAGCTCGAGTCGGATCCGTGGGATGGCATCGGCACGAAGTACCCGGTCGGCAAGAAGATCTCCGGCACCGTCACGAACATCACCGACTACGGTGCGTTCGTCGAGCTGGAGCCGGGCATCGAAGGCCTGATCCACATCTCTGAAATGTCCTGGACCAAGAAGAACGTTCACCCCGGCAAGATCCTGTCCACCAGCCAGGAAGTCGACGTGGTCGTTCTCGAAGTCGACCCGACGAAGCGCCGCATCTCGCTCGGTCTCAAGCAGACCCTCGAGAACCCGTGGCAGGCCTTCGCGCACAGCCATCCGGCTGGCACGGAAGTCGAAGGCGAAGTCAAGAACAAGACCGAATTCGGCCTGTTCATCGGCCTCGACGGCGACGTGGACGGCATGGTGCACCTGTCCGACCTCGACTGGAACCGTCCGGGCGAGCAGGTCATCGAGGAATACAACAAGGGCGACGTCGTCAAGGCTGTCGTTCTCGATGTGGACGTCGACAAGGAGCGCATCTCGCTCGGCATCAAGCAGCTCGGCCGCGATGCGGTCGGTGACGCTGCCGCCTCCGGCGATCTGCGCAAGAATGCCGTCGTTTCGGCCGAGGTCATCGCGGTCAACGATGGCGGCATCGAAGTTCGCCTCGTCAACCATGAAGACCTGACGTCGTTCATCCGCCGCAACGATCTGTCGCGCGACCGTGACGAACAGCGTCCGGAGCGTTTCTCGGTCGGTCAGACCGTCGACGCCCGCGTCATCAACTTCTCGAAGAAGGATCGCAAGATCCAGCTTTCGATCAAGGCGCTGGAAATCGCCGAAGAGAAGGAAGCCGTCGCACAGTTCGGTTCGTCCGACTCGGGCGCTTCGCTCGGCGACATCCTCGGCGCGGCTCTGAAGAACCGCAACAACGCCGAGTAAGCTTCGCTTGTCTCGATAATGGAAGCCCGCGGGGAGCGATCCCCGCGGGCTTTTTCGTGAATCAGGTCCAGTAATCGCCGAGCTTCTGGTAGAAGGTGACGCCCGGCTCGATCATGCCGACCATGGCGGCGGTCTTCTCGCGGCGTTTTGCCATGTCGGGCGCTTCCGCCTCGTCGCCGGGCCCTTCGTCTCCCGCGCGGTCGCCCGCCGTGTCCGGATCGTCGCTCCCGTCGTCCGTCTGTTCTTCCTCGCCGGCCTCCTCCTCGTCCCGCTGCCGTGGCTCCGGCCAGTCGAGGTCTTCCTCTGCCGGCAGATAGGGTACGAAGGCGAGCGGCACGCCGTCGCGCACCCCCATCGCCGGCACCAGGCGGTCCGGCGTTGCGCCGGCAGGGAGCTGGTGCACGGCTTCGCGGGCTTGCACCAGCGGCAGCGGGGGATCGGCAGGTTCGGCCATCGGGCTCGGCGCGGGGGCGGCCGCCGGCTGCGAGCCTGGCCGCGCTTTGCCGTTTGCAGCCATCTCCGTGGTCGCGGGCTGTCCTTCGTCGCCGGTCGGCTGGCCGGCTCCCAAGCGGCCCTGCTCCGCTCGGGGTGCCGTTTCGAACGGCCGCTCCAGCAGCGTGCGCAGGAATGTCGCTTCCTCCGGCGTGAGATTTTCCATGAGATGCGCTGCGGCCTGCATCAGGAGGGCAGGGGGAAGATCGCGCGCGACGGCCTGCAATATGCTGCGGGCAAGGGCCTGTCCGGCAGAACTCGCGCCGGGTGTCCTGACGGGCACATCCTCGCGCTTCGCCGTCGGCATTGTCGTTTGCGGTTCCTCCGCATTGCCGCTGTGCCGGACGGCTTTCTCCGCAGCGTCCACCGGCGCCTGGTTGCCGGCCCTTAGCGCGGGCAGCGGATTCTCGGCGCGTGGCGCGGCATTTTCCCCGGCGGGCAGGCGGCCCGGTACAGCAAGCGCCTGCCGCGGGACAACCGTTTCTGCTGTCCGAGCGGGATGCATCTTGCCGCCGCCGTCTACATCGAAGATGCGCTTCAGCAACGTCTGGAGCGCGCGGGCATCGACGGCGTTGCGGACCGGCTGGCCGGCCTGCTGCGGACCGTGGCGATCGACGGCGGCAAGCTGCTGGACTGTCAGCCCCGTCGGCTGTTTCTGCCGGCTTTCCGTGCCTGCCCCGGCAAGGCTTCCGGTGTCGAGGTTTGCGGAAAGCAGCGCGGCGAGCTTCTGCGCCTCCGACCCGTTCGGACTGCGAACCACTTCTATGAGGGCGCGCGTCGGCATTGCGGAGAGCACGGTGCCGATCAGCTTTTCGACGCTTGGGCGAAGCGCCTGCGGGAGCTTGGCGAGGAGGTCCTTCAGCGTGCGGCCGCCGTCTTCCCCGCGACCGGGCAGGCTCTTCAGGGCGGCAAGGAGGATTTCGAGCAGATCGCGGCCGGGATTGGCCTCACCGGCCGGCGGCATGTGCTTGAGCATGGTCTCGATCAGGCGCAGCAGCACTTCGGCGCGCAGATTGGCAAGGGCGGCAGCGGACCGCGGCGGCGTGACGGCGGCGCCGTCCGACGCGTCTGCCGGCAGAGCGGGGGAGGGCTGTGCCGTTCCGGTCGTCGTTGCCACGCGTGGCAGCATTCCTGCCTCCTGTCTTCCTGCCGGTGCCGCTGGCTCCGCAGGACCTGCCAAATGTTCCATCATTCGTCGATGGCGCATCATGCGCGACGCTGCGAGACATGCGTTCCGGCCGGTCGGCCATGCAGGGGCGGCCACGGGATCTCGGAGATGGAGACCACTGGAACCTCGCCGGATGCAAAGCCGAACCGCGAGCAACCTGCTGAAGATCACAAATGCCATTTTATGGTTAACGAAATGCTAATATCCGTCAGGGGCCTTCGCGGATGCAGCATCGACGCCTGAAGTGCCCCCGCGCAATGGCCTTGCCCCTCATGCCCGCCTCGCGTAAATCTGCGCGGCACTGTTGGGTCGCCGGTACGTCGCGGGCCGCGGATGCGGCGGAGACCCTCGATGAACCTCACCAACCTCATCCTCAATACCGACAGCTACAAGCTCAGCCACTATCTGCAATATCCGCCGCAAACGCGGGCGATTTCCTCCTATGTCGAGGCGCGGGGCCATTCTGAACAGGCCGAAGTGCTGTTTTTCGGCCTCCAGATGTTTCTCAAGGCCTATCTGTCGAAGCCGGTGACTATGGCGGATGTGGACGAGGCAGAGGATATCGTCACGGCCCACGGCCTGCCCTTCAACCGCGACGGCTGGACGCATATCGTGCGCAAGCACGGCGGCTTCCTGCCGCTCCTCATCGAGGCGCTGCCGGAGGGAACGCTGGTGCGCCGCGGCGTGCCGGTGGCGCAGGTGGTCAACACCGATCCCGCCTGCTTCTGGCTGACGTCCTATATCGAGACGGCGCTGCTGCGCGCCATCTGGTATCCGAGCACGGTCGCCTCCAATTCGCGCAAGGTGAAGCAGATCATCCAGCCGATCCTGGAAAAGTCCTGTGACGATCCTGCCGCCGTTCTTCCTTTCCGCTTGCACGATTTCGGCGCCCGCGGCACGACCAGCCTCGAACAGGCCGGTATCGGCGGGGCGGCCCATCTCGTCAATTTCATGGGCACGGACACGGTGAGCGGCTTACTCTATGCCCGCCGCTATTACGGCGCCGAGATGGCGGGCTTCTCCATCCCCGCCTCCGAACACTCGACCATGACCGCCTGGGGCCGGGAACGCGAGGCGGAAGCCTATGGCAACATGATCGAGCAATTCGGCGCCAGCGGCCTCTATGCGGTCGTGTCCGACAGCTATGACATCAACAATGCCGTCACCGAGATCTGGGGCAAGCAATTGAAGGATCGGGTGCTGGCGGCCGGCGGAACGCTCGTCGTGCGTCCCGATAGCGGTGATCCGGTGGAAACGCCGGTACAGGTGGTGCGCCAACTCGCGTCCGCCTTCGGCACCCGTCTCAACGCCAAGGGCTATAAGGTCCTGCACGACAGCGTGCGCGTCATCCAGGGAGACGGCATTTCGCCGGCCGATATCGGTCTTATCCTCAGCCGGCTGGAAGCCTTCGGCTTCTCCGCGGAAAACATCGCCTTCGGCATGGGCGCGGGGCTGCTGCAGAAGGTCAACCGCGATACCTATTCCTTCGCCATGAAGGCCAATGCCCGGCAGGATGCCGACGGGGCCTGGCACGATGTCTACAAGCGCCCGGCCACCATGAAGCTCAAGGCCTCCAAGGCAGGCCGCCAGGCGGTCGTGGCCGGGGACGGCGCGCTGGAAGCTGTCCGCATCGATCAGCTCGCCGGCCGGGAGAACCTGCTGCAACCCGTCTGGCGCGACGGCAGGCTGCTCATCGACTGGAGTTTCGACACGATCCGCGCCCGCGCCGCCTGAACCCTTGCAGCCGGGCACCTGCCACGCCATCTTGAGATCCATGACTGGAGATGAAAGATGACGGTTCGTCCGCCACAGGCGCTAGCCCCTTCCTTCACTAAGGATACGGGGCTGAACATCCTTGAATACGAACTGATGTCCGAGCGGGCGGATTCGCTCGGCCGCCACGGGTTGAAGGTGGAAAAGGCGCTGGCCCGGCTCGCCGAGCGCCTTGCCGCCGGCTGTGGCGAGGCTGAGCGGGAAGACCTGCTGAACGCCGCCGCCGACGAGGTCTGGGCCTTTTTCATCCAGCGGGAGATATGCGGCCTGCGCAGCCAGAAGGATGCGATCCGCCGTTACGCCATCCCGCCGGAGGTGATGGCACGGCTCGGCATCGTGCGACGCAAGGCCTGATCGGAGCGGCGTATCAGAGCGGCCATATCAGAGCGGAAGAAGCTGGCGCGTGATGAGATCGTAGATCCCGTTGTCGTCGACGCGCAGCGCGAAGATCTCCTTTTTGGCCTCTTCCCGCTCATCCTCTTCGCGGATGCCGGCCGCGTCGAGATTGCGGATCGCTTCCTCGGTGGTCTCGGCCGTGGCCTGCGTGTCATCTGAAACGGCGCCATCGGATCTTGCCGTCGCCGTCGTGGCGGCCTTCGTCGCCTCGGCGCCCGCGGCGAGCAGCTGGATCGTGTCGAGCGCGGCTCCGGCTGTATCCGTCGCCGGCTTGTCCGCGGCTTTGCCGCTTGTCGCCTCGTCCTGCGCCTTGCCGATGGCCTCCTGAAGGTGCTGCACGTCCTCCAGCTTCTTGCCGGCTTCCAGCTTGCGGATCGTCTCCTCGCGCTCCTTGCGCGTTTGCGCATCCTCGATCCGGGTCGGGTCGCGCCGCGTGCGATCGAGCTTCAATTCCTCGATGCTCTTCGGGTTTGCCGTGTCCTCGAGGCGGGCGATCACCTTGCGCATTTCGGGCGTCAGCGCTTTTTCGTTTTCCGCCTTTTCGGCGAGCGCATCCTTCACCCGCTGGGCTTCCGCGCCGTAGGGGTTGCGGATCGCGGCGACGAGATCGCTTGCCTTGATGCCGAGATCGGAGAGGCCGGATCCCTTTTCGACCGTCGCCACATCGGCCGGCAACATGCCGCGCTGGCGCGTCAGCAGGACGGAAAGGCGCTGTTCGAAATCGGCGTCCCCTTCCTCCTCGCCCTGCGTCACGCCTGCCGCGAACGCGAGACGCGCGACGAGATTGGCCGCCGCATCGTCCGATGGGCCGTTCATCGCCTGCTGGACCGCGCCCAGCGTGGTGCCGAGCGAGCGGAGCGTGACATTGAGCGTGCCGCCCTTGCCCGGAAGCACAACCGTGTCGACAAGCGTCAGCCTGTCGGCCAGGCGCTGGGCGAAGCTGCGGGCGGATTCGCCCTCTTCCTGCGAGATGCCGAGCATGTCGCTGAAGCGGGAAATGAGCTTGGCAAGCGTATCGGCGCTGCGGGAATTGTTGCCGAAGAAATGCTCGTTGATGCGGGTATTGGCCTGGCGCGAAGCATCGTCCGAGCGCAGGTGCGCCTGCTGCCCGATCTCGTCCTTCTTGCGTCCGCTCGCCTTTTCCGCTTCCTCGCGACGGCGCTCCTCGAGCGTATCGACGATCGACTGCATCGCCGAGACGGCGGCGGTGGACTGCGCGCCCTGCAATGGTGTCAACATGGTAACCTCCGGTCTCGCCGGAGGATATGGGGAGGCGATTAACCGAGTATTAAGCGTGCTTTCGCCTGGTTTCCAGCGGGTCCGGCGGCTGCGGCCGGCAGACGATCGTCACCAGGACGAAGCTGACATAAAGCAGGAGATACCACGAGCCGAGCTTGGTGAAGGGCACCATGTGCCAGGTCTTCTGGCCGGGATAGAGCCAGACACCCGTGGCGGTGCCGATGTTTTCGGCGATCCAGAGGAAGATGGAGGTGAGGAAGGCGGCAACGACGAGCGGCATCCAGCGCGGCGTTTCCTCCACCGTGTAGTAGATCCGAACGCGCCCGAAGAGGAGCACCGTCGCCGCGAAGAGCAGCATGCGAAAATCGAGGGTGAAATGGTGCATATAGAAGTTGGCATAGATGGCGATCGCCAGCACCGCAGTCGCCCAGAAAGGCGGGTAACGGGTGAAGCGCATGTCGAAGATGCGCATGGCGCGCGCCATGTAGCTGCCGACGGAAGCATACATGAAGCCGGAAAAGAGCGGCACGCCGCCGATGCGGAAGATCGCGTCCTCCGGATAGGCCCATGAACCCATATGGACCTTGAAGATTTCCATGACCGTGCCGACGAGATGATAGATGAGGATGACCTTCGCTTCCTCGAAAGTCTCCATCTTCAGCCTGAGGAAGGTGACCTGGATGGCGAGCGCCATCAGGAAAAGCGCGTCGTATCGGTAGATCGGCCAGTCCGGTTGCCAGGCGAGCTTGGTAAGGATGATCAGCCCCAGCATGAGCCCGCCGAACAGACAGGCCCAGGCCTGCTTCAGCCCGAACAGGATGAATTCGGCAAGGCCGGGCGGAAGTTTTTCGAGCCGGCCGCGGATCAGCCGGCGAAGCGGCTCCAGCGTCGGGCCGGTCTGGTGCTGCGACCCGTCCTGCACGTGGCGGCTCAGCTATGGGCGAAGATGTCGGTTTCGTCCCAGCCGAGGAGGTCGAGCTTGGCGCGCGTCGGCAGGAAGGTGAAGCAGGCTTCCGCATGGGCAAGCCGCCCGTCGCGCACGAGGCGGCCCATCAGCTTGTCGCGCAGGGCATGGAGATGGAGGACATCCGAGGCGGCATATTCGAGCTGCGCGGGTGAGAGCGTCTCGGCCGCCCAGTCGGAGGATTGCTGCTGCTTGGAAATGTCGACTTCCAGCATTTCCTTCAGATTGTCCTTCAGGCCATGACGGTCCGTATAGGTGCGTGTCAGGCGCGAGGCGATCTTGGTGCAGAAGACCGGCGTCGTCGTCACGCCGAATGTGTGGAACAGTACGGCGATGTCGAAGCGGCCATAGTGGAAGATCTTCTGCCGGGCCGGGTCTTCCAGCATGGCGGTCAGGTTGGGCGCCTGCTTCTGGCCGGCCGCGATGCGGATGACGTCCGCCGTGCCGTCGCCTGGCGAAAGCTGCACGACGCAGAGCCGGTCGCGGCGTGGGATGAGGCCCAGCGTTTCGGTGTCGATGGCTATCGCGCCGCTATAGCGAGCCGCATCCGCCGCCGGAATGTCACCTTCGTGATTGCGGATTGCACTTGCCATGAAAAACCCCATCTAAACGACGTCAATGTCCGCAGGCCTATAGCGCATGTTTCCGCCCTGCGGTACTTCTTTATGAATTGCGAAGGATCGGCGTTTGGCCGAAAGATGAAATGACGAAACGATTGGCCCTTGCGGCCCTGATGATCTTGCCTCTTGCCCCCGCTGCCGGCGCCCAGGTTTTCCATGATCTGCCGGGCGTCGTGACGACGCAGGAGCACGAGGCGCAGGACCCGGTCGTCTGCGAGCCGCATTACATTCCGCCGCCGGAAAACAGCACGAAGCGGCATTGGGGCCGCACGGTCTATACCTGCACCCGCAATGGTGTAACCTCCTCGGGCAGCACGATGCCGCTGTCGCGCGAGCGCAGCCTGCGCGGCTACGACTGGTAGCCTGTTCCCGCCCCTTGCCATTCGTCCGGAGGAGCCATGACCGACGAAACCCTGCCGCTGGTGATCAGCGCGCCCGAGCCGCGCACGCTGGACCTGATCTTCACTCCCGCAGCGGAGGCGGAACTGCGCCGCACCTACCGCATCGTCGAGGCCGATCCGGAGACGATCGCAGAGCTCGATGGCGCGGTGCTCGCAAAGGCGCGCTATATCATCGGCCAGCCGCCGCTTTCTGCCGAAACGCTGGCACGCATGCCGGAGCTGCGCTGCATCCTGAACGTCGAGAGCAATCTCCTCAACAACATGCCCTACGAGGTTCTGTTCGAACGCGGCATCCATGTCGTCACCACCGGCCAGGTCTTTGCCGAGCCCGTGGCAGAGCTCGGCCTCGCCATGGCGCTGAACCTTGCTCGCGGCGTGATCGATGCCGACATCGCCTTTCGCGAGGGCCGGGAGCTGTGGGGCGGGGAGGGCAACCGGACGGCGCGCCTCCTTACCGGCGCCGAGATCGGCCTTGTCGGCTTCGGCGATCTCGGCCGCGCGCTGAACCGCGTGCTTTCCGGCTTCCGCGCGAGGATCCGCGTTTTCGATCCCTGGCTGCCCCCATCGATGCTGCGTGAGGCGGGTGTCGAGCCGGCCTCGCTCAGCGAGGTGCTGGGAATGAGCGACTTCATCTTCGTCGTCGCCTCCGTGACGAGCGAGAACCGCGGTTTTCTCGGTGCCGAGGCCTTTGCCGCGATGCGCAAGGGCGCGGCCTTCATCCTGCTCAGCCGGGCGGATGTCGTCGATTTTTCGGCGCTGGTGGCTGCCGTCCGCTCCGGCCATATCGTCGCGGCGAGCGATGTCTATCCGGAGGAACCCTTGCCGAAGGATCATCCCGTGCGCACGCTTCCCGGCTTCATCCGCTCGGCGCACCGCGCCGGCGCGCTCGACAGCGCCTTCAAGAAGATGGGCGATATGGTGCTGGAGGACATGGCGCTGATGGACCGCGGCCTGCCGCCGATGCGCTGCAAAAGGGCCGAGCGCGAGACGGTTTCGCGCATGCGATCGAAACCGGTGAGCATCAACTGAAACGAAAGGCCGTGACGAGGGATCGCCACGGCCTTTTGATTTCACGCGCGGTCAGGCGCTTTTCACGACCTTGATGAGCACGAGCAGGATCACGGCGCCGATGGTCGCGTGGATGATCGCGGCGAGGATTCCGCTGCCGAGACTGACGCCAAGCGCCGGAAAGAGATAGCCGGCGATGAAGGCGCCGATGATGCCGACGACGATATTGCCGACGAGGCCGAAGCCGAAGCCGGAAACGATGAGGCCGGCAAGCCAGCCCGCAATGGCGCCGACGATGAGGAAAACCAGAATGCTTTCAATGCCCATAGTGTGCTCCCTTTGACAGTTTCAGTCTGTCCTCGCTGAATGTGGCAGTCTGTTCCAGGAAAGCAAGGGGCTTTGACGGGGTTAAAGGCCGCTCAGACGATGCCGCCTCCGCCGCTTGCCACCGCCGGCCGCTCACCTGCCACCTTCGCCCGGTAACCCGCCGCGCGGTAGGTCGCCACCGGATCGATCGCCCCGCCCGCTTCCAGCCGCGCCATGGCGAGGATCGGTTCGACATCGGTGCGGAACCCGGCCTTCAGCGTCTCGGATGCCATCAGCGCGTCATTTTCCTCCTGATAGCCGGCAAGCGCCGTGCGATCGACGATCAATCCCTGCGCATAGGCCCGGCACACCTCCATGGCGCTGCGCATCAGGCTTTCCATCGGGTCGGTGACATTGTGGCTCTGGTCGAGCATATGCGCCGGCGCGAAGCCTTCCGCCTCGCGGATTTCCGCATCCACCAGCTCGTTGAAGACGAGGAAGAGCCGGTAAGGGTCGATCGAACCGGTATCGAGGTCGTCGTCGCCATATTTCGAATCGTTGAAATGGAAGCCGCCGAGCTTCTTGAACTGGATGAGCCGGGCAACGATCATCTCGATATTGACGTTTGGGGCATGGTGGCCGAGGTCGACGAGGCACCAGGCCTTCGGGCCGAGTTCCTGCGCGATCAGGTAGTTCGTGCCCCAGTCCTGTACGACGGTGGAATAGAAGGCCGGCTCGTACATCTTGTGCTCGGTGAAGAGCCGCCAATCCTCCGGCAGCTCCTTGTAGATTGCCTTCATCGCATCGAGATAGCGCTCGAAACTCTTGGTAAAATTCGCCTGCCCTGGAAAATTCGTGCCGTCGCCGATCCACACCGTCAGCGCCTTCGAGCCGAGAATCTTGCCGATTTCGATGCATTCGAGATTGTGCTCGACCGCTTGCCGGCGCGTCGCGGCATCCGCATGGGAGAGCGAACCGTATTTGTAGGAATGCTCCTGCTGCGGCGCATCGGAAAAGGTGTTGGAGTTCATCGCATCGAAGCCGAGGCCGAGCGCATTGCCCCGTTCCTTCAGCTCTTTCAGGTCCGTCACCTTGTCCCAGGGAATATGCAGGGAAACGGTCGGCGTCGCACGGGTCAGTTCCTGGATGACGGCGCAATCCTCCAGCTTGTCGAAGATGTTGCGCGGCTCGCCCTCGCCGGGAAAACGCGCAAACCGCGTGCCTCCGGTGCCGACCCCCCAGGAAGGCACCGCCACCGCATAGGCCGCGACCTTCCGCTTCATCGCATCGATATCGACGCCGCGGCGGGCAAGCTGCGCGCCGAGATGGTCGTAATCCTGCCGGAGATCGGCGCGGCGCCTGTCGTTCTCGCGTGCGATCACGTCTTCGGAAATCATCGTCATCGGTCGATCTCCTCAGCGCGTGAAGGACTGGGCATTGCCCGCGTCGACATTGATGATGTTGCCGGTCGATTTCGCCGACATGTCGGAGGCGAGGAAGTAGATGGCTTCCGCGATATCCTCCGGGAAGACCGAGAGCTTCAGCATGGAGCGCTCGCGGTAATGCGCCTCCAGATCGTCCGTCTTGTAGGTCGCCGCGCGCTGTTCCTTCCATTCGCCGGTCCAGATCTTCGAGCCGCGCAGCACGGCGTCGGGGTTCACCACGTTGACGCGGATCTGTTCGGACGCGCCCTCCAGCGCCAGGCACCTTGCAAGATGGATCTCGGCGGCCTTTGCCGTGCAATAGGCCGAAGCGCCGGGAGAGGCGGCAAGGCCGTTCTTTGAGGCGACGAAGACCACGTTGCCGCCCGCCTTCTGCTTGCGGAAGACGCGGAACGCCTCGCGCGAGACGAGGAAATAGCCGGTGGCGAGAATGCCGATATTCTTGTCCCAAAGCTCCAGCGTCGTCTCTTCGATCGGCGCCGAGGAGGCAAGGCCCGCATTGGAAACGAGGATGTCGAGGCCGCCGAACTCGACGAGCGTATCGGCGAAGCTTTTTGCCACCAGCGCCTCGTCGGTGACGTTCATGGCGACCGAGCGCACGACATCCTTGCCGTAGCGGCCGGCAAGCTCGGTCTCGGCCGCGGCAAGCGCCGCTTCGTCGATATCGGCGAGCACGACGCAGGCGCCCTCCGCCATCAGCCGGTCGGCCGTCGCCTTGCCGATACCGCCGGCCCCGCCCGTGACGAGCGCGATGCGGCCGGCAAGGCTCTTCGGTTTCGGCATGCGCTGGAGTTTTGCCTCCTCCAGCAGCCAGTATTCGATGTCGAAGGCCTCCTGCTCCGGCAGACCGACATAGTCGGAAACACCGGCGGCGCCGCGCATCACATTGATGGCGTTGACATAGAATTCCGCGGAAATGCGCGCCGTCGCCTTGTCCTTGGCAAAAGTGATCATGCCGACGCCAGGCACCAGGTAGACGACGGCGTTCGGATCGCGCATGGCCGGGCTGTCGTCCCGCTTGCAGCGCTCGTAATAGGCCGCGTAATCGGCACGGTAGGCGGCAACCGCATCGGCAAGCCCGGCCAGTGTTCTTTCGATGTCCGGCGCGGCCGGATCGAAATCGATGACCAACGGACGGATCTTCGTGCGCAGGAAATGGTCCGGGCAGCTCGTGCCGAGCGCTGCAAGCGGTCCAAGGTTCTTCGAGGTCACGAAATCGAGCACGGCCTCGCAATCGTCGAAATGGCCGACCTTCTTCTCATCCCGGCCGATCATGCCGCGGATGACCGGCATCAGCTTTTCCGCGATCGCCCGGCGTCCGGCGGGGGGGAGCACCGGCTTTACCGCGCCGCCGAAGGCTGGTGCGCTATTGTTCGCCTCGAACCAGCCGATCGCCTTGTTGATGATCTCGATCGTCGTCTCGTAGCATTCCTTCGCCGTATCGCCCCAGGTGAAGAGGCCATGGCTTTCCAGCACCACGCCGCGCGCGGCCGGATTTTCCCGGCAGAATTTTTCCAGCCACAGGCCGAGCTCGTAGCCCGGCCGCTTCCAGGGCAGCCAGCCGATGTCATGGCCGAAAATCCTTTGGGTCAATTCCCGCGAGTTCTTCGCCGCCGCGATGGCGATGATCGCATCGGGGTGCATGTGGTCGACATGCGTCTTCGGCACATAGGCATGCAGCGGCGTATCGATGGAGGCGGCGCGCGGGTTGAGGTTGAAGGTGCAATGGGGCAGGTACGCCACCATCTCGTCTTCATGCTCGACGCCGCGATAAAGGCCCTTCAGCGCGTCGAGCTTGTCCATGTAGAGCGTGGCGAAACCGTCCATCCGGATGGTGCCGACATCGCCGCCCGACCCTTTCACCCAGAGAACCTCGACCTCGCCCGCGCCAAGCGGGTCCTTCTCCATCACCTTCGCCGAGGTGTTGCCGCCGCCATAATTGGTGATGCGCTTGTCGGAACCGAGCAGGTTGGAGCGGTAGAGCAGCCGTTCGGATTCGCTCATCGTCGACGCCTTGGCGTCATCCCACAGATTGGCAAGGCGCGCGCCTCGGTTCGTCTCCAGCATCGGCATTTCCTCCTGGTATTCTTGTCCAGCGCCTGTCGCGGCGCTTGAAGGCATGCGTCCAGATCACACGGAAATTTCGCGAGTGTCAATCATAAACGATCAGAAACAATCATATTGCAACGCACAATGAAAAAATATGATTGATCATGATTGACATTGCGTGTTTCCGATGGAAGCATGCCGGCACTGGAGGAGCCATGCACGAGAAGGAAAGACATCGGATCATTCTGTCCGCCGTCCAGGAAAAGCCGGTCGTCACCGTCCCCGAGCTGGTGGACCTGACCGACAGCTCCGAGGCGACGATCCGGCGCGACATCGCGGCGCTGCATGTTCAGAAGAAGCTGCGCCGGGTGCGTGGCGGTGCGGAGGCATTGCATCCGCCGCAATTCGTCGGCCTCGCTGGCCGGCCCTTCACGGTCAACGAGACGCTCAACACCCGCCAGAAGCAGGCGATCGCCAAGGAAGCGGTCGCGCTTTGCGAGGATGGCGACCCGATCATCATCAACGGCGGCACCACCACGTTCCAGATGGTGCATTTTTTGACCAACCGCCGCATGCAGGTCTTCACCAACTCGTTCAACATCGCCGAGCATCTGCTGAAGCATTCGAAGAACACGATCATGCTGTCCGGCGGCACCATCTACCGCGAGCAGAACATCGTGCTCAGCCCCTTCGACAATGACGTGACGCGCAATTTCTATGCGCGCCGCATGTTCATGGGCGCGCAGGGTCTCGGCCCGCTCGGGTTGATGGAGGCCGACCCGCTGCTCATCCAGGCCGAGCAGAAGCTGATCGACCAGGCGGACGAGTTGGTCGTTCTGGTCGATTCCACGAAATTCCGGAAACGCTCCAGCCTCATCCTGTGCGGGCTGAAGCGCATCGCCACCGTCATCACGGATTCGGGCATCGAGGACAGGGATGCCGCGATGCTGGAGGAGGCCGGCGTCAACCTGATCGTCGCGAACGTTCAGGCCGACGCCAAGACTGGGAATGCACCCTCATCGGCGTAAGGCCGATGGATTTCACTGGGAGGAGACGTCGTGAAAATCCTGAAGACATTGCTTGTGACGGCGGCCGTTTCGGTCGCGCTGATCGCCAACACCGCGCAGGCGGAAACCAAGAAGATCGCCCTCGTCGTCAAGGCGCTCGGCATCGGCTTCTTCGAGGCCGCCAACAAGGGCGCGCAGGAGGCCGCCAAGGAACTCGGCGACGTCGAGGTCATCTATACCGGCCCGACGACGACCACGGCGGAAGGCCAGATCGAGGTGATCAACTCGCTGATCGCCCAGAAGGTCGATGCCATCGCCGTCTCGGCGAACGACACCAATGCACTGGTGCCGGCCCTCAAGAAGGCGATGGACCGCGGCATCAAGGTCATCTCGTGGGATTCGGGCGTCGCGCCCGAGGGCCGTTCGATGCATCTCAACCCGTCGTCGAACCCGCTGATCGGCAACATGATCATCAAGCTCGCTGCCGACAATCTGCCGGACGGCGGCGACGTCGCCGTGCTGTCGGCAACGGCCACCTCGACGAACCAGAACACCTGGATCGCCGAGATGAACAAGGTGCTGCCCAACTACAAGGGCATCAACGTGGTCGCCACCGTCTATGGCGACGACCTTGCCGACAAGTCCTATCGCGAGACGCAGGGCCTCATCCAGTCGCATCCGAACCTGAAGGCGATCATCGCGCCGACCTCCGTCGGCATCGTCGCCGCCGCGCAGGCCGTCACCGACGCTGGCAAGATCGGCCAGATCAATGTGACGGGCCTCGGCCTTCCCTCGGAAATGGCCGGTCATGTGAAGTCGGGCGCGTCGAAATCCTTCGCGATCTGGAACCCGATCGATCTCGGCTATTCGGCGACGATGATCGCTTATGACCTGATTGGCGGTGCGGAAGCCAAGCCCGGCGCGGAGCTGAAGATGGGCCGCATGGGCACCGTCAAGCTCGATGACAACAACGAAGGCGCTATGGCCGACCCCTTCGTCTATGATGCCTCGAACGTCGAGGAATTCGCCAAGATCTTCTGATCCGGCGTTGCTGAGCGGAACGAAGCCCCTCATCCGGCCTGCCGGCCACCTTCTCCCCGCAAGCGGGGAGAAGGAGACTTGCCGCAACGCTTCCGTTTCGTCTCCCCGCTTGCGGGGAGAGGGCCAGGGTAAGGGGCAAGCCGAGCCCGCTTCGCTCGCAATCGAGCCCATGAAACCCAACCGGTGGACGACGACGTGCTGCAGGACAAGACCACATCGCGGATGAAGCCCGCCATCGCGCTTGAAGGGATCTCGAAATCCTTCCCCGGCGTGCGCGCGCTCGCCGAGGTCTCGCTCGCGCTCTATCCGGGCTCGGTGACGGCGCTTGTCGGCGAGAACGGGGCCGGCAAGTCGACGCTGGTGAAGATCCTCACCGGCATCTACCAGCCCGACGAGGGCACCATCCACGTCGACGGTGCGGAGACCCATTTCCCCACCGCCAACGCGGCGGCGAAAGCCGGCGTCACTGCGATCCATCAGGAAACCGTGCTCTTCGACGAACTGTCGGTGGCGGAAAACATCTTTCTTGGCCACGCCCCGCGCACCCGCCTCGGCCTCATCGACTGGCGGCGAATGAATGCCGATGCCCGCGCGCTGCTCGTCCGCGTCGGGGCCGATCTCGACCCATCGATCCGACTGCGCGACCTCGGAATCGCCAGCAAGCACCTTGTCGCCATCGCCCGTGCGCTTTCCATCGACGCCCGCGTCGTCATCATGGACGAGCCGACGGCGGCTTTGTCGCACAAGGAGATCCACGAGCTTTACGAGCTGGTCGACCGGCTGAAGGCGGACGGCAAGGCGATCCTCTTCATCTCCCACAAGTTCGACGAGATTTTCCGCATCGCCGACCGCTACACCGTCTTCCGCGACGGGCGGATGGTGGGCGAGGGGCTGATTGCCGAAACCACGCAGGACGACCTCGTGCGCCTCATGGTCGGCCGTGATGTCGGCCAAGTGTTTCCCAAGCAGGATGTCACCATCGGCGAACCGGTGCTCACTGTCTCCGGCTATCGCCACCCGACCGAATTCGAGGACATCAACTTCGAACTGCGCCGCGGCGAAATTTTAGGTTTTTACGGCCTCGTCGGCGCCGGCCGCTCGGAGTTCATGCAGGCCCTGATCGGCATCACGAAACCGTCCGCCGGCGCGATAAAATTGCATGGAGAGGTCAAGGTCATCCGCTCGCCCGCCGAAGCCATCGAAGCCGGCATCGTCTATGTGCCGGAGGAGCGCGGCCGGCAGGGGGCGATCATCGGCCTGCCGATCTTCCAGAACGTCACGCTGCCCTCGCTTTCGCGCACCTCCCGCGCCGGTTTCCTGCGCATGGCGGAGGAATTCGCGCTGGCGCGGAATTATACTTCGCGCCTTGATCTGCGCGCCGCTTCGCTCGACCAGGACGTCGGCACGCTGTCGGGCGGCAACCAGCAGAAGGTGGTGATCGCCAAGTGGCTGGCCACAAGGCCGAAGGTCATCATCCTCGACGAGCCGACCAAGGGCATCGACATCGGTTCCAAGGCCGCGGTGCACGCCTTCATGAGCGAGCTTGCCGCCTCCGGCCTCAGCGTCATCATGGTCTCCTCGGAAATCCCCGAGATCATGGGCATGGCCGATCAGGTGATCGTCATGCGCGAGGGCCGCATCGCCGGCCGTTTCGAGCGGGCGGAGCTGACGGCGGAAAGGTTGGTGCGCGCCGCCGCCGGCATCGAGGAGGCCGCCTGATGAAGGTCCTGCTGAAAAACCGCGAAATGCTGCTGGTCGTGGCGATCGCCCTGCTGGTGGCGCTGATCGCCCTGCGCTTCCCGCCCTTCGTGACGCCGCGCAACCTCGCCAATGTCTATAATGACACGTCGATCCTGATCATTCTGGCGCTCGGCCAGATGGCCGTCATCCTGACGCGCTGCATCGATCTCTCCATGGCCGCCAACCTCGCGCTGTCAGGCATGGTGGCTGCGATGATCAACGCGGCGATGCCCGGCCTGCCGATCCCGCTGATCATCTTCGTTGCCATGGCGCTCGGAGCCGTGCTCGGCTCGATCAACGGCCTTCTCGTCTGGAAGCTCGACATCCCGCCGATCGTCGTCACGCTTGGCACGCTCACCATCTATCGCGGCCTGATCTTCCTCCTCTCCGGCGGGGCCTGGATCAACGCGCACCAGATGAGCGACGCCTTCAAGGCGTTGCCGCGCACCACGCTTCTCGGCTTTCCGCTGCTCTCCTGGCTGTCGCTGGTCATCATCGCGCTGATGGTGGTGGTGATGCGCCGCACGCCGCCCGGCCGCGCCTTCTTCGCCGTCGGCGGCAATCCGCATGCCGCCGTCTATACGGGCATCGACGTCGGGCGCACGCGGTTCCTGGCCTATTGCCTGTCGGGCACGCTGGCCGGCCTTTCCGGCTATCTCTGGGTCTCGCGCTATGCGGTCGCCTATGTCGACATCGCGGCCGGCTTCGAACTCGATATCATCGCGGCCTGCGTCATCGGCGGCGTGTCGATCGCCGGCGGCATCGGCTCGGTCGGCGGGGCGGTGCTCGGCGCGCTCTTTCTCGGCGTCATCAAGAATGCGCTGCCCGTCGTCAACATCTCGCCCTTCGCCCAGATGGCGATATCAGGCATGGTCATCATCATCGCAGTTGCCGTGAACGCCCGGGCCGAAAGGCGCAAGGGCCGGGTGATCCTCAGGAAAGCGGAGGCGGCCCATGGCTGACACGCAAACGCTCGCGCGCCATATCCCCGACCGGCTGGAAGGCCGCGGCGCGCGCCTCGTGAAGAGCTGGGAGACGCTGCTCGTCGCGGTCGCGCTGGCGATCTTCCTCGTCAATTCCTTCGCCTCGCCCTATTTCCTCGATCCGTGGAACCTCTCCGACGCCACCTTCAACTTCACCGAAAAGGCGATGATCGCCTTCGCCATGGCGCTGGTCATCATATCCGGCGAAATCGACCTCTCCGTCGCCTCGATCATCGCGCTCACTTCCACCGTCATGGGCTATGCCGTGCAACTCGGCTTCGATACGCCGACATTGGTTCTGATCGGCCTTGCCACCGGCCTTCTCTGCGGCGCCTTCAATGGCCTCCTCGTCACCGGGCTCGGCCTTCCCTCCATTGTCGTCACCATCGGCACGATGAGCCTCTTCCGCGGCCTCTCCTTCGTCATCCTCGGCGATCAGGCCTTTACCGGCTACCCGGCAAGCTTCTCCTGGTTCGGGCAGGGCTATGTCTGGTGGGTCTTCTCCTTCGAATTCTGCCTCTTCGTCGCGCTCGCCATCGTCTATGGCGTCGTGCTGCACAAGACGAATTTCGGCCGCGCCGTCTAT
>Ga0182742_1001440_pt1 | contig 30507 bp, 29 predicted proteins | sample eDN5th37CBELigMG_FD_128880 | JGI IMG/M metagenome (GOLD analysis project Ga0182742, IMG submission 128880) | Enriched Miracle-Growth compost microbial communities from Emeryville, California, USA - eDNA 5th pass 37_C BE-Lig MG (version 2)... ... | reverse complement strand
GAAAGGCAAGGTAATTCCAGTTACTGGCATCAAGCCAGATACTACGCCAATATTAATCATTACTTGAATAGCTACCATGGCGATAATTCCCACCGCTAAAAAACTGCCGAATAAATCTTGTGCCCCAAGGGAAATTCGAATCCCTCTCCATAATAGCAAAGCAAACAGCAGCAGTACAATAGAGCCCCCAATAAACCCAAGCTCTTCCGAAAGAACAGAAAAAATAAAATCAGTCTGCGGCTCAGGTAAATAAAAGAATTTTTGTCTGCTTTCACCAAGCCCTAAGCCAAATAACCCGCCAGGCCCAATTGCATACAGAGATTGAATAATTTGATAGCCGCTTCCAAGGGGATCGGACCAAGGGTCTAGAAAAGAAGTGATCCGCTTTATTCGATATGGGGCACTTGCGACAAGCCCAACAAATCCAGCCAAGCCAATCAATCCCAATATAACAAAGTGGCGCACTCTTGCCCCTGCGATAAAAATCATCACAACACTTGTCCCTACCATTACCGTACCTGTCCCTAAATCGGGCTGCATCATAATCATGCCAAAGGCTAAAAATACGATGCCTAGCGCAGGCAGAAGTCCTTTTTTAAAGGAAGTGATGCTTTTTTGCTTTTCTGATAGAAATTTGGCTAAAAAAGCAATCATGGCAATTTTCATAAACTCGGAAGGCTGAATCGAAAATGCTCCTACGCCAATCCAGCTTCTTGAGCCATTTCTGACATTGCCGATGCCTGGAATCAACACTAGCACTAACAGCACAAAACATATGATTACCATCATTTTTGCATAGGTTCTCCATGTCCAATAATCTACATTCATAATGAAGAACATGGCAACAATTCCAACTCCTGCAAAAAGCATCTGCCGCTTAGCAAAGAAAAAAGCATCACCAAATGTATCTTGTGCCCGAACAGCACTCGCGCTGTATACCATAATTAATCCAATAGCAAGCAATGTAAATGTGATAATGATTAAAATTATATCAGGAGTCGTTTTTTTTGTCGGCACTTTTTCCACACCTCGAGTTGCAAGTATTAGGGCTTGCAGTAAAACTTAACCAGTCCTTTTAGAATGATGTTGAGTTTTTCAGCACCCTTTCTAAAAGAACGGCAGGTTTCTCATCGTGGTGTATTCATCTCTTATGTAAAAAAGATATGTAGCAAAACAAGCCCTTATTTAAGCTTATGCACCGCATTTATAAAAATGTCTCCTCTTTCCTCAAAAGTTTTATACTGATCCCAGCTTGCACACGCTGGAGACAGAAGAATAACATCCCCTTTTTCAGAAAAATCAAAGGCAACCGGTACAGCTTTTTCCACATTATCGACACGTTGGATATTTTTTATTCCCGCCGATGTCCCTAAACGCTCCATCTTTTCGGCTGTTTCGCCAAATGTAATCATTGCTTTGACATTTTTTAAAGCAGGCAATAATTCATCAAATTCATTGCCTCGGTCCAATCCTCCTGCAAGCAAAATAGTCGGTGCATTAAATGCTGCTAATGCATTTTTTGTTGCTAATATATTGGTTGCTTTGGAATCATTATAAAATCTGCGCCCTTTTATTTCATCAATATACTGAAGGCGATGCTTCACACCTTCAAATGTATGCAAGACCGCATAAATGCTTTCATTGCTTGCGCCAGTTAATTTGGCTGCCGCAACAGCTGACAGTATGTTTTCTAAATTATGGGCACCTGGGAGCACAATATCTTTTACCTCCATTATTTTTTCATCATGGAAATAAATGCTGCCATTTTTCACATATGCTCCAAATTTCAACTTACGAACAGCAGAAAAAGGAATAATATTTGCTTTGGAATTGCGTGCTATCTCCATAACATCCTCTTGTTCGATATTTACAATTAAATAGTCTGCTGCATCTTGGTTTTTTGTAATATTGCCTTTTGCCTTTACATATTCTGTGCGTGTTCCATGATAGTCTAAATGTGCATCGTAAATATTCGTAATAATGGCTACTTTGGGCTTAAATTCCTCAATCCCCATCAATTGGAATGACGATAATTCAATGACAATCTGATTATCTTTTTCGGCAATTTGCGCAACATCTGATGCAACAGTGCCGATATTTCCTGCAATAAGCGGCTTTTTATTGTCGCACTCTAAGATATTAAACAATAGCGTAGTTGTTGTTGTTTTTCCGTTTGATCCAGTGATTGCCAAAAACGGCGCCTCGGAAACCCGGTAAGCAAGCTCTACTTCTGTAATAACAGGAATGCCTTTTTCCATCGCCCTTTCAATCATTGGATTATGATAAGGAATCCCCGGATTTTTCACCATCAATTGAAAGCCTTCATCCAGCAGTTCAATTGGGTGGCTGCCGCAGACAACCGTAATCCCCTGCTCCAATAATGCTTGTGCTTGTGGGTTTTCATTCAGCGGCTTACTGTCATTTACTGTTACAAAAGCCCCTAGTTTATGAAGAAGACTTGCAGCGCTCGCTCCACTTTTTGCCAATCCAAGCACCAATACTTTTTTATGATGATAATCAGTTATTTGTTTCATTTATAACCACACCTCGATATAGATTCCTAAAGCAGCCAACAATAGACCAACACTCCAAAACGTCACAACTACTCGCCATTCACTCCAGCCGACAAGCTCATAGTGGTGATGCAAAGGACTCATTCTAAAAATTCGTCTGCCTGTCGATTTAAAGGAAATTACTTGCAGAATAACAGAAAGTGTTTCAATAACAAACACACCGCCAATTAAAATAAGCATAAATTCTAATTTTGTCAGAATCGCAATTGCTGCAATTGCGCCGCCCAATGCCAAGGAACCTGTATCTCCCATAAACACTTTGGCAGGATGCGCATTAAATACTAAAAATCCTAATACCGCTCCAACAACCGCAACAGCAAAAATGCTGATTTCATATTGAGACTGGCTCCATGCAAGGATTGCAAATGCCCCAAAACTAATGGCAGCCGTCCCTGAAACCAGCCCATCCAGTCCATCCGTTAAGTTGACTGCATTAGAGAACCCTACTAGCCAAAAGATGATGAACAATACATAAAACCAGCCAAGGTCAATTGGCTTATCTACAAAAGGAATAGATACCGCTGTAGAAAACTCTGTCTGTTTCAGCACGAAATAGACAATAACCGAAATAATAATTTGCCCAAGAAGCTTTTGCTTTGATGTTAACCCTAAATTGCGCTTCATAACCACTTTAATAAAATCATCCAAAAAGCCTAATAGACCAAAGCCCAATAATACAAATAAAAGAATAAAAGTCTTGCTGGTCGGCTCCGAAAATTTCCCTGTCATCACCAATGTAGTGACAGCAACCGATAAAAGAATCATAAGACCGCCCATAGTCGGTGTTCCTGATTTCTTTTGATGAGACTTCGGCCCTTCTTCTCTAATACTTTGTCCGAATTTTAATCTTCTCAAGAAAGGAATAAAAATTGGAGACAATAAAACCGTTATTAAAAACGCTAATACAATGGTAAAAAAGATCACTTGCTCCAACACTTTATTCCCCTCCTTTCTGTTCTGTTTCTTGTTTCAGCCATTTAGCCATTACCGATACATCATATGTTTGAAGTAACGCATTCAGACTTGTTTCTTTTTTATAGATAAATTTTGTAGGTGCATTCTTTTGCATCTGCACATTTGCTACCATTAATTCAATCATTTTAGTTAAGCCTTTCTTTATATCTTTAGTATAAAATACCGGAAAATGGTTTGGAGTATAGGAGGGTATTGCCTTCCCCTCTTCCCAAATAGCCCCAATTGCTCCATTTGCAATGGCTTCCTGCAATGTGCCTGCATGTTCGTCAAAAGGAACAAAAAGCCCTTTTGGCTGGATCACATCTGCATAAAAAGAGACCGTTTCAAAAACCATTGTTTCTTCCTTAAATCCCTTGGCATCTGGAATTGCTTCTTGAATGAGCTTATAAGACAATGTCATTTTTTTTGCTCCTCAATCGCTTCTTTTGCTACTAACCGATCATCAAAATCAAGCACCTTTGAGCCAATTAGCTGGTAGGTTTCATGGCCTTTTCCAGCAATTAAAATAACGTCATTTTCTTTTGCTTGACTAACAGCATAAAAAATCGCTTCTTTTCGATCTTCTATTAAGGTGTACGTTTCATCCGGCACACCTGCTTCCATATCCTTTAAAATTTGCAGCGGCTCTTCACTTCGTGGGTTGTCGCTCGTAAAGATGGCATGTGTCGCATGCTCACAAGCTATTTTTGCCATTAGCGGCCGTTTTGTTTTATCACGGTCTCCCCCGCAGCCTACCACTACATAAATATCCTTTTCGGCAAATTCTTTTACGGTCCTTAATGCATTCTCTAAGCTATCCGGTGTATGGGAATAATCTACAATCACCGCAAAATTTTGTCCATGCTGAACTGTTTCAAATCTTCCAGATACCCCTTCCACCTTTTCAATCGCCTTAATGATCACACTAATTGGTATACGCATTGCGATTCCTGCTGCAATGCTTGCAAGGGCATTATATACATTAAATTTGCCGATCATTTTGATGGACACAGGGAATTCCCCAAATGGTGTGTGCAGTTGAAAATTAGTTCCTCGGGCGCTAATTGTAATATTGGTTGCCCGAACATCCGCTTTATGGTCAATTCCATATGTAAGAACAAGCGCTGCCGTCTGCTGCTCATACTCGCCGCTTACTGGATCATCGCTATTTAAAATAGCATACTTTGGCTTTTCTTGAGAAAAAGTATTGCCAAGCCTTGTAAATAGCAGCCCTTTTGCCCATTTGTATTCTTCCATTGTGCCATGAAAATCAAGATGGTCTTGGGAAAGATTAGTAAAAACAGCCACATCATAGTCGCAGCCATGTACTCTTCCTTCTACTAAAGCATGTGAAGATACTTCCATAACAGCTGTTTCGACTTCTTTTTTTACCATTTGATGAAAAACTTTCTGCAAAGTAACTGGTTCAGGAGTAGTATTTTTTGTTTCTTGGATTTCATCGTTTATTTTTGTATACATCGTACCAATAATGCCCGTCTTTTGCTTTGCTTCTTTTAATATAGCTTCTACTAGATGGCTTGTAGTCGTTTTGCCATTTGTCCCTGTAATGCCAACTAATTGCAAGCTTTTGGTAGGATGTTTATAAAAAGCATCCGCTAAAATGCTGCTTGCTTTTTTTGTATCCTTTACTACAATCACCGGGATAGGCAAATCCAATGGCTTTTCTGCCACAATTGCTGCTGCGCCTGCCTCATATGCTTGTTTTGCAAACCGATGACCATCTACCGTGAACCCTTTAATGCAAATAAACAAACTTCCCTTTTTCACTTTGCGGTTATCATTTTCAATGGATACTATCTCAGCATCTTCCCCGTCATATACGGTATATGGCTGAAGACTGCCGATTAACGTTTTTAATTGCATATTCGTTGATTCCTCTTTTCTATCACTTTCGTATGTAAAGTTTAGACTCTTTTTGTCAGTTTGCCGTCTTCTAAACTCGCGTCCCTCTTAAGGAGTCTATATGTACCCAGACTATTTCTGCATATCTAACGATCTTTCCCTTTAATTAAATAGCGGCTAGGACAAAAAGCGCTCATAGCTAGTCGTCTCCATATCAATAGTTTAAAAGATCCGGACCAAAACCATTGGAGCCACTTCATTTAACATGCCTAAATGGATACAATACTATCTATTATACCAAAAGACAGCCATTCTTCTGAACAAAACATACATTAGCGTTTTTATTTTACATGATTGTTGACAATTACGCTATGTTCATTATTATTTTCCCATTTTTCAAACACATCTTTTGATTTGACTGTTTTCATAATTTTTTTTTGGAAATAAACAATGGACCATTGCTTTCCGCGGAGAGGAAGTCGAGCCGCCTCGACGTTGCCTTCAGAGGTGTCGCTCCTTCCTCTGTAGCCTGCGGGAGTCAAATGCCTTACGTTCAAGTCCACTCTACGTTTATCCATGCTGGTGAAAGCAACAATCTAAAAAAACAGCCTTTGTTTTTTATTCTTTTGCTAAGAAAAAAGAGCGGGACAAACTCCGCTCTTAATCATTATAATATATGCGGATCGTAGAGCCTTCTGCCACTTTTGCTCCAGGTTTTGGAGATTGTTTGATGACGGTATCACCATTTCCGCTTGAATCAATTTTTAAATTAAGAAAAATCTCACTTACTTCTTTTTTCGAAATTCCTACTAAATCCGGCACTTCAATTAACGGTGTATCCGGATATTTATACTCTTTTTCAATTTGATCTTTCTGTTCTTTTACTCCTAATGCCCGCAAGCTGTCTCCCATGATTTTCCCTACAATCGGAGCAGCAACTGTGCCCCCAAACTGCACCGTTCCTTTTGGATTGTCTACTGCAACATACACGACAAGCTTTGGATCATTTGCAGGGGCAAATCCTATGAAGGAAACGATAAAGTTATTTTCTAAATATTTTCCTCCAGAAGCCTTTTGAGCAGTACCTGTTTTTCCTCCAACTCTGTATCCTTCTACAAAGGCTTTTCCCCCGGTTCCTTGAGCAACAACACTTTCCAATGCTGCTCTAATTTTCTTCGAGGTCGCTTTAGAAATTACCTTTCGTTTGGCCACAGGCTGTTTCTCCATAATGACTTCATTTGTTTTTGGATCAATTAATTTTTTGGCAACATACGGGGTGTATAATGTACCGCCATTAATAGCGGCAGATAAGGCGGTCACTTGTTGAATCGGCGTTACTGCAACCCCTTGGCCAAAGGCAGTTGTCGCTTGTTCCACAGGGCCGACTCGATCCATGTTAAACAATATTCCTTTCGATTCTCCTTGAAGATCAATGCCTGTTTTTTCTCCAAAGCCAAAATCGCGTATATATTTGAATAATTTTTCTTTGCCTAAACGTTCCCCTAATTCTACAAATCCAGGGTTGCAGGAGTTTTGCACTACTTCTAAAAAGCTTTGCGAACCATGCCCGCCCCGCTTCCAGCATTTTAATCTTGCTCCCCCTACTTCAACAGATCCCGAATCAAAAAAGCGGTCTTTTTCCAAATCGACTTTGCCTTCTTCCAATGCTGCTGCTAGTGTAATAATTTTAAATGTTGACCCTGGCTCATACGCGCTCCAAATCGGCAAATTCCGATTATACACTTCTGATGAGACAGTTTTGAAATCTGCGGGGTCAAAGCCTGGTCTGCTCGACATTCCTAAAATTTCGCCTGTATTCGGATCCATCGCAATGGCAATCAGCGAGTCTGGATTATAAGTCTGTTCGGCAATATCCAGCTCTCTTTCAATGATCGTCTGCACTTTTGTATCAATTGTCAGCTCTAAAGTATTGCCATCCTCTGGTGCCTCATAATCATCTGCCATATCATTCATTCTTTGGCCTTTTGCATCAGAATAGTATTGAACAGAACCTTTCTTCCCTTTCAGTTCATCATCATATTCCAATTCCAATCCAATTAGTCCTTGGTTGTCAATCCCAGCAAACCCTAAGACATGGGACAAGTAGTTGCCAAATGGATACGATCTTTTCGAATCTTCGCCAATATATACCCCTTCAATATCAAGAGCTCGTACTTTTTTTGCCTTTGCATGGGTAATTTTCCTGCCTTCTGGAAGGCGTACACTCATTTCCTTTTGAATCAATTCCTTATAGATGCTTTCCTTGTCCCCATTGAGCACCTTAGCCAGTTTTTCTGCTGCATCGGCAGGATCTTTTATTTGCCGAGGCACAATATATACCGTTGGTGCACTCATATTGGTGGCTAAAGCAACTCCATTCCGATCGACTATTTCTCCCCGCTCTGGCTCAAACTGGATTTGCCTGCTCCATAAGCTTTTGGCTTTTTCCGTCAACTCTTCTCCACGAAAAAATTGCACATACGCCAAGCGTAAATCAATAATAAAAAATATCGTTATACCGGCTATCAGCGCTATTAATAATCGCTTTCGCACAGTAACATTGGATACTCGCATCAATGAAAGAACCCTCCCTCTTTAACTGGCTCCCTTCAATATATGCTTGTACAAATTGGAATAGAACACTCCATCCGCTTCTATTTCTGCCTGTTTTGTTTCCATTTCCTCCTTCTTTCATCCTGTTTTTTAAGTTTTGGTTCAGTTTTTTAAAATAGCTGTTTTTCGGCAGAAGCCGCTATACAAAAAAGCTGCAAAACAATAATTTCTTATTGTTTTGCAGCTTTTGTTAAGGTGTTTTTAATGTGATTGTAAGAGTCGCGTCCTCTTTTACAGTAGAACCTGCTTTGATGCTTTGCGTGTAGACATAGCCGCTGCCATTTTTCTTTAATTCCATGCCATTTAGCTCTGTTACTTTTAATACATCACGCAGCGACCAGCCCTTCATATTTGGCACCGTTTTTGCTCCATCTGTTTTTAGAATGACTCGCTCTCCCTCAAGGTAGGTATCTCCAAGCTTTGGCAATTGTTCGGTGATTTGTTCCCCTTTTCCAATTACCACGGCTTTTAGCCCCTTTGCTTTCAGCACTTGTTTTGCCTCTTCTACAGTTAGTCCTGATAAATCCGGAACTTGAATGGACTTTACTTTCGGCTTATCTGATGGGGAAATATCCATATATTGAAGACTGCCCTTCATCACAGATGTAAAAATTGTAGAAACTGGATCAGATCCCGTTTTTCCCGCAGCTAATTGAGGCTGCTGTACTGCTACATACATAATTAGCTCTGGATCATCTTTTGGAGCCATTCCTAAAAAAGAAAAAATATAATTATTCTCACCTGTTAAATAACCGCCGCTGCTTGGGATGGATGCGGTCCCTGTTTTGCCGGCAACATCATATCCTTCAATCGCATATTTTTGTCCGGTGCCATTTTTGCTTGTTACAACGGTCTCTAAAATATCTCGAACCTCTTTTGCTGTTTCCGCAGAAATCGGCGTGCCGACCACTTCCGTTTTAGTTTTTTTAATGACTTCTCCTGTAGTGCTGTCCTTAATCTTATCAATGACATATGGCTTCACCATTTTGCCGTCATTGGCAACCGCAGTCGCTGCTTGAATCTGCTGGATTGGCGTAATCGCAGTGCCTTGGCCATATGCGGTTGTGATTTTTTCGATCGGCCACTTATAGGCGATGGAACTATTTGCTTCATTCGGCAAATCAATGCCTGTTTTTTTGTCTAAACCAAATTTGGTCAAATACTCCCGGTAAGTGTCAAATCCTAATTTTTCTTTGGCAATTTTAGCAAATGCTACATTAGAAGAGCGCTGCACTCCTTCTAAATACGTAATGTTGCCCCAGCCTACCCTGTTATGATCGTGAATAGGAGATGAATTTTCTGTTACTTTGTAAGAGCCTGACTTATATTTTTCGTTTGCATTAAAAACCCCTTCTTCCACAGCTGCTGCCAGTGTAAAAATTTTCATCGTCGAACCTGGTTCATAAGAAGATTCAATCGCTTCATTATGCCAAGAATCTGCCAATCCTTCTTTTGTTGCTGGATTAAAGGTAGGACGCTGGCTCATCGCAAGTATTTCCCCTGTTTTCGGATTAGCCACAATCGCAATCATTTTTTTCGGGTTATATTCGGCAGCTACCTTTTTCATAGTATCTTCTAAAAAAGATTGGATTTTTGTATCCAATGTCAAATACACATTATCGCCATTATGAGCTGCTTTAACATTTTCTTTGCTTCCTGGAAGAATATAGCCCCAATAATCACTTTCGTAAGACATGCTGCCATTTTTTCCAGTCAGCAGTTTATTTAGGCTTTGTTCTATTCCCAATTTTCCCGTTTCTGTGTATTCTCCCGTTGTCTCATCCTCTTTTTCTTCCACAAAGCCCACTACATGGGAAGCGAATGTTCCGTTTGGATAATTTCGTTTTTTCCCTTCAATAATCGCAATGCCCGGAAGCTTTAATTTTTCTATTTTCTTTTTTACATCATAAGAAAGATTTTTTCCGGCTGTGCCAAACTCTACTTGTTTCGCCCCTTTTTTCGTTAGAATCCTATAAATCTCTGATTCCTCTAAATCTATGTACTTAGCAAGCTCTTCTGCTGTTTTTTCGGGGTCTACTACATGAACGGGATGATCTGGATCCGTTTCACTCAAAGAGGCATCTGTTATGGCCACCAATTTATAGGAAGAAGTATCTTCCGCAATTACATCGCCATTTCGGTCGAGAATGCTTCCCCGAGATGCTTCTAGCACTTTGCTTGTCGCATATTTTTTCTCTGCTTTAGCAGCAAGCACTTCCCCTGACACTTCACCTGTTGCCTGAATATAAACAAAACGAGTTATCAATATAAAAAAGAGCAGACAGAAAAAAACAAAAAAACCGGCTGCTCCATAATTAATATTTGGCTGTTTACGAGACATTATTGCACAACCTTCACATTATCTTTGCTAAAATTCAGCCCTAATTTTTCGGCTACTTCTCTAATTCTCTCATAGCTGCTTAAATCTTTTACTTGGATATCCAATTCTTTATTTGATTTTTCCAATTTGCTGATGCTGCTTTCGGCCACTTGGATATCTTTATTCATTTGATAAATTTCCGCTTGATTGCCGACAATCTTTACAGCACCAAAGCATAATAGAGCGGCAAATGCCACGCCAAGCACTTTCTCTCCAGGAGATAATAATGATTTTGTGCGAATAATCGCTCGTTTAACCGTGTGCTTTTGTTCTTCATTTTGATAGTCTTGCTGCTGCAGCTTTCTAGCTAAATTGCTCATTCCATTACCTCCTGTAGGTCCGTTTATATTTTTTCAGCCACCCGCAATTTGGCAGATCTGGCCCGATTATTAGCTTCTAATTCTTCTTCTGATGGCAAGATTGGTTTTCTTGTAATAAGCTTTAACTCTGGTTTGAACTCATCTGGTATCATCGGCAAACCTTTTGGAAGATTCGGCAAATCACTTTCCCTTTTAAATGTAGCCTTGCAAATTCTATCTTCTAAAGAATGAAAGGTGATTACGCTAATGCGCCCGCCTTTATTTAGCATGGAGATTGTTTGCGTAAGAGAAGATTCAAATACCCCTAATTCATCATTTACCGCAATACGGATTGCCTGAAACACTCTTTTGGCTGGATGCCCGCCTTTTCGTCTTGCCGGTGCAGGTATTCCTTCTTTAATCAGCTCGACAAGCTCGCTCGTTGTTTTAATTGGGCTTATTTCTCTTGCTGCTTCAATTTTTCTAGCAATTTGTTTGGAAAATTTTTCTTCGCCATAGCGGAAAAAGATTTTCACCAATTGCTCATAGCTCCAATTGTTGACAATATCATATGCCGTTATCTCTCCATCATGATCCATTCTCATATCAAGGGGAGCATCGTGGTGATAGCTGAATCCTCTTTCCGGTGTATCCAACTGTGGAGAGGAAACGCCCAAGTCATATAAAATACCGTCCACATGGGTAATGCCTAATTGATTGATTTGTTCTTTTAGATGAATAAAATTGCTTTTTACAATTGTAAGCTTGTCTTTGTACGGCTCTAATTTTTTTAATGCATTGCTAATAGCCGTATCATCCTGATCAAAGGCAATCAGTCTCCCTTGATTAGAAAGTCTGGAAAGAATTAGCTCGCTATGCCCTGCACCACCAAGAGTACAATCGACATAAATGCCGTCTGGCTGAATATTTAGAGCATCAACTGCTTCATTAAGTAGTACTGTCGTATGATTAAACATGTTGTCCACCTGTCTATAAATTATTCTAAAGTAATATTTCCCACCGCATCTTTTTATGATGCAGAGAGGTTAGCCAATGCGAAAAGCTCGCAGCGCCAATTTATTCCGACTAACAAATTGACCAATCCGGACTTGATTCTTTAAAAATCAAATCCAGTCATATTTTCTGCAATTTCTGCAAAAGAATCCACAGATTCCGCAAAATACTCTTCCCAAAGCTTTTTATTCCATACTTCTATTCGATTGGATACACCTAAAACCATACATTCTTTTTCTAAGTTTGCATAGTGAATCAAAGATGCGGGAATATGAATGCGCCCTTGTTTGTCCAGTTCGCATTCTGCTGCTCCAGAAAAGAAAAATCGGGTAAAAGCGCGGGTGTCTTTTTTTGTTAGCGGAAGTGCTTTTAATTTTTCTTCGATAACTTTCCATTCGCTTAGAGGATAGCCAAATAAACATTGATCAAGTCCACGGGTTAAAATAAAGATGTCTCCTAGAAGATTTCTAAACTTTGCAGGCACAATTAAACGGCCTTTTGCATCAACATGATGATGATATTCGCCCATAAACATCTGTTAACTAACCTCATTTCCTTTCCTCAATGTACCACAATCCCCCACTTTCCACCACTAATAATATAGATTCTATCTATTTAGTTCATTTCCTGCAAGCAAAAGCATATTTTTATGCTATTTGGGCCTATGTTTCTAATAGGAACAACCAATAATAGTATCATATTTTGCAAAAAGAAAAAATACCTCTGCTAAAAATGATGCTATTTGCATAAGAAAAACCCTATAATCACAAGGATTATAGGGTTTCGTCTTACTGCTTATAACTTAATTACTTTATGTTTCCCATCAAATTCCATCGGCAATTCCATCATTCCATCCAGAAAACCAAGGCCATATTTATTTAGAAAATATGTGATGTTCCAAATTCTTTCTTGCAAGGAACCTTCCGGCTTTAAATTTCTTTCAATGCGATTAAATTTATTGACTATTACTTCATGCTTTAATTTAACGGAATCTGCTACCTTGCCTTGAAAAAATTCAAGCTGGCTGATTAAAAAGCTTTCATTTTTCGCTAACAGAGGAAGCAGGCCTTTTGCCTCTTTGGTAATTTCCTCTTCTAGTTTACGATAGTTCTCCTGAAGATACTGCTTCATATCGTCGACTAAACCTTCTACTGTTTCATTTGAAACAGATTGCAAAAATTGAGCGCATTTTTCCTTTGTACCGTTAATCAGCACATCCAAAACATCTAAATCCAGCTCTTGTATGTCCGCTTCTACGCCTCTCTCTAAAAAAGTAATGTTTAAACGTGGCACGATTGGCGGCATTTTAATGTCCATATGCTCAAACGCCTTTTTTAATTCTGCCCAATAGGCAATTTCCCCCGGACCGCCAATAAACGCTAATGTCGGAAATAATAAATCTTGCGTCATTGGTCTTGTCACCACATTATTGCTTAATTTATTCGGAAACTCGCTCGCTATTTCTTGCAATTGCGAAGAAGTGAATTGGATGCTGCTGTTTTTCCCGATAAACAGCTGCTTTTCGGCATCATATTGCAAAAGCACCCGCTCCTGTAAATTGTCATCATAATAAAATAAATTAACTGGATTTTCGCTCATTTCAATTACAAGAGAATATCCGCGATTCTTCACCATTTCCTGCTGTTCCATTACACTGGCAGCAATTTTTTGAAACTGGCTGATTTGCTTCAGAAAAATTTCCTTTTCCAACAAGCGTATATCTTTATCCCCAGAGTCTACTAATAATAACCCATATTGCTGAAATAAGCGCATCGTTAAATGGCTAAACAAATCAACAAATGTGGTGCTTTGATCAGCAGATTCTTTTAATAACCGCAGCAATGGCTGGGTGTATTCTGTTTCGCCAAAACTTTCCACCACTTCTTCCATCCATTTTTTACAGATCTCTTGATTTAATGGAATATCAGAAGCCATTTTCTTTTCCAGCACTTTTTCTGGATACACTGTTTTTTGCATTTTTTCTTTTCCAGGCGTATAAATATGATTTATTTCTAAATAATCATGATCTTCTCCAGCTATCCAAAATACTGGAACAACTGGAATGCCCAGCTCTTTTTCCTTTTGCTCCGCAAGCAAGATAATGCTGATGACTTTATGAATGGAATACAGCGGCCCTGTCAACATCCCTGCCTGCTGGCCTCCAATTACCACTACACTGTTTTCTTTCCGGAGCTTGCTGATGGATTCCAAAACAGCAGGAGATAAAGAAAATTTCTTCATATATTTCTGGATATAATCTGCTACCTCACTACGCATAAATTGTCTAGACTGCAATTCTTTTATTCGCTCTTTATAGCTGGCCTCTTCCAAAAATGAATAATGAAAAAAATCCATTACTTCTTTGGACTGCGCTAAATAATCTGTCACAAACGGATTCCCTGATTGCAACGAGAGATTCAACATCTCCATTTATGTACTCCCTTTCTTCTATGCAAAATTTTTCAGTTGTTTTCCATCATTAAAAACTTTTGTAAAGGAACCTTCCCATTATCAACAATTCCTGCTTGACTGGCTTTCTTTTTAATAGTCACACTACTACAAAATTTTATCCTTATTTACATCATTATGAGTATATCATTGTCTAAAATAAAAAGAAAAAAACTTTGCTTGCCTTTTCAAAAAATTAGCGATGCTTCAGATAAGTTTCTACCCACCTACTAGATTTCTTGTTTTCGCTTATCCCGCTTTTAAAAACAATGTATGTATAAGCTAAATGGACCTTATTATGTAATAAATGACGCCATATGTACTGAAAATAATATGAATGCCGGCAAAAATAAGAAAACTTACCCGCAGAAATGTTCGAAACATTTTTTTATAATGGATTTCCTGTTGATTTACTCTCCAATAGTAAATAACGGAACCTGCTCCTATTGCAGCAAGAGTTAAAAAGATATAGCCTAAAAAGGATTTTCCCCAAATAATCTGCATGATAAAATGTACCGAAACAATAAAAAAAAGAGTGCTGACATCTAACGCAATATGAACGGAAAATCGGTGTTTTTTTGTTATTAGTTTGCATATACTAAAGACAATCACATAACAAAAATAGGGAAATAATACAAAAAAACTAATAACAGATGCAATAAAGGATAACAATCACCCTCCTCCTTTCTAACGGGACTCTTTTCCTTTCACCATATAATAATAAGCCTCGGTCAGCCTTGCAGACGTTTTTTGTTCCGCTGCTTTTTGCAGCAGGTATCCTAAAATGCTGTCCACTTCTGTCAGTCTGTTTTCTTCTATATCCTTCAGCATAGAGGATCTATTATTGGCTGTGTTTTTGATCACCTTTACACAATAGGCGAAATATTCATTTTTTTCTGTTTCGTTCAGCTCCAAAATAGCCGCTATCTCCTCCATAAAAGCCGTCATCAGCTTATAAAAATAGGCATTTTCAAGCAGCGCTCCATTTTTTATTCCCAAGATGCTCGTCAACGGATTTACCAAACTATTCACAACTAATTTTTTTTGCATAACAGCAAAATAATCTTTTTCTTCTTGCATAATAAAAGCATGGCTGCTGTTTTTCACAAGAGTCGGCACAAAAGCATTTATCGGATAAAGAGCAGCAAGCTTTACAGAGCCAATGCCCAAATGCTCGACAGTGTAATCATTTATTTTTACAGCACCATGCTCTACAATACCCACCATGATTTGGGTCGTTTTCAAGTTTTTTAGTGCCTGCAAATGACTCATTCCGTTTTGCATAAATACAAAACCATTGTTTTTTGTCGCATACGCATTTATTTTTTCATAAATGGCTGCTAGATGATACTGCTTCACTGTTATAAAAGTAAGCTCTTCCTTTGCCTGCCAATCTTGAAACAAAGCAATATTTAGATGCTTATATTCTTGTTGATCTCCTCTTTTATAGCATAGCCCTTTATCAGATAGTTGCTGCAGTTGTTTTTTGCTTCGCACATAAATGGTCACTTCATAGTTTTCTTCTAAAAAATAAGCTGTAAGCAAACCAATTGCCCCACCGCCAATAATTGCTATTTTCATCTTAAACTCCCTTGATAATATCTTTCGCTATTTTGTTCCTCTTTCCATCTTACCATTAATTTTTAAAATTGTTTATCTGTTTCACTAGATATCATAAGATCGTTTTTTAGAAAACTTGCCGGAGCAGAAGGATTGCAGACTTGGCACAGCATAATCGCAATCATTAAATTCTCTTATCACAGAATTTAATGATTAAATATTAAAAGAATTTCAGCTATTTACCAAAGTAACCGCATTCTATATTTGAATTCCATAAGAGAAGCACCGAAGAAAGAGGGGAAAATTCTTATACATTTTTCTGCGAGGAGCTAGAAGGAAAGTAGTCCGTTTTCTCTTTTTGGCAAAAAGGCCAAAACATTGTTTATCTCTTTTTCTATTAATTATTGATTATGCGAAGGAATTTTGCACGATTGCATCTTAGGCTACGACTTTTATCCCTTCGCATCTATTGGCTCTTAAATTTTCTGCTGCTTATCTTCCTCTTTTAATGCAACCATATTTCTCGCTTTTTCCATTAATTCTATAAGTGCTTTATAAGCATCCTCAATGGAGCTTAGTTCACGCTGCAGCTTTTCATTTTCAACTGTTAATTTTGTTATTTTTTCTTCTAATGCTTGCTGTTTCTTCTCATAGGCACCATTATTCAACTCGGCATTTTCCCATTTTGCAGCATTATGATGCATTTCTTTTAAATATAGAAGAATCTCGTCAAACTCTTTTGATGGAGCATTTGCTTTTGGCTCTTTCAGCTGTTCTTGAGATAATAGTTCTTTTTCTTCTTCCCCTAGCAGCACGGTTGCTTTTTTATGCAATTTTCGCTGCTTTTTTGCTAGTTCAATTCCTGATTTATATTGTTTTCTAACATATGAATTCCAGCGAAACCCACAAGCAGCACTTGTTCTTGAAAGCAGCTTCCCCACTTCTTCAAATGCTTGAAGCTGTGTTCCACCTTCCCTTATAAGGCGTAATACTACCTCAGCTAGTAGTATATCTTCATCTTTTGACCAGGCATCTTGTCTTGTTGTTGTCATTCGTCTTTTCCTCCCTAGTGTTTTTTATTCATACATATGCATCTACTAGAAAAGATAGACTTAATCATGGCTGATTAACAAAAAAAAAATTAAAATAATCCTTGTCTTTTTGATTTTGTATAGCTTTTCAATAGCATTTTTATGTAGACAAGAAGCTAGTTTTCTATTTCTTTTTCTCTACAATGTTTGCACTAGTTCCTCCAGCTCGTTTTCTGTGAAAACCTGTATTCCCTTCTTTTGCAATAATGCCGTTGTTACTCCGACTCCCTTTATCCTTTTATTTCGAAATTCTCCATTATAAATCATCCTGCTTCCGCAAGAAGGGCTATTTTCTTTTAATACTACAATAGAAGCTTGAAGCTCGGAGACTATCTCCCATGTTTTATAGGCACCTTTAATATAAAGGCCTGTCACTTCTTTGCCGCCCTTTTCCATTACTTTGGCATTGCCTTCTAATACATCATATCCATCTCCCCCAATAACTTCTGCAGGTTCCCTCGGGATCTGAAATCCACCAAGCAGCTCTGGACAAACCGCTACTGCCTTTTTCTCTTGGATAAGCTGCTGAATTTTCGTGTGCAAACAATGTGTTCCATTATATCTAACTTCCATTCCAGCTAAACAGGAGCTTACAACAATCATGGTTTATTTCTCCTTTTATTTTAATTGCAGCATTAGAAGAAGCAGCCGCATGTATGGCAAGCGTACACGAAAAAAAACACAAGAACAATAAGTTCTTGTGTTTTTTTCAACAAAAAGATAATTAGTTGCTTACAACTTCTTTACCTTTGTATGTTCCGCAAGCGCTACAAACGCGGTGAGCAAGTTTCATTTCACCACAGTTAGGGCATTCTACCATACCAGGCACTTGTAATTTAAAATGTGTACGACGTTTTCTTTTTGCAGTTTTAGATGTTCTTCTAAAAGGTACAGCCATTCTTCCCACCTCCTTAAAGAGTATTAAGAAAGTAATGAGAGCAGATTACTCTATTCCCAAATGTTTCTTTTGTTCTGCCAACGAATAATCGGGCGTTATTTACTTGTTTTCAAAAAACTTAGCAAGCTCAGCAAGACGGGGATCAATTTTATCCTGTTTATCTTGCTCTTGAATCACTTCCCAATCATGACCAGATTGAGGAGCACCTTCTTCTTTGCTATCTTCACAGAAAACTTGCATAGGCACTTCAAGCAAAAGGATTTCTTCTATGACTGGCATTAAGTCAATCACATCGCCATTTACTTGATGAACTTCCTCTACATCTGTTTCATATTCGGAAACCTTTAAGAGAAAAGTTTCTGTTGTTTCAACATTAATTGGATAATCCACGTCTACTAAAGTACGAGAGCAAGGCAATACTAAAGACCCTTTGATTTGCAAATGAAAAGTCACTTTTGTTGAATCAATATCTGCACGACCTTGTATATGGATCGGCGACACCTTTCTAATTGATGGGTCGACTTTTTTTATACTGTCTGCATTTACTGTTTCATCAATTGGATATCCCTTACTTCGATATTTTTGTAACTGGCTTAACGTCCATTTCATATATATATCACCCCAAGGCAACAAAGGTAATTATAGCTTTCATATAATTATTTGTCAATATTTTTTCTTTACAGTCTAAATGTTAGTTTTTTAAGCTTTAGATCCCGTAAATTTCCCTGTTATCTTTCGTATGGACAGGAAATTCACGCATTTTCCTCTAGCAGCTTGTTCATGCATTTCTTGCAGGAGCTCTTATAACTGACCTTTTAGCTTTAAGTATATTCTTATCTATTTTACCCATAATGCAAAGAATTGCAAGTCTGCTGTTTTTTCAGCTTTTTTTATTGGACAATAATTAGTATATTCCGTCTCTATCCATCATTCTCCAAATAGTCAACTTACTAAACTAGCTTCTTTTCTAGAGTTCCTGTATTCTATTTTTAGCAGATTTGCCTATCTTTAACCAGTTTTATCCTTAAACTATTGGCAATCTGTCTACAATAATAATACTAAAAGAGAAAAAGCAGTATTTAGCAAAGGAGAATGTACATGAAAGCTGTTGGTGTCATTGTCGAATACAATCCACTACATAACGGACATTTATATCATATACAAAAAGCAAAAGAATTAACAAATGCAGATATTGTCATCGCAGTCATGAGCGGCCCTTTCCTTCAAAGAGGAGAACCAGCTGTTGTGTCCAAATGGCATCGAGCAGCCATGGCTTTGGAGCATGGTATCGACCTTATTATTGAACTGCCCTATATGTTTGCTGTACAGCATGCTGAAATATTTGCATATGGAGCCGTGACCCTCCTTGATAGCCTTAGATGCGACTATATATGCTTTGGAAGCGAATCAGGCAATATTCAATTATTTAACGATGCCTATTCTCTTCTTGAAGACAATAAACTAAACTACAATCAAGCAGTAAAAGCTTTTATGGAAGAGGGGAACAGCTATCCAAAGTCTGCATCCCTGGCATTTTTGCAGCTTTCAAAAGGCAAAACAGCCATGCTAGATTTAAGCAAGCCAAATAATATGCTTGGCTTTCAATATATAAAAGCAGCCCATTTAAACAAGCTCGCTGTCAAATTAGTCACAATCGCCCGTAAAGACGCCAATTATCATGATACAGATTTCTCCTCCGAAACTATTGCAAGTGCTACTAGTATTCGTAAAAAGCTTTTTGATGCAGAAGATGGAAGAGAAGCTATCAAACCATATATTCCGGCATATACAAATACTCTGCTCCAATCATTCCAAATGGAATATGGCAGGTATATGCAATGGGAAAACTATTGGCCCTATTTAAAATTCCGCTTGCTGCAAGCATCCGCTGCCGAATTGTCTGGCATATACGAAGTGGAGGAAGGATTAGAGCATCGCTTGCTCGCAAAGGCGGACAAAGCAGATTCCTTGCATCATTTTTTAACATTAGTAAAAACAAAACGATATACTTGGACAAGATTACAGCGCATTTGCACACATATCTTAACAAATACAAAAAAAACAGATATAAAGAAGATGTCAGAACCAACTTATATCCGCTTGTTAGGAAGCACCAAAACTGGCAGGCTTTATTTAAAAGAAAAGAAAAAAACCTTTTCGCTTCCAGTGATAAGCAAATTATCCAGCTTTCATAATGAACAAATTGATTTGGATATTAAGGCGGCGGCCATCTATTCATTAGGCGCTCCCCTTTCTTTTCAGCAAAATTTAGCAAAATTAGAATACAGCCAGCCGCCGATTATGAAGTAAAAAACAGTTGATGTTCTCTTGTTTAACAAGCAATAAGCCCCTCGTCCTGCTTCTTCATTCAGGATCTGGGGCTCTTCTATGGCTATTTTTTTCTTCCCAGTCTTTTATCATTTTTTTTATATGCTTCATCTGTTTTTTTGTTTCTTCTTCGCCAAATTCAATGATTTTTTCCAAATTGGTAAATGCTTTGCTGTTAAACATCTCTACAGGTGGGCGAATCATACAATCACTTGCTATTTCTCGACTATTGACCAATTCCATTTGAATAATGTCAAGACTTCTCATAATCACATCATAAATGGAGTTGATTTCTGCTGTAATATTTACATTTGCTACATCTACCGCAATAATTAAATCCGCTCCCATTTCTCTAACAACCGAAACAGGGACACGGTCTATCACGCCGCCATCTACAAGCAGGCGACCATCAATTTTTTCAGGAATAAAAATTCCTGGAATGGAAATGCTTGCTCGAACTGCTTCTGCAATTGGACCTTTTGAAAAGACCACCTTTTCCCCTGATAATAAATCTGTCGCAACAATTGAAACAGGGATATCCAATTCTTCTATATTTTTGCCAAATGTAAATAAACGAATCATTTCCTTGACTTTATTGCCAGCAATAAAACCCATTTTCGGCACCGTAAAATCTAAAAAATATTTCCGTTTAAAAAACTTGGATAAATCGTATAATCGTTCAATGTCCAATCCTGCTCCATAAAGTGCTGCTACAATGGCCCCAATACTGCTTCCGGCAATAAAATCTATTGGTATATTCTCTTCTTTTAATGCTTTTATGACACCAATATGAGCAAAGCCTCTTGCACCGCCCGATCCTAATGCTAATCCTATTTTTGGAGGCTCCATCATTTCCTCCCCTCCATTTTCTGTTAAGATAGTCAGCTCTATGCTATTGCAAACGCCTCAGGATGCACCAATCATTTTTCCTCGTCTTATTTTAAAAGCATCTTTGCATATCAATCTTATGGTCTTTTTTTTTCAGTTATGAGTATATTGAATGATAAGGAGATAAATAGGACAAGGACAAAAAAGAAACTGTAAAAATAAGCAGATGTATGTATTTCCTGCTGCTTTTATTAATCACTATATTACGTTTATTTTGTTCTTTTTGACACTATTTATAAAAGTATTTTTATTAAAAGGGAGGGGTCCTTGTTTGTACCGTGCAAAAGTAAAAACGATTATATTGGCCTTGTCGGCATCTCTCCTGGCATTTGCCCTGATAGCTTTTCCTGCTATCGCGGTAGATGCGTCAAAAAGCGGTCTTAATACTTGGTGGACGATCGTGTTTCCATCCTTGCTCCCATTTTTGATTCTTTCTGAAGTATTAATTGGATTTGGGGTTGTCCGTTTTTTAGGCGTATTATTAGAACCCATCATGCGTCCTCTTTTTCGAGTGCCAGGAGTCGGGGGGTTTGTCTGGGCGATGGGAATGGTGTCTGGATTTCCAACAGGAGCAAAATTAACAGCGAGGCTGAGAGAGGAAAAGCAGTTAACTAAAATAGAAGCAGAAAGGCTCGCTTCCTTTTCTAACGCCTCTAACCCCATGTTTATTATCGGCGCCGTATCAGCTGCCTTTTTTCATAATCCTAAATTAGGTTTTCTGCTGGCATTCTCCCACTATTTGGCCAATTTTACGGTTGGCCTTTGCATGCGGTTTTATGGAAGTAAAGATGAAAAAAAACAGGCCGAAAAAATTATCAGACCTTCTTTGCGCAGAGCATTACGGGAACTGCATTATACTCGCCTGAAGGATGAGCGCCCTATAGGAAAGCTTCTTGGCGATGCAGTCAGTTCTTCTATTCAGTCTCTCCTTATGGTCGGTGGATTTATTATTCTTTTTTCTGTCATCAATCGCCTATTATTCCATCTACATATCACATCTTTTTTTGCTCAATTTCTTCAATCCTTTTTTCAGCTCTTTCAGTTTTCCGGCGATTTAAGCATTCCTTTTATTGCAGGAATTTTCGAAATTACATTAGGCAGCAAACTAACAAGTGATGCGGAGTCGGCCACACTGATGCATCAGGCCATTATCACAAGTTTTATTCTGGGCTTTAGCGGCTTAAGCGTACAGGCCCAAGTAGCCAGCATCCTTGCCCAAACAGATATCCGCTTTAAACCATTTTTCTTTGCACGAATTTTGCAAGCATTCTTTGCCTGTTTCTATACCTTTTTTGCCTGGGACTTTTTCATTAAGCATTTTTCCATTTCCGAACAGCCAGCAATGGCAATGCCAGATGCATTAGAAAGCTCCTATACTTTTATACAAGCAGCTTTTGAAAAACTGGCATCTGCCGGTCCTGTATTCACCATTAGTTGTTTGCTCCTTTACTGCTTTCTATTACTGGGTCGTTTGAAAAATAAACCAGTATAAAGTGAAATTAATAATCAGCGAGGCTTTTGCAAGTGATAAAATGAGTCCACTAAAAACAGAAACAGCCTCCATATCAGCCTTTCTCAAATTAAAAGGGACATCCACTATTTTTCTATTGGATGTCCCTTTTTATGTATGGTTATCTTTGGTGTAACTCCTGATATTTTTTTGTTAGCGCCTCTTCTACTACTTTCGGAACTAATTCAGATATATCACCATTATATTTGCTTACTTCTTTGACAATGCTGGAGCTTAAAAAAGAGTATTGATTATTTGTCATCACAAAAAAGGTTTCAATCTCCTCGCTTAATACACGGTTCATCGAGGTAATCTGCATTTCATATTCAAAATCAGAAACCGCTCGCAAGCCGCGGATAATGGCATTGGCATGAATGCTTTTCGCATAGTCAATCAATAATCCTTCATAAGAGCTGACCGCTACATTTGGAATATCCTTTGTCACTTCTTTAATTAGCGCAAGTCTTTCTTCTACTGTAAAAAAAGGCTTCTTGCTTGAATTATTCAAAACACAAATAGATACTTGATCAAATACTTTTGCGCCTCTTTTAATAATATCGAGATGACCATATGTAATAGGGTCGAAACTTCCGGGACATACTGCAATACTAGCCATATCTTATTCCTCCACCCAAGATGTAAAATGATAAATAGAAACAGCAATAATTCCATACTTTTCATATTTTACTTGTTCTAGACGGCCAACTGTTTTAGGCAGCACCACATCAGAGCTATGCTCGCAAACAATAATTCCACCTTTTTTCAACAAATGCTCTTCCTCAATAGTCGAAAGCAGCCGTTCTAATTGCTGAAGCTTATATGGAGGGTCCAAAAAAATATAATCAAAGCTGCGCTCCCTTTTAATAAGGGCTTTTATGGCTCTATTCGCATCATTTCGGTATATTTCTGCTTTATCTTCCAATTTGCATGCAGCAAGATTATCTTTTACTGTCGTGATGGCTTTTCCCTCGCGATCGACAAATACTACCCTTTCCAATCCTCTGCTTAAGCCTTCAATTCCAAGCCCGCCACTGCCTGCAAATAGATCTAGGCCAATGCCTCCATTAAAATAAGGACCAATCATATTAAAGATTGCTTCTTTCACTTTATCCGTTGTAGGTCTAGTAGAATTTCCTGGGACTGCTTTTAACGGAATTCCTTTATTTTCTCCAGAAACTACTCTCATTGTAATCACCACTATTAGTTTAATAAATGGAAATATTATCTGTATAAACAAATGAATTTGCAGGTTAAAATAGACTATTGTTTATGAATTTTGCTAATTAAAAAAGAATTCATTTATTAATAAAACCTGCCCCAAATGCTTTATTATTCCATTTTGTCCTTCCCTATCCTACCATAAACATAGAATACAGCCAACATTCTTTCCATTTTCGAACATATTTCCGTTATCAACGATCAAGGTTGTGGCTTGCATCAACTTTGAACTATCGCGATATTTTCCAGAACTCTGCATAAAAAATTTTTTCTATGTATAAGAATCCTTCGATTGGCAATACTGTAATCAACAGCATCTAATAAGAGGATGTTGTTGCCAACCGCGGAGAAGACTTACGTTTCCCCATAAGTTCTTCCTCCGGTTTCTCCTCTCCCTTTACCTTCTTTCCTTTTTTGAAGGATATAGAAGGAGCCTGCAAGCTGATTAGCTTGCAGGTTTTTTTGTGCATAAAGCAAAGCTTCAAACAGACTTTTTAAAGGCCAGTTTCCCCCCACCTAGATTTCTCACTTAGATGAAGGTCAAAAGCCTATTAAATAGTGATAAAAAACAAAAAACCAAGGATTTATGCCTTGGTTTTATATGCCCATTTTATAATCATATTCTTTTGCTTTATCTGGTTTAGAATTTTCAAATTCCATTTTTAAATAAGGCTTATAAGATAGCTCTACTTTTTTCACATAAGAATAGGCGCTGATTTTTGCCATCAACTGTTCCACATCCTCTTGATTTGTATAGATAACCATATATTTTAATCTTTTAGATACATAGTGAACATTTCCAAATCTTCTTAATGTTTTTGCTTGCTTTAATGAATATAGCCAAACAATAATCCCTTGCCTTTGCCCCAACATATGATATCTCCTTCATATATTCCATATTTTTCATTTTTTATTATTTTATTTATGTATTAATTTTTCATTCCCTGCTGTCTTTTGCCGTTTTGTTGTGCCTCCATCTTATAAAAGCAAAGGCTTGTTGATTTTGCTGCTGGAACTTAAAGTTTCCAGCCTCTTCCGCAATTAGGCAACAAGCAGCCAACGCCTAGAAGCACAGCCAAATTAAGATATAAAAAATGGCGGCGATAGCTTTATATATATGCTTTCGCCACCCTTTATTTTAGGCAGAACAACCGCAACTGCCGCCGCTACCGCATCCTCCAGAACTACAGCCAGAACCTTCATCAAAAAATGGATTGCCTGTCGGAACTTTTACATATTCCGATACAGATCTTCCTATCATGACGCTTATTTCATCAAGAAGCTTTTGCAGATTATTTTCTGCCACTCTAAATGCAGCTACATGACGGTCAATATCCATTTCTCTTTTTAGCACTCGAATATCCATCATGATCTTTTTATATTCAGGATGGTATTTGCCAAATCGCTGAACTTCTTCATAAAGTTCCTTCATTTGATTAAAACGAAGAATTTTTTGCTGCGTTTCTTTGTTTGTATTTAAATTGGACAAACAAATACGATATTGTTCTGCGACATCTGATTCTGCAATCATTTCAGCAATTGCCTCTGCTTCTTCTTGAATAAGAAATATTTCAGTTGTAGCAAGCACGTATTCGCTCACCTCCAACTATATTTTACTTGAAATGGCAAAGAAAGAAAAGGCTTGAGTTTTTAAATCCTCATTATTTGATCGTCACCGTAAATTCTTTGCTTAAATGATATGGCTTATTAGAAGCATTTACCGCTTCTACCGCCAATGTATGTTTGCCTGGGCTCAAGTCTCTGACCACAAATGCGGCAGAATGATGCTCACTTGCTAAATTTCCATCTATCTTCAACAACAGCTTTGCCTGCTTTTTTTTGCTATTCTCCCGAAAGGACAAGGAATTTAATTGGCATTCAATAAAAACAGATCGATTTCTGACAACATGATGCACCACTATTTCCTGTGAATGGAGAGAATTTGCTGATGCTTGTACCACAGGAGAAAAAGACTGGACATTTACTTTGGACTCTTTTTCAGGCTTTACATCTTTATCGGGAATATCATGACTGCAGGCAGTAAAAAGAAGCAATACAGGGATACTATTTAATAACAGTTTTTTCAAATAAGAACACTCCTGGACATTTCATTTTTTGTTAGTATTCTCTGCAGTACTCCTTTTTACTCTTTTCTATAAAATTTCTTTTGATACCCAAAACAGGAGTTTCCCAAATCTACATGTTTACGATTGCGCATTCATCGCTTGAAACATACTGACCATCATGGAAGCCATTTGTACACCATTTGAAAATTTTGCAACATGGTCAGGAATGGTTTTTTTATAATAATGCAACGAAGCAATTTCAAATGCTTCAAGCTCATTAGGATTGCGGTTTAATTCGCGATACCATTGGGGCTGTTCGCGAATAAATTTCTGCAATTCCGGATTTTGGGAAATATACTCTTTAATTGCTGCTCGCATTTATTTTACACATCCTTAATCCTGACGAAATGAAAATGGTCCTTGAGGCTTTTGCTCTCCACTCGTTTTAGTGGAACCTTTAGCAGTATTGCCAGTGCCAGAGGAGAATTGAGAAATCACTCCCTGAATGGTTCCTAATGCTTGATTTAAATTAGCAATATATCCTTGCAGCTGATTTTGGTCCATATTTTTTAGCGAATCCATAACGGTGGACATCCATACTGATTTGCTGGAATTAGCATTTGTTGTCGACTTTTCCTCCCTTTCTATCGGTTCCGTCCGATAGCTGTCCCAGCGGGCATCTTCTTCTCCTAACAAATACCATTCTTCAAACAGCTCTTGCCAATTTGATTTGCCGCTGCGCACTTCTTGGATAATTTTTGGGTTGGCTTTTACGAACGTTTTAAATTGTTCTACGGACGGATGAAGTTTTTTATTTGTCATACTGTTTCACCTCTATCGTGTACATCTGCCTATATTAACATATGAATATCTCCTGTAAATGTGTATAGATTTTTTCCTTTCTAACAGAAATGGCAATACCATTTAAACATCGTCTTAGTTCTTCTCCCAATACACCACTTTAATCGCTGCCATATAAAAAGCTGTTCAATGATAGCAATCTTCTAAAAGATATTGCTCCTTGAACAGCTTCACCATTTTTCTATAAAATTTTGTGTGTAATATTTTTTGTAGACTCCGACACCTAAATGAGTAAATTCCTTATTCAGAAGACTCTCCCTGTGCCCTTTGCTGTTTAGCCAGCCTTCCATCACAGCCGCAGCATCTAAATAGCCTGCCGCAATGTTTTCGCCTGCTGTTTTATAGACTATTTCTCCCTTTTTCAAACGCTGCTCCAAGTCCCCGTACTTTTTGGAAGTATGCGAAAAAGATTTCGTCTCAAACATATCTATACTATGTCCAAGAGCTACCTTGGCCGTAGCCTTATCCCAAATGACTGGGTCTAGATCAAATCTATTTCGGATTACATTTGTTATATCCAAGATTTGCCTCTCGTTTCCTTTTTCGATTTCTTCATTATTCCTTTTTTCATTTGCAGCTGTTTCCACTAGCTCTCCGCGATAAACCAATTCAAACGGGCGCAGCTGCAGCAAGGTTTTGGCATCCATATAACGAATGCTTGATAACGTTCCTGTAAACTTGTCAAAATATAATTGAGCATAAAAATCGCCAATGCGTATTAATGGCCGATTATTGACTTCATCTTCCGACAGCTCAAATCGATAGGATGAAGAATCATATTGGAAGCTAATGTTTGTTTCAATCGGGGTGCTCGCAAATATGTCTCCTACTTCTTGCCCGATTTTATATGGAGCAATGTTCACATTCTCCCCTATCGCAAAAATAGTAACTACTTTATTTTGGTAAATGCCAGCCTGAAAATATGTTGTTTCCTTGTTATTGTATATCCACCAGTCATAATCATAAGAACTGGCGTCTACTCTAGTTGGTTTTCCATATTTCTCTTCTAATGCAGCACTGCTTTTACCAATTAATGCGGCTAATCCTTTTTTAGGAACTGGAATACTTTCTGCTGTATCTGCTGCATTTTTGATGCTGTCATTTTCTTTTGCTTGATTGCTTCCATCTTCCACCAGCACACCTGGACTGCCATTTTTATCTGTAATATTTAAATAAAATCCAATTGCTATCAATATAGAAATAATAGTCAATATCCTAATTATAGTTTTCAGAGGTGCACATCCTCTCTAACATTATTTCTATCATTATACGCCAATTACTATCTATTCCATAAACAATTTGCTATTCTTTAGAATCCTAATATTGCTTTTATAACAGATGTTGTTTCACCGCCATGATAGAAAACATATAATAATAAATATACCATAACTCCAGTTATCGCCGTACAAAACCAGACAATACTAGTAACAGGTCCCAATCTGCGGTGAAATGCATAATTCTTTTTATAGCCTGTTACAAGCATCATAATTCCCATTACAGCCCCAATTGTTGCAAGCGTAATATGGAAGATAAGAAAAATCGTATAGTAGATTTTGACCGTATCTGGACCGCCAAAAGATGTATTGCCAATAAATATGGTTCTAGATGCGTAAATAATAAAAAAGATGACCGCAAAAACAGCAGCAAACAGCATTACTTTTTGATGGGCTGCTATTTTTCTCTTTAAAATTAGATTCCATCCTATCGCTACAAAAATAGCGCTAAGCACAATGAAGGCTGTGCTGATTGTCGGAAGAATCGGCAATGAATATTCCATATACATATTACCTCTTTCTCATCTCATAATAAGTACAGCAAAAAAAGAAAGCGACACCTGCTGATGCTAAAAGCAGACAAAATCCTCACTGGACTTATGCTCAGAGCAATATGACAAGCCTTCTCATTTTTTATCAGTCTATTCCCTTCACCAAACCGCTTGGCTTTAAGGCAAATTAAAAACGCTGATCCCTTCTATGCCTCTAGCTCTAGTCTCCTACACGCAAAATAGGACGATCTAACAAAGGACCAGCTTCTCTCCTTTAATAAAAGACTATTTATTAAGCCTTTCCTTATATTAAGGTTACAATTACCATCGCCACAAATAAAATCGTCATGTACTGAAGAGAATAAACAAACATAGCGGTTGCCCATTTCAGCTCGTCCTTTTTTCTGCTTGCATATATTCCAGTTATCACCCAGCCGATATTTAAAAGTGTAGCTAAAATTAAAAATGGCACACCCAATGAGGTTAATAAAAATGGCAGGGGAAATAACGCAATTACCCATGCATACGTATGTTTTTTAGTTACCTGAAACCCTTTTACAACTGGCAGCATCGGAATGCCAGCAGCTCTATATTCTTCCACTCTTCTAATCGCTAGTGCATAAAAATGAGGAGGCTGCCAAAAAAACATTATTAAAAATAAACTCCAGGCCATTATATCCAGACTTGGATCCACTGCTGCCCAGCCAATCAACGGGGGCACTGCACCAGAAAAGCTGCCGATAACCGTATTAGAGACTAGCTTGCGTTTAGACCACATCGTATACACCACAACATAGCTAAAAGCGCCAATTAAAGCAATTACTGTTGCTGTAATAGTCGTCATTAACAGAATTAACGTTCCAAGTCCAATAAAACCGAATCCTAAAAATGCTACTTTTTTGGGAGTCACTTTTCCTGTAACCGTCGGTCTTCCCTTTGTCCGTTCCATTAATGGATCAATATCACGGTCAATATAATTATTTAACGCACATGAACCTGCAATAATCAAGGCAGATCCAACTAAGGTATACAAAATAGTATCAATATTTAATAAAAATCTTTCTCCAGAAAAATGGATTGCTAACCAAATTCCTGTAAAAATAGTGATTAAATTTGAATTGACAATGCCCATCTTGATTAATGCAAAAAAATCTTTCCGTGCAGATGTTTTTTCTAGTGTTCCTTCTCCTTGAGCTCCTGTATAAGCTCTAGAATTAGCCATATATTTTTTCCTCCCTTTATATAAAAACAGGCACTTATCCAATTTTTGTCGTATTTATATGATTGTGCCAGTTTTCACAATTAACAATATTACCATATTAAAAATAAGCCCTTCTGTAATTAAACCATATTTTTCGATAATTTTCTGCAACTTTTTACAAAAATTTATCTTAAGATCTCTTTCATTCTAATCGGCTCATTTCTCTATATTGGCATGTTTAACGTTTTCTTTTCACATTCTATTATATCGGTTTTTAAACTGACCGCCAAACAGATTCACCTTTTTGGGTAATTGTTACAGTGATCTGCTGCTTAAAAATGGATTGCACATAAAAAAAGGAGATCAAACATCTCCTTTTTTTATGTGCCGCTTTTTTATCATCTTCTGTTTTGCACAAAGCTGTTTTTAGCATGCGGAAGTATATCTGCACCCACCTGCTCTCCTTTATTCTTATAAGTCTTTTCGTATTTTACAAACATCGAAACATTCACAAGTATTCCCATGCTGATAGCCAATTGCACTAAAGAGGAACCACCATAGCTGACAAACGGCAGCGGAACCCCTGTTAATGGAATGACGCCAGATACCCCGCCAATATTAATAAATGACTGGATACCGATCATTCCTGAAATGCCAATTGCAAGAAGACTGCCAAAAGGATCTTTGCAGCGCAACCCTATGTATATCCCCCTAAGGACAATATAGCTTAAACATAGAATCACAAATCCTACTCCAAAAATTCCGAGTTCTTCTGCAATAACGGCCATAATAAAATCGGTATGCCCATCTGTTAAATAGCCTAGCTTCTGCACGCCTTGCCCCAAACCTAGTCCTTTAAGTCCTCCACTGCCAATTGCAATGAGAGAATTGCTCATTTGATAGCCGGAGCCAGATTCATCGGCAAATGGGGAATGGAAAAACACTAAAAATCTATCTATTTTTTTTTGCGTAAAAAT
>Ga0182742_1001439_pt1 | contig 30532 bp, 17 predicted proteins | sample eDN5th37CBELigMG_FD_128880 | JGI IMG/M metagenome (GOLD analysis project Ga0182742, IMG submission 128880) | Enriched Miracle-Growth compost microbial communities from Emeryville, California, USA - eDNA 5th pass 37_C BE-Lig MG (version 2)... ... | reverse complement strand
GTATAATCACCAACGATACCAATGGGGCTTAAACAAGATGACTCCAGTTCAATACCGAAGTCATCTGTTAGCATCATAAGTCCCTTTATTTAACTGTCCATTTTATGGGGTATAGTTCACAGGTCCTTTGTCCTGTTTTCTCCAGCTATGCAAACGGGTCAGTGGGTTAAACCATTGTCCCGTTTTTTTACTATCAGGATAAGGGGTGCACAGCACCTAACTATTAATTGGCAGTAAAAAAAGACCTCTCAAAATGAGAGGCCTTTTTATATCGCTTGCTATTTTACTTCCTTTTGATTTTTCCTGACCATTTTTTAAAGCCGCCCTGCAGTTGAGAAAGGTCTTTGTAGCCTTTACGATGCAGAAATTGTGCAGCCCTTCCGCTTCTCATACCGCTTTGACAATATAAGTAGACTGGCTTGTCCGGGCGAAGCTCAGTTAGCCGCATTTTCATCTGCGAAAGCGGGATATTGCGCGCCCCAAGGATATGTCCTGCTTCGAACTCATTTGGTTCGCGGACATCAATTAATTGTGCTTTGCGGTATCCTTCACGGAATTGATCTTCAGTTAAGGTTTTGACAATCCTTTTCTGATACAGCCACATGATAATAGAATAAACAGCAAGGGCTCCTAAGATAATTAGCAGGAAATATAGTGTGTTCAATTTTAGTCTTTCTCCTTTCACGCTTAACTAAGCCAATTCTATTATATAAGTCATCATCCGCATGAGTAAAGGAATTCGGACAAATTTTTCATGATAGCCTGAAATGAGAATCCTTTGAAATTTGGCTGATTTTTGGTAGACTTAAACACAGGATTAATCTATTGGAAAAAGAGGTTTTTAAAATTATGGCAAAAGAAGTTTGGCGTTTTATTGATTCAGGGGCAGGTTCCCCTTCATTTAATATGGCTTTGGATGAAGCCTTGCTTAATTGGAACAGTGAAGGAAAAATACCTCCCACTATCCGTTTTTATACATGGAATCCAGCAACACTCTCCATTGGATACTTTCAGAAGGCTGAAAAGGAGATAGATTTGGAAGCTGTTAAGAAGCATGGACTAGGCTTTGTCCGCCGGCCAACCGGGGGCAGGGGTGTACTCCATGAGCATGAACTTACATATAGTGTCATCGTTTCTGAAGACCATCCGGAGATGCCCGAAACGGTCACAGAAGCATACCGCGTCATTTCTGAAGGGATTCTCAAAGGATTCCATCATTTAGGCTTGGAAGCGTATTTTGCGGTGCCGCGGACGGCTGAAGAGAGAGAGGCGCTGAAAAGCCCAAGATCTGCCGTTTGTTTTGATGCCCCAAGCTGGTATGAGCTAGTTGTAGAAGGCAGAAAAGTGGCAGGAAGTGCACAGACACGGCAAAAGGGAGTGATTCTGCAGCATGGAGCCATCTTGCTCGATCTTGAGGAGGACAAGCTTTTCAGTCTTTTTAAATATCCGAATGATCGCGTAAAGGAACGGATGCAAAGGGCCTTTAAAAATAAAGCAGTGGCGATCAATGAATTAACCAATAATCCAGTTACTCTTGAACAGGCAAAAGTGGCTTTTAAAAAAGGCTTTGAAGACGGCCTTAACATCGAATTGCAGCCATACGAACTTACAGCAGAAGAACTTGAATACGTCAACAAAATTGCAAAAGAACGCTACGAAAACGACGAATGGAACTTCAAAAGATAACTGGGCAGCGGGAGATTCTTCGCATGGTTGCCAATGGCAAAACAGCCAAAGAAATATCTGCATCTTTATTTCTATCACAAGGCACGGTAAGAAACTACATGTCTGAAATTATAAGCAAGCTTCATGTGAAAAATCGCATTGAAGCCATAAGCACTGCAGAGGAAAAAGGGTGGATATAAGGGGAGAGTAGCAAAAAAAAGCGGCATTACGCCGCTTTTTTTCGTATCTTATTATTCTTTTAAGTCTTCAATGGAACCAATGTCCATGTATTTTGGGACAACCAAACCAATTTTTGTGCCTTTCATGTTGTCACCAAGGTCATCGAATTTGCCTTCGAATTTGGCAGCATAATCAGCATGTGTAACAGGCAGCCATGCAGCAACGCTTGCGTCAAGGCTTCCATCAGCAACTCCAGCCCATAGCGGACCTGCTTCAAGCTGGCTTAATTTAACCTTATAGCCTAGGTCGGTAAGCACTTGTGCAATGACATTGGTGCTGGCTATTTCACTATCCCATGCCACATAGCCAATATTAATTTCATCGCCGTCCACTTCTTCAACGCCTTCTGTCCATTGGGCTACCTTGTCTGAATTTTCGTCAACCCATGCTCTAGCGGCAGCTTCTGGATCTTCGCCATCCGTAATACTAACCATCACAGAACCCATATCATCGGCAGTCCAATTGAATTGGTCAAGGAATTTATAGGCATTTGGCTGATCTTCTGCAAGCCCTAAACGGGTAATGGTATTAATGTTTTCTTCTTTACCATAGACACCCTTTGGATCATCTAAATATTTAAGATCAAATTTGGAGAACATCCAGTGCGGAGTCCAGCCAGTTATGATGATAGGCTCTTCTTTATCATAGGCCTTTTTTAATGCAGCCGTCATTGCTGCACCAGAACCCTCCACTAATTCCCAGTCATTAAGCTCATACTCTTCAATAGCAGAGGCTGTAGCCTTCATAATGCCAGCTCCTGGATCGATGCCAATGATTTTATAGTCGACACTTTCGCCGACAGAGCTTTGGGATGCTCCATTATCGTCTGTTTTTGATTTTTCGCTGCTTGCTTCGTCTGAACCACACGCGGCAAGTCCTAATGCTAGAACAGGCACGATAAGGGCAGACATCCATTTTTTCTTCATTACATATTTCCTCCTTGTTTTTTAACTCCTATATTTTGGGTAATCCGGTCAAGGACAATGGCAATTACCACGATCGCAAGACCAGCCTCAAAACCTTTACCAATTTGAATTTGAGTTACCGCACGGTAGACGTCGGCACCAAGTCCAGGCGCTCCAACCATGGAAGCAATAACTACCATTGATAAGGCGAGCATGATGCTTTGGTTTATGCCAGCCATAATGGTTGGCATAGCAAGAGGCAGCTGAACTTTTATAAGGCGCTGGCCTGTTGTTGACCCAAAGCTCTCTGTCGCTTCGATAATATCTGCCGGCACCTGGTGAATTCCGAGAATGGTCAGCCTGATGGTAGGCGGCACGGCAAAAATGACAGATGCCACAACTCCAGGAACGATACCTATATTAAAGAAAAAGATAGCAGGTATTAAGTAGACGAATGCAGGCATCGTCTGCATGAAATCCAAAACAGGTGTGACTATTTGCTTGACAGTTCTGTTTTGTGAAGCCCAAATTCCCACTGGGACACCAATAATAACGGACAGGAAGACCGCTGATAGAACCAGTGCGAGCGTTTCTAGCATTGGCTCCCAATATCCCAAGTTTTCTATTAAAAGCAGACCAATCACGGTAAATAGGGCGATTCCTTTAGAAGATAGCTTCCATGCAACAAGTCCTAATAGAATAATAAATATATAAAATGGAATATATCCTAATCCAGTGACAATACCTTCAACAATTGTCTCAAGCCCATTAGAGACACCATCAAAAGCTGCGGCAAATGTAACTGTCAGCCAATCGACAAACAAATCAACCCACTTGGAAACCGGCAGTTTTGGGATTATGCCTTCCATTATTGATTCCCCCCTTTGAGCTGACTGGCAGCCGCTTCTGCTCTTGCTTGGTCAATGTCATTTATTGTTTCATTATTTCCGGCTAAAGCCCCAATGACTGCTCCTCTGACAAGGATGCCAAGAAGGCGGCTATTTTCATCAACAGCAGCAACCGGTATAGAAGCGGTTGATACTTGATCGAATAGATCTGTTAATAAAGTATCGCTTGTCACTTTCTGCACATTGGGATCAATAATGTCATGGAGACCTTTTCCTGCTTCGACTGCTTCTTTGGCGACCTCGGCATGAATCGCTCCAAGCAGGGTCTGTTTTTTATCCACCACATATATGCTTGATATGCCAAGCTTTTTCATCAGCTGCAAAGCAACGCGAGGTCCTTTGTCAACTTGAACAGTTTCAGCCCGTTTCATGACATGGCCAGCAGTGAGCACCTTCGATAAATCTACATCCTCTACAAATCTCTCAACATATTGATTAGAAGGGTTCATAAGAATTTCTTCAGGGGTGCCAATCTGGACGATTTCACCATCCTTCATAAGAGCAATGCGGTCGCCGATCCGAAGTGCTTCATCTAGATCGTGCGTTATGAAAATTATTGTTTTTTCCATTGAATTTTGCAGCTCTAAAAGCTCGTCCTGCATATCCTTTCTGATCAGCGGGTCAAGCGCGCTGAAAGCCTCGTCCATAAGCAGGATATCCGTATCGGTTGCAAGTGCCCTGGCCAGTCCTACACGCTGCTGCATACCGCCGGAAAGCTGGTTTGGATATTGGTTTTCATACCCCTCAAGTCCAACTAATTTAAGAGCCTTTATTGCACTTTCTTTTCTTTTGTCCTTTTGAATCCCTTGAATTTCAAGACCATATTCGGTGTTTTCAAGGACAGTTCGGTGCGGAAACAAAGCGAACTTTTGAAATACCATGCTGATTTTTTTTCGCCGAATGTCTCTTAGTTCGTCCTTTTTCATCTTGGTAATATCCTTGCCATCAATCAAAATCTCACCGGCCGTCGGATCTATCAGGCGATTGATCGTTCTGACCAATGTGGATTTACCGCTGCCGGAAAGCCCCATGATAACGAAAATTTCACCTGCATACACATCAAAAGCAGCCTGATTTACACCGACAGTTGAACCAGTCTTTTTTAATATTTCTCCTTTTGAAGAACCTTCTTTTAGAAGCTGAATAGCTTTTTTTGGGTTTTTTCCAAAGATTTTTGTTACATTTTTAACACTTAACTTTATATTCTTTTCACTCAAATATACTCACCTCATTCAATGTCAACCGGCCTAACGACCTTTTAATTGTATATTTTTTAGAAAAGGTGGGCAAAGCTGGTAAACAGGGATATTTGGCCGTAAAATCTATACAGTAAAAACTGAATGTACTGTATGTACGATATACTTAAAATTCCTGTCTTTTCCTTAATAATGCTCGCGGATGAGGTTCTTTACTTTCTAAAAAAACATGCTAGTCTAGTTTATGAGCATTTTTTTTTAGGGGATGCTGCAGGGTAAATCAGAAATTTTTCATTTAATGGATGTGAAAAGTAGTAATGGATGGAAAAGAACAGCTTGAGCGTGTTCGTGAACGAGTAATTGAAACGATTGCCAATAATATGAACTTATATGGTGTAACTGATTCAATTGGCCGCCTATATGGAATGCTATATTTTCATAATCAGCCTATGACCCTGGATGAAATGAAGGAAGAGCTTGGGATGAGCAAAACTAGCATGAGCACTTCTATTCGTCATTTATTAGAGTTAAAAATGGTTGAAAAAGTATGGAAGAAGGGAACAAGGAAGGATTTATATCAAGCCGAGGAAGACTGGTATCAAACCTTTATTGATTTCTTTACAATTAAGTGGCGTTCTGGTGTGACAATGAATATGTCAGCAATGACTAAGGCGATCACCGAGCTTGAAAAAATTATGAATGACGAGAATGTAAGCGAAGACGTAAAGTCGGAGGCAATGATTGATATAGAAAAAATGAAAAGTGCACTTGAGTATTATGACTGGCTTAACCGGGTCGTTGATTGCTTCGAATCAGGAAAAATATTTGATTTTATTCCTAAAACAGGTGAAAATGAATAAATGCAGCGGACGCACGCTATCGGCGTCCGTTTTGTATTTGCAAAGGTTCCCTTGATTGGAATTGTTTTCCTGACCACAGTGCAAGCCGTAAAATTTGTTGAAATTAATCTAAATCTGTCATTAATCTATGATTCTCTTTTATTATCTCTCGTTTCTAGTTTTTTTTGATTTTGACAAAAAAGAAATAACATGAATCGAACACAATATGTAGTGGTGTCGAAAATATTTTCGGTACTATATATAGTTTTATTTATTGATTTTACTAATTCTATATGATAACGTAATGTTATTACATCAAGATAGACTCTCAAAGAATCTACTTTAAAATTGAATATATTATTTGAAGGAGTTGTGAAAATGTCTGTAGCATTAGGACAAAAAATGAGTGTGAACATTGACCGATTAAACAAGGACATCCGTTTATTTCCTCAAGTTCATCCAATCACCTCTGATATGAAGCTGACCCACAAAGGAGTTTCCCGTTTGGTCATGCTCGACAGATATACATTTAAGGATACAGAAAAAATTACTTTGACTAGTGGGGACTTTGTTGTACTTACCATTAAAGAAGATCCGAAATTTCCAGCAAGAGGCTTAGGCTATATTGTAGATATTGATTGGGAAAATAAGGCTGCAACCGTTCTAGTGGAAGAAGATTATAGAGGAGTGCTTGATGACCCAGAAGAGACCCAAACAGGCATCATCAAGAGATCTCTGGACGTAATTGAAAAACCGCTGGAGCTTTTTTATGAGCAAATTGCTAAACGTAATGCAACAGGCCTTGCTTCTGTTGAAGAAACAGAAGAGAAGAAACAAGAATGGTTTGAAAAGTTCTACGAAGAACTTGTGAGCCTGAACTTCATTCCTGCTGGACGCGTGCTATATGGAGCGGGAGCGGAAACAGACGTAACCTACTTCAACTGTTACGTTATGCCTTTTGTTCAAGACTCACGCGAAGGTATTTCTGAACACCGCAAACAGGTCATGGAGATCATGAGCCGCGGCGGCGGAGTAGGAACAAACGGCTCAACGCTAAGACCGCGCAACACATTGGCAAAAGGCGTAAACGGCAAATCATCCGGATCGGTTTCATGGCTGGATGATATTGCAAAGCTTACACATCTTGTGGAGCAAGGGGGATCCCGCAGGGGTGCTCAGATGATAATGTTGGCGGATTAAATTAATAGACAATTTGCTGTTCTCTTGTTAAGATAAAAATAGAACAAACGTTCCTGTAAAAGGGGTGTATCTATGGATCTTACAAGGGAGCTACTTTACCGGAAATATATAATTGAAAACCAGACAACTACTCAAATTGCTAATGAATATGGATACTCAAAAACAAAAGTCAAAGGATGTCTTAGAAGATTTGGAATAAGAAAGACTCCTTTAAAACTTGGTAGTAAAATCTACGATAACAAGGATTGGCTTTTTGAAGAGTATATAGTAAAGAAAAAAGGATATACCGTAATTGCAGATGAATTAGGGGTAAGCTATACAACGATTCTAGATCGGGTTCTGTACTTTGGCTGGGAGTTAAGAGGTCATGAGGATATAGACAAAGGTGCTCCAAGAAGAGGAAAAAAACACTCTGCACAATCTTTGCTAAAAATTAAGAAGTCTAGAATAAAAAATCGAGTCCCTTTTTACTGCTTGAATTGTAATAGGAAAAATGAAAAGGTATTTTCTCTATATGTTAAAGCGAAAAGAAGATATTGCAGTTATAGCTGCTATATTGAGTATTTGAGAAAAAACAGAGTTGAAGCTGAAGATATTACAGATTCTGCAGAGTATAAAGAGTGGAGAAAAAAAGTTTACCTAGAGATGGATATCGTTGTAAAATGCCTGACTGCAACTCTAGATCAAGGGATATAGCGGCCCATCATATTTATCCTAAAAAGAAGTATCCTGAAAAGCAATTTGATATAGATAATGGAATAACATTATGTAGGAAATGTCACGAGCTGACATACGGTAAAGAAGAGCAATTTATAGATGCACTAGTCCGCGTCGTTCAGAGATGAATGACAAGAAAATCGGGTGAATTGCAGGAAACTCCTTAGAGGCAGACAAGCTACAACGTGACTGGAAACGGTGAGCGTGAATGCTTAAAAATTGTCTGCATTGGACAATCTGCAGCCAAGCGTCATTGGGCAAAAGGTAATGGCGAAGGTTCAACGACTAGAGAGTGAGTCCCAACAATAATCTCTCATTAGCGCCCGGCCCCTAACAGATAATGCTGAGGGTGATGATATAGTCTAGTCCGGCTGCAAATGCAGCATAATATCCTGAAAGGGACGGTAAATACGTGGCATCCTGACATCATCGAATTTATTATTTCGAAAATGCAAAACCCAAGAATTTTACGATTCTTACTTGAAACAACAAATGATGAGACCATCAAAAAATATGCAAAAGAAAAGCTGAAATTCACACCTTTTACTGAACAAGAGATTGCGATGTATCAGGGGATTATTAACTATAAACATATTCCTGGCTATGGCGGCTTCAGTGAAAAGATTATTAGTGATGCTGAGGAAAGTCTTGCAACTGGAGGAACATATTCTGTACACAACTCTGAATTCTTAACAGGTGCAAACATTTCCGTCTGCCTAACTAAAGAATTTATGGAAGCAGTAGAAAATGATGCAGAGTACGAGCTCCGCTTCCCAGATGTGGAAGGCTATAATAAAGAAGAAATGCAACATTATAATGAAGAATGGCACAAGATCGGTGATGTTCGTGAATGGGAAAAACTAGGCAATAAGGTTAGAGTATATCGTAAAATCAAAGCGAAAGAGCTTTGGAACCTAATCAATATTTGCGCAACCTATTCAGCAGAGCCAGGCATTTTCTTCATCGATAATGCGAATGATATGACAAACGCAAAAGCTTATGGACAAAAGGTTGTAGCGACAAATCCGTGTGGTAGAGTAGCTTAGTTTGCCTCACGTTAAAAACTGCGGAATGAAGCGGGAACCCTGAGATGGGAATCCGAACCGAAGATTATCTATAAAAAGGTAGTCAGGGGCAGAGCATAGATGGTGAACCTGTAAAACATTGCAGAATATAATCCATCCACGAGGCCGCAGCGTTGTGTTGATCCTACACAATGAAAAGATATGCCGACCTTACAGGAAACTGAACTGTAAGAACTAGAGGATAAAAAGCCTTTAGGATAACAAAATGGAACAGCCTCTCGCACCATTCAGTGTTTGTAACTTAGCTGCCGTGAACTTAGCAGAAATGGCAGATAAAGAAACAAAAACCGTTAACTTTGAAAAGCTTAAGAAAACTGTAGAAGTTGGCGTTAGAATGCAGGATAACGTTATTAACGCTACGCCTTACTTCTTAGAAGAAAATAAAAAGCAGGCCCTTGGCGAACGCCGTGTCGGCCTTGGAGTAATGGGACTGCATGACCTATTAATCTACTGTGAATCCGAATACGGTTCAGAAGAAAGCAATAAGCTCGTTGATAAGGTATTCGAAACAATTGCAACGACTGCTTATCGTGCATCTGTTGAGCTTGCCAAAGAAAAAGGAAGCTTTCCATTCTTAACAGGCGAAACAGAAGAAGAAACAAATAGACTTCGCCAAGCCTTTATTGAAACAGGCTACATGAAAAAAATGCCTGAAGATATCCGTGAATCTATTTTAGAAAATGGAATTCGCAATTCACATTTACTGACCGTTGCTCCGACTGGATCCACTGGGACAATGGTTGGCGTGTCAACAGGCCTTGAACCTTATTTCTCATTCTCATACTTCAGAAGCGGCCGACTAGGCAAGTTCATTGAAGTCAAAGCAGATATTGTTCAAGAGTATTTAGATAATAATCCAGAAGCAGATCCAAATAATCTTCCTAAATGGTTTGTAGCTGCAATGGACTTAGCTCCTGAAGCGCATGCAGATGTTCAATGTGTGATTCAGCGCTGGATTGACAGTTCGATCAGTAAGACGGTGAATGCACCAAAAGGCTACAGTGTGGAGCAGGTTGAAAAGGTATACGAGCGCCTATACCGCGGCGGTGCAAAAGGCGGTACTGTATATGTTGATGGCTCACGCGATTCCCAGGTTCTTACTTTAAAGGCAGAGGAAAACAGCTTTGATGATTCGTCCTTTGAGAAAAAAGAAAAGGCAAAAGCGCATGTAGTACTAGTTGATACCATTAACGATCTTCGCTCAACAAACGTAACGATTGGCAACGAGGTAGGAAATATTTGCCCAGTTTGCCGCAAAGGAAGCGTTGAAGAAATTGGCGGCTGTAACACATGTACAAACTGTAACGCACAGCTAAAATGCGGATTATAATATGAATCTAAAGAAGGTGGAGAGATCCATCTTCTTTTTTTGTGGATGCTTCCATACAATTTTCTCCTCGTCCAAAGTACTATTTTCTCCATTAGGTGATTATTAATAAATCAAGTACAACGACGGGAGTGGCTGCCTATGTATGTGGACGGGGTTTTTTCCGGCGGGGGAATTAAGGGGTTTGCCATTATTGGGGCTCACCGCGAGATTGAGAGAAGGGGCTTTCGTTTTAAAAGGGTTGCTGGAACCAGTGCAGGTTCTATTATGGCAGCCCTAATTGCCGCGAACTATACGAGTGAGGAAATTTATCAGATGATTGATGAACTCGATTTGAAAAGTTTTTTGGATGAGCGAAAAACCTATTTGCCTTTTAATCTGACGAAATGGCTTCTCGTTTATTGGCGCCTTGGCAGATACAAAGGGGATGAGCTGGAAAAATGGGTTGCCCACCATTTGGCAAGAAGAGGAATCTATAAATTCTCTGATCTGCCGCCGCAGACATTAAGGGTCATTGCTTCGGATTTAACAAATGGCCAGCTCGTTGTTTTGCCTGATGACCTTGTCAAATATGGAATTGACCCAGGCTCTTTTCCTGTAGCCAAAGCAATAAGAATGAGCTGCAGTCTGCCGTATTTTTTTGAACCTGTCAAGCTGTACGAAGGAAAATCTCCAAATATAATTGTTGATGGCGGTGTGTTAAGCAATTTTCCCATGTGGCTATTTGATCAGGAAAATGTGAAAAAGGTCCGCCCCGTATTAGGTGTCAAGCTCAGTCACAGCATCATACACAGTCCGAAAAATAAAATAAAAAATGCCATCCAAATGTATGAAGCTCTGTTTGAAACGATGAAGGATGCCCATGATGATCGCTATATTTCAAGAAAACACGCAAAAAATATTGTGTTTATTCCGACAGACGGTCTATTGGCAACTGAATTCGAAATGACAGAGGAGAAGAAAAAGGAACTCATTCAATTGGGGGAAACCTATGCAAAGCAATTCTTTTCCCAATGGTGCTATTAGAAAGGAACAGTGTTTGAAAAAATAAAAGCAATCGGTTAAAGCAATCCGATTGCTCCGCAATAAGCTTAGAGGATCGAGAATTAAAGGGAAGCTCGATCCTTCTTTTTGCCTTTTTTCCCTTCGATCACTGTTAAATGAACAGAGGATTTTTTTCTCATTTTTCTTAGGGATGTAATGGAACTAGCACTGCCTTTACGAAGATTGTCCTTCACTGTACTTTGCTGGAACCGTTTCTTCGATCTTTTTGCTGCTCGAACAAATGCACGCTGATCACGCTTTTTGGGATTAGCTCCATAAAGCCGACGAACTATGAAGAAAATAACAGCCCCTACTAATGCAATGACTGCTAATCTTTGAAAAAAGCCGGCAGGATTCGTAATCATGCCAACGGCCAATCCAAAAACGGCCAAGCCAATTAGAACGGAGATTACTATACTAGAGATCCTCATTTTCAAGAAAGCCACCTCCCTATGAGCATGATGAGCATATTTGCAAGCTTTTAAACTAATTCACGGAAATTTATCACTTTCTAACCATTTAAAGTATTACACAATTCCTTCTGTTTTTATTCGTTCCTCTGCTTCTCTTTCTTTTTTTAATAGCTGCTTAAAAGATAAGATGGCAACTTCGACCTGATCATCCTTTGGCTCCTTTGTGGTGAGAAGCTGAAGCCACAGGCCTGGAAGACCTAAATATTTCAGAACAGGAATGTCTCTTACTTTATTTGTTAATTGAAGAACTTCAAAGGAAATCCCCAAAACAACCGGTATTAAGGCAATTCGGTTTAGGACCCTGACATATAGCGGCTCTGTCGGTACAAGCAAATAAACAAACACACCAACAATAACCGTAAATAAGATGAAGCTGCTTCCGCATCGATAATGCAGGCGCGATGAGGCTTGCACATTTTCAATGGTTAATTCCATACCGCTTTCGTAAGCATTGATTACCTTATGCTCAGCTCCATGGTATTGAAACACCCTTTTTATAATGGGCGTAAGCGAGACAAAATAAATATAACAGAGCAACAGCAGCAGTTTAAAAAGGCCTTCAACCAAAATTTGCGATAAATCGCTGGAAAAAATCGGCTTTGTTAGTGCAGCTAAAAAAACGGGGACGAGTGTGAAGATGAATTTCCCAAAAATAAAGGAAAGGACCCCAATGGCTGCTACTCCAAGCCACATTGTCAGCTTTGAGCTCTCCTGCTGTTCTTGAAGCTTATAATCCTCACTTGGGTCTAAATCATAGCGTTCAGAGGAAAAATTCAAATGCTTAGAACCATTTGCACTGGCCTCAATGATAGCTATAATCCCACGAAGAAACGGAATTTTTTTCAGTGCTTGCAATGTCGGGTTTGACTTTCTCGGAAGCTCAAAATATTCGATGGAATGATCTTTGCGGCGGACGGCTGTAACATAATGATACTTGCCGCCAAACATAACGCCTTCAACAACGGCCTGGCCTCCGTATGCTGGCTTTTGATTATTTGACATAGAAGTTTACACCAACCTATAAATTAAACTCGGAATGAAACAGCTAATTCGACGTTGAACTTTAAGCATAGGCCAATGAATTGTTCAAAAGATCTGGCGTACTTTTAGAGGTATCCATCAAAAGCTGTATATACCTATATTTATTCTACTAAAAAAGCGAAAAAACCTCTAGGAAGGATCCTTCTTTTTAACGAATTTATGAAGAGTGATGTTTATTCCCGTTTTTTAATTCTAATTTTTTGGATGCAAGGTAATAAAAGGTCATGGACATAATAGGAATGGAGGTGTTGAAATTGGCTGAAGAAGAAAAGCAAGATTCCGGACAAAGAGAAAGAGAAGAGCCAATGACATTTATGACACTGGTTATTTTAACCGGGTTAATTGGAGGTGTCTTTTGGAGTGGGCTTGGCTATTTGGCACATACCATCAATTTGACGGAAATCCATCCTAGAGTGATCTTAGAACCTTGGACAATAGGAGATTGGAAGTCGGGCTGGCTTGGAACAGTTATTTCCCTCCTTTTGATTGGGGTAATCTCTATTTTAGCGGCACTTATTTATTATGGCACGTTACGAAAGTTTTACAGCATGTGGGCAGGAGTTGCTTATGGAGTCATCCTGTTCCTTCTGGTGTTTTTTGTGTTAAATCCCATTTTTCCAAGCATAAGTCCAATCAATGAATTGGGAAGGGACACCATTATTACAACCGTATGTTTATATATATTATATGGTGTATTTGTTGGATATTCTATTTCCTATGAGGAAGCTGAACGAAAATATGCAGAAAAGAGGGAAAAAGAAGAGCAAGATGCGCCATCTGGCTAAAAGTGGCCTAGACAATTTCATTGGAAAAGAATTCATTTATGATAAAATGTTCTTGTGACTTTTTGAAAACGATTCAATGACAAGGGGAGAGGGTCTGATGGAAAAATTACAAAAACTTCGTGCCATTATTGAAAAATTAGGCATGGATGGAATGCTTATTACAAGCCCATATAACCGCCGCTACATGACAAACTTCACTGGTTCAGCAGGTGTGGTTTTGATATCAGGGGAAAGCGCACAATTTATCACAGATTTCCGCTATATTGAACAGGCTTCTAAGCAATGTGAAGGCTACGAAATTGTCAAGCATACCGGCTCAATCCCGGAGGAGGTTGCTAAGCAGGCAAAGAACTTAGGCATTAAAAAGCTGGGATTCGAGGAAGATTACCTGACTTTTTCAGCATACAAAGCCTATGAAAAAGCCGTAGAAGGTGAATTAGTGCCTGTTTCTGGCGAAATTGAAAAGTTGCGCTTGATTAAGACTGAAGCAGAGATTAATATATTAAAGGAAGCAGCGAAGATTGCAGACGCTGCATACAAACATATCCTTGAATTTATTCGCCCAGGCTTAACAGAGCTTGAAGTTTCGAATGAATTAGAGTTTTTTATGAGAAAAGCCGGCGCAGTTTCATCATCTTTTGATACAATCGTCGCTTCTGGTTTCCGTTCGGCACTGCCGCATGGCGTGGCAAGTGATAAAGTGATTGAAAAAGGCGATATGGTGACATTAGACTATGGTGCCTATTATAATGGCTATGTTTCGGATATTACCCGTACATTGGCAGTCGGCCAGCCGGATGCGAAGCTAAAGGAAATTTATGATATCGTTCTTGAAGCGCAATTGCGCGGCATGAAAGGATTCAAGCCTGGAATGACAGGGAAGGAAGCAGATGCCTTAACGCGTGATTATATTACGGAAAAAGGCTATGGTGAATATTTCGGACACTCTACAGGCCACGGCATTGGACTGGAAGTGCATGAAGGACCTGCCCTATCATTTAGATCTGATATTATTTTAGAACCTGGCATGGTCGTTACATGTGAACCTGGCATTTACATACCTGGATTAGGCGGAGTACGAATTGAAGATGACACATTGATTACAAAAGAGCACAATGAAGCGCTGACACATTCAACAAAGGAACTGATTATTCTTTAACGCTTTAAAGCAACGGGGGCCTGTCCCCTGGCGCGGTAATGCTTTAAAGGGTGATAGCGTTCCTTTTTAAAACTTGAGGTTACAATTAGGAGGATTTTTACATGATTTCTGTTAACGACTTTCGGACAGGTTTAACCATTGAGGTAGACGGCGGCATTTGGCGCGTAATGGATTTCCAGCATGTTAAGCCAGGAAAAGGTGCAGCATTTGTGCGCTCAAAGCTTCGTAATCTGCGTAATGGTGCAATTCAGGAAAAAACATTTCGTGCTGGTGAAAAAGTAGGCAAAGCACAAATTGACAATCGCAGAATGCAATATCTATATGCAAACGGCGATTCCCATGTATTCATGGACAACGAATCCTATGAGCAAATTGAATTGCCTGCAAACTCTATCGAACATGAATTGAAATTCCTTAAAGAAAACATGGAAGTTCATATCATGATGTACCAGGGAGAAACACTAGGTGTCGAGCTTCCAAATACAGTTGAATTAGAAGTAATTGAAACAGAGCCAGGCATTAAAGGAGACACAGCTTCCGGCGGCTCCAAGCCTGCAAAAATGGAAACTGGCATCATCGTCCAAGTTCCATTCTTCGTTAACCAAGGCGACAGACTTATCGTCAACACAGACGACGGTTCCTACGTATCCCGCGCTTAATAACTAAAAACCCGAAAGGACAATTGTCCTTTCGGGTTTTTAGTTATTAAGCGCGGGATACGTAGGAACCGTCGTCTGTGTTGACGATAAGTCTGTCGCCTTGGTTAACGAAGAATGGAACTTGGACGATGATGCCAGTTTCCATTTTTGCAGGCTTGGAGCCGCCGGAAGCTGTGTCTCCTTTAATGCCTGGCTCTGTTTCAATTACTTCTAATTCAACTGTATTTGGAAGCTCGACACCTAGTGTTTCTCCCTGGTACATCATGATATGAACTTCCATGTTTTCTTTAAGGAATTTCAATTCATGTTCGATAGAGTTTGCAGGCAATTCAATTTGCTCATAGGATTCGTTGTCCATGAATACATGGGAATCGCCGTTTGCATATAGATATTGCATTCTGCGATTGTCAATTTGTGCTTTGCCTACTTTTTCACCAGCACGAAATGTTTTTTCCTGAATTGCACCATTACGCAGATTACGAAGCTTTGAGCGCACAAATGCTGCACCTTTTCCTGGCTTAACATGCTGGAAATCCATTACGCGCCAAATGCCGCCGTCTACCTCAATGGTTAAACCTGTCCGAAAGTCGTTAACAGAAATCATGTAAAAATCCTCCTAATTGTAACCTCAAGTTTTAAAAAGGAACGCTATCACCCTTTAAAGCATTACCGCGCCAGGGGACAGGCCCCCGTTGCTTTAAAGCGTTAAAGAATAATCAGTTCCTTTGTTGAATGTGTCAGCGCTTCATTGTGCTCTTTTGTAATCAATGTGTCATCTTCAATTCGTACTCCGCCTAATCCAGGTATGTAAATGCCAGGTTCACATGTAACGACCATGCCAGGTTCTAAAATAATATCAGATCTAAATGATAGGGCAGGTCCTTCATGCACTTCCAGTCCAATGCCGTGGCCTGTAGAGTGTCCGAAATATTCACCATAGCCTTTTTCCGTAATATAATCACGCGTTAAGGCATCTGCTTCCTTCCCTGTCATTCCAGGCTTGAATCCTTTCATGCCGCGCAATTGCGCTTCAAGAACGATATCATAAATTTCCTTTAGCTTCGCATCCGGCTGGCCGACTGCCAATGTACGGGTAATATCCGAAACATAGCCATTATAATAGGCACCATAGTCTAATGTCACCATATCGCCTTTTTCAATCACTTTATCACTTGCCACGCCATGCGGCAGTGCCGAACGGAAACCAGAAGCGACGATTGTATCAAAAGATGATGAAACTGCGCCGGCTTTTCTCATAAAAAACTCTAATTCATTCGAAACTTCAAGCTCTGTTAAGCCTGGGCGAATAAATTCAAGGATATGTTTGTATGCAGCGTCTGCAATCTTCGCTGCTTCCTTTAATATATTAATCTCTGCTTCAGTCTTAATCAAGCGCAACTTTTCAATTTCGCCAGAAACAGGCACTAATTCACCTTCTACGGCTTTTTCATAGGCTTTGTATGCTGAAAAAGTCAGGTAATCTTCCTCGAATCCCAGCTTTTTAATGCCTAAGTTCTTTGCCTGCTTAGCAACCTCCTCCGGGATTGAGCCGGTATGCTTGACAATTTCGTAGCCTTCACATTGCTTAGAAGCCTGTTCAATATAGCGGAAATCTGTGATAAATTGTGCGCTTTCCCCTGATATCAAAACCACACCTGCTGAACCAGTGAAGTTTGTCATGTAGCGGCGGTTATATGGGCTTGTAATAAGCATTCCATCCATGCCTAATTTTTCAATAATGGCACGAAGTTTTTGTAATTTTTCCATCAGACCCTCTCCCCTTGTCATTGAATCGTTTTCAAAAAGTCACAAGAACATTTTATCATAAATGAATTCTTTTCCAATGAAATTGTCTAGGCCACTTTTAGCCAGATGGCGCATCTTGCTCTTCTTTTTCCCTCTTTTCTGCATATTTTCGTTCAGCTTCCTCATAGGAAATAGAATATCCAACAAATACACCATATAATATATATAAACATACGGTTGTAATAATGGTGTCCCTTCCCAATTCATTGATTGGACTTATGCTTGGAAAAATGGGATTTAACACAAAAAACACCAGAAGGAACAGGATGACTCCATAAGCAACTCCTGCCCACATGCTGTAAAACTTTCGTAACGTGCCATAATAAATAAGTGCCGCTAAAATAGAGATTACCCCAATCAAAAGGAGGGAAATAACTGTTCCAAGCCAGCCCGACTTCCAATCTCCTATTGTCCAAGGTTCTAAGATCACTCTAGGATGGATTTCCGTCAAATTGATGGTATGTGCCAAATAGCCAAGCCCACTCCAAAAGACACCTCCAATTAACCCGGTTAAAATAACCAGTGTCATAAATGTCATTGGCTCTTCTCTTTCTCTTTGTCCGGAATCTTGCTTTTCTTCTTCAGCCAATTTCAACACCTCCATTCCTATTATGTCCATGACCTTTTATTACCTTGCATCCAAAAAATTAGAATTAAAAAACGGGAATAAACATCACTCTTCATAAATTCGTTAAAAAGAAGGATCCTTCCTAGAGGTTTTTTCGCTTTTTTAGTAGAATAAATATAGGTATATACAGCTTTTGATGGATACCTCTAAAAGTACGCCAGATCTTTTGAACAATTCATTGGCCTATGCTTAAAGTTCAACGTCGAATTAGCTGTTTCATTCCGAGTTTAATTTATAGGTTGGTGTAAACTTCTATGTCAAATAATCAAAAGCCAGCATACGGAGGCCAGGCCGTTGTTGAAGGCGTTATGTTTGGCGGCAAGTATCATTATGTTACAGCCGTCCGCCGCAAAGATCATTCCATCGAATATTTTGAGCTTCCGAGAAAGTCAAACCCGACATTGCAAGCACTGAAAAAAATTCCGTTTCTTCGTGGGATTATAGCTATCATTGAGGCCAGTGCAAATGGTTCTAAGCATTTGAATTTTTCCTCTGAACGCTATGATTTAGACCCAAGTGAGGATTATAAGCTTCAAGAACAGCAGGAGAGCTCAAAGCTGACAATGTGGCTTGGAGTAGCAGCCATTGGGGTCCTTTCCTTTATTTTTGGGAAATTCATCTTCACACTCGTCCCCGTTTTTTTAGCTGCACTAACAAAGCCGATTTTTTCCAGCGATTTATCGCAAATTTTGGTTGAAGGCCTTTTTAAACTGCTGCTGTTGCTCTGTTATATTTATTTTGTCTCGCTTACGCCCATTATAAAAAGGGTGTTTCAATACCATGGAGCTGAGCATAAGGTAATCAATGCTTACGAAAGCGGTATGGAATTAACCATTGAAAATGTGCAAGCCTCATCGCGCCTGCATTATCGATGCGGAAGCAGCTTCATCTTATTTACGGTTATTGTTGGTGTGTTTGTTTATTTGCTTGTACCGACAGAGCCGCTATATGTCAGGGTCCTAAACCGAATTGCCTTAATACCGGTTGTTTTGGGGATTTCCTTTGAAGTTCTTCAATTAACAAATAAAGTAAGAGACATTCCTGTTCTGAAATATTTAGGTCTTCCAGGCCTGTGGCTTCAGCTTCTCACCACAAAGGAGCCAAAGGATGATCAGGTCGAAGTTGCCATCTTATCTTTTAAGCAGCTATTAAAAAAAGAAAGAGAAGCAGAGGAACGAATAAAAACAGAAGGAATTGTGTAATACTTTAAATGGTTAGAAAGTGATAAATTTCCGTGAATTAGTTTAAAAGCTTGCAAATATGCTCATCATGCTCATAGGGAGGTGGCTTTCTTGAAAATGAGGATCTCTAGTATAGTAATCTCCGTTCTAATTGGCTTGGCCGTTTTTGGATTGGCCGTTGGCATGATTACGAATCCTGCCGGCTTTTTTCAAAGATTAGCAGTCATTGCATTAGTAGGGGCTGTTATTTTCTTCATAGTTCGTCGGCTTTATGGAGCTAATCCCAAAAAGCGTGATCAGCGTGCATTTGTTCGAGCAGCAAAAAGATCGAAGAAACGGTTCCAGCAAAGTACAGTGAAGGACAATCTTCGTAAAGGCAGTGCTAGTTCCATTACATCCCTAAGAAAAATGAGAAAAAAATCCTCTGTTCATTTAACAGTGATCGAAGGGAAAAAAGGCAAAAAGAAGGATCGAGCTTCCCTTTAATTCTCGATCCTCTAAGCTTATTGCGGAGCAATCGGATTGCTTTAACCGATTGCTTTTATTTTTTCAAACACTGTTCCTTTCTAATAGCACCATTGGGAAAAGAATTGCTTTGCATAGGTTTCCCCCAATTGAATGAGTTCCTTTTTCTTCTCCTCTGTCATTTCGAATTCAGTTGCCAATAGACCGTCTGTCGGAATAAACACAATATTTTTTGCGTGTTTTCTTGAAATATAGCGATCATCATGGGCATCCTTCATCGTTTCAAACAGAGCTTCATACATTTGGATGGCATTTTTTATTTTATTTTTCGGACTGTGTATGATGCTGTGACTGAGCTTGACACCTAATACGGGGCGGACCTTTTTCACATTTTCCTGATCAAATAGCCACATGGGAAAATTGCTTAACACACCGCCATCAACAATTATATTTGGAGATTTTCCTTCGTACAGCTTGACAGGTTCAAAAAAATACGGCAGACTGCAGCTCATTCTTATTGCTTTGGCTACAGGAAAAGAGCCTGGGTCAATTCCATATTTGACAAGGTCATCAGGCAAAACAACGAGCTGGCCATTTGTTAAATCCGAAGCAATGACCCTTAATGTCTGCGGCGGCAGATCAGAGAATTTATAGATTCCTCTTCTTGCCAAATGGTGGGCAACCCATTTTTCCAGCTCATCCCCTTTGTATCTGCCAAGGCGCCAATAAACGAGAAGCCATTTCGTCAGATTAAAAGGCAAATAGGTTTTTCGCTCATCCAAAAAACTTTTCAAATCGAGTTCATCAATCATCTGATAAATTTCCTCACTCGTATAGTTCGCGGCAATTAGGGCTGCCATAATAGAACCTGCACTGGTTCCAGCAACCCTTTTAAAACGAAAGCCCCTTCTCTCAATCTCGCGGTGAGCCCCAATAATGGCAAACCCCTTAATTCCCCCGCCGGAAAAAACCCCGTCCACATACATAGGCAGCCACTCCCGTCGTTGTACTTGATTTATTAATAATCACCTAATGGAGAAAATAGTACTTTGGACGAGGAGAAAATTGTATGGAAGCATCCACAAAAAAAGAAGATGGATCTCTCCACCTTCTTTAGATTCATATTATAATCCGCATTTTAGCTGTGCGTTACAGTTTGTACATGTGTTACAGCCGCCAATTTCTTCAACGCTTCCTTTGCGGCAAACTGGGCAAATATTTCCTACCTCGTTGCCAATCGTTACGTTTGTTGAGCGAAGATCGTTAATGGTATCAACTAGTACTACATGCGCTTTTGCCTTTTCTTTTTTCTCAAAGGACGAATCATCAAAGCTGTTTTCCTCTGCCTTTAAAGTAAGAACCTGGGAATCGCGTGAGCCATCAACATATACAGTACCGCCTTTTGCACCGCCGCGGTATAGGCGCTCGTATACCTTTTCAACCTGCTCCACACTGTAGCCTTTTGGTGCATTCACCGTCTTACTGATCGAACTGTCAATCCAGCGCTGAATCACACATTGAACATCTGCATGCGCTTCAGGAGCTAAGTCCATTGCAGCTACAAACCATTTAGGAAGATTATTTGGATCTGCTTCTGGATTATTATCTAAATACTCTTGAACAATATCTGCTTTGACTTCAATGAACTTGCCTAGTCGGCCGCTTCTGAAGTATGAGAATGAGAAATAAGGTTCAAGGCCTGTTGACACGCCAACCATTGTCCCAGTGGATCCAGTCGGAGCAACGGTCAGTAAATGTGAATTGCGAATTCCATTTTCTAAAATAGATTCACGGATATCTTCAGGCATTTTTTTCATGTAGCCTGTTTCAATAAAGGCTTGGCGAAGTCTATTTGTTTCTTCTTCTGTTTCGCCTGTTAAGAATGGAAAGCTTCCTTTTTCTTTGGCAAGCTCAACAGATGCACGATAAGCAGTCGTTGCAATTGTTTCGAATACCTTATCAACGAGCTTATTGCTTTCTTCTGAACCGTATTCGGATTCACAGTAGATTAATAGGTCATGCAGTCCCATTACTCCAAGGCCGACACGGCGTTCGCCAAGGGCCTGCTTTTTATTTTCTTCTAAGAAGTAAGGCGTAGCGTTAATAACGTTATCCTGCATTCTAACGCCAACTTCTACAGTTTTCTTAAGCTTTTCAAAGTTAACGGTTTTTGTTTCTTTATCTGCCATTTCTGCTAAGTTCACGGCAGCTAAGTTACAAACACTGAATGGTGCGAGAGGCTGTTCCATTTTGTTATCCTAAAGGCTTTTTATCCTCTAGTTCTTACAGTTCAGTTTCCTGTAAGGTCGGCATATCTTTTCATTGTGTAGGATCAACACAACGCTGCGGCCTCGTGGATGGATTATATTCTGCAATGTTTTACAGGTTCACCATCTATGCTCTGCCCCTGACTACCTTTTTATAGATAATCTTCGGTTCGGATTCCCATCTCAGGGTTCCCGCTTCATTCCGCAGTTTTTAACGTGAGGCAAACTAAGCTACTCTACCACACGGATTTGTCGCTACAACCTTTTGTCCATAAGCTTTTGCGTTTGTCATATCATTCGCATTATCGATGAAGAAAATGCCTGGCTCTGCTGAATAGGTTGCGCAAATATTGATTAGGTTCCAAAGCTCTTTCGCTTTGATTTTACGATATACTCTAACCTTATTGCCTAGTTTTTCCCATTCACGAACATCACCGATCTTGTGCCATTCTTCATTATAATGTTGCATTTCTTCTTTATTATAGCCTTCCACATCTGGGAAGCGGAGCTCGTACTCTGCATCATTTTCTACTGCTTCCATAAATTCTTTAGTTAGGCAGACGGAAATGTTTGCACCTGTTAAGAATTCAGAGTTGTGTACAGAATATGTTCCTCCAGTTGCAAGACTTTCCTCAGCATCACTAATAATCTTTTCACTGAAGCCGCCATAGCCAGGAATATGTTTATAGTTAATAATCCCCTGATACATCGCAATCTCTTGTTCAGTAAAAGGTGTGAATTTCAGCTTTTCTTTTGCATATTTTTTGATGGTCTCATCATTTGTTGTTTCAAGTAAGAATCGTAAAATTCTTGGGTTTTGCATTTTCGAAATAATAAATTCGATGATGTCAGGATGCCACGTATTTACCGTCCCTTTCAGGATATTATGCTGCATTTGCAGCCGGACTAGACTATATCATCACCCTCAGCATTATCTGTTAGGGGCCGGGCGCTAATGAGAGATTATTGTTGGGACTCACTCTCTAGTCGTTGAACCTTCGCCATTACCTTTTGCCCAATGACGCTTGGCTGCAGATTGTCCAATGCAGACAATTTTTAAGCATTCACGCTCACCGTTTCCAGTCACGTTGTAGCTTGTCTGCCTCTAAGGAGTTTCCTGCAATTCACCCGATTTTCTTGTCATTCATCTCTGAACGACGCGGACTAGTGCATCTATAAATTGCTCTTCTTTACCGTATGTCAGCTCGTGACATTTCCTACATAATGTTATTCCATTATCTATATCAAATTGCTTTTCAGGATACTTCTTTTTAGGATAAATATGATGGGCCGCTATATCCCTTGATCTAGAGTTGCAGTCAGGCATTTTACAACGATATCCATCTCTAGGTAAACTTTTTTTCTCCACTCTTTATACTCTGCAGAATCTGTAATATCTTCAGCTTCAACTCTGTTTTTTCTCAAATACTCAATATAGCAGCTATAACTGCAATATCTTCTTTTCGCTTTAACATATAGAGAAAATACCTTTTCATTTTTCCTATTACAATTCAAGCAGTAAAAAGGGACTCGATTTTTTATTCTAGACTTCTTAATTTTTAGCAAAGATTGTGCAGAGTGTTTTTTTCCTCTTCTTGGAGCACCTTTGTCTATATCCTCATGACCTCTTAACTCCCAGCCAAAGTACAGAACCCGATCTAGAATCGTTGTATAGCTTACCCCTAATTCATCTGCAATTACGGTATATCCTTTTTTCTTTACTATATACTCTTCAAAAAGCCAATCCTTGTTATCGTAGATTTTACTACCAAGTTTTAAAGGAGTCTTTCTTATTCCAAATCTTCTAAGACATCCTTTGACTTTTGTTTTTGAGTATCCATATTCATTAGCAATTTGAGTAGTTGTCTGGTTTTCAATTATATATTTCCGGTAAAGTAGCTCCCTTGTAAGATCCATAGATACACCCCTTTTACAGGAACGTTTGTTCTATTTTTATCTTAACAAGAGAACAGCAAATTGTCTATTAATTTAATCCGCCAACATTATCATCTGAGCACCCCTGCGGGATCCCCCTTGCTCCACAAGATGTGTAAGCTTTGCAATATCATCCAGCCATGAAACCGATCCGGATGATTTGCCGTTTACGCCTTTTGCCAATGTGTTGCGCGGTCTTAGCGTTGAGCCGTTTGTTCCTACTCCGCCGCCGCGGCTCATGATCTCCATGACCTGTTTGCGGTGTTCAGAAATACCTTCGCGTGAGTCTTGAACAAAAGGCATAACGTAACAGTTGAAGTAGGTTACGTCTGTTTCCGCTCCCGCTCCATATAGCACGCGTCCAGCAGGAATGAAGTTCAGGCTCACAAGTTCTTCGTAGAACTTTTCAAACCATTCTTGTTTCTTCTCTTCTGTTTCTTCAACAGAAGCAAGGCCTGTTGCATTACGTTTAGCAATTTGCTCATAAAAAAGCTCCAGCGGTTTTTCAATTACGTCCAGAGATCTCTTGATGATGCCTGTTTGGGTCTCTTCTGGGTCATCAAGCACTCCTCTATAATCTTCTTCCACTAGAACGGTTGCAGCCTTATTTTCCCAATCAATATCTACAATATAGCCTAAGCCTCTTGCTGGAAATTTCGGATCTTCTTTAATGGTAAGTACAACAAAGTCCCCACTAGTCAAAGTAATTTTTTCTGTATCCTTAAATGTATATCTGTCGAGCATGACCAAACGGGAAACTCCTTTGTGGGTCAGCTTCATATCAGAGGTGATTGGATGAACTTGAGGAAATAAACGGATGTCCTTGTTTAATCGGTCAATGTTCACACTCATTTTTTGTCCTAATGCTACAGACATTTTCACAACTCCTTCAAATAATATATTCAATTTTAAAGTAGATTCTTTGAGAGTCTATCTTGATGTAATAACATTACGTTATCATATAGAATTAGTAAAATCAATAAATAAAACTATATATAGTACCGAAAATATTTTCGACACCACTACATATTGTGTTCGATTCATGTTATTTCTTTTTTGTCAAAATCAAAAAAAACTAGAAACGAGAGATAATAAAAGAGAATCATAGATTAATGACAGATTTAGATTAATTTCAACAAATTTTACGGCTTGCACTGTGGTCAGGAAAACAATTCCAATCAAGGGAACCTTTGCAAATACAAAACGGACGCCGATAGCGTGCGTCCGCTGCATTTATTCATTTTCACCTGTTTTAGGAATAAAATCAAATATTTTTCCTGATTCGAAGCAATCAACGACCCGGTTAAGCCAGTCATAATACTCAAGTGCACTTTTCATTTTTTCTATATCAATCATTGCCTCCGACTTTACGTCTTCGCTTACATTCTCGTCATTCATAATTTTTTCAAGCTCGGTGATCGCCTTAGTCATTGCTGACATATTCATTGTCACACCAGAACGCCACTTAATTGTAAAGAAATCAATAAAGGTTTGATACCAGTCTTCCTCGGCTTGATATAAATCCTTCCTTGTTCCCTTCTTCCATACTTTTTCAACCATTTTTAACTCTAATAAATGACGAATAGAAGTGCTCATGCTAGTTTTGCTCATCCCAAGCTCTTCCTTCATTTCATCCAGGGTCATAGGCTGATTATGAAAATATAGCATTCCATATAGGCGGCCAATTGAATCAGTTACACCATATAAGTTCATATTATTGGCAATCGTTTCAATTACTCGTTCACGAACACGCTCAAGCTGTTCTTTTCCATCCATTACTACTTTTCACATCCATTAAATGAAAAATTTCTGATTTACCCTGCAGCATCCCCTAAAAAAAAATGCTCATAAACTAGACTAGCATGTTTTTTTAGAAAGTAAAGAACCTCATCCGCGAGCATTATTAAGGAAAAGACAGGAATTTTAAGTATATCGTACATACAGTACATTCAGTTTTTACTGTATAGATTTTACGGCCAAATATCCCTGTTTACCAGCTTTGCCCACCTTTTCTAAAAAATATACAATTAAAAGGTCGTTAGGCCGGTTGACATTGAATGAGGTGAGTATATTTGAGTGAAAAGAATATAAAGTTAAGTGTTAAAAATGTAACAAAAATCTTTGGAAAAAACCCAAAAAAAGCTATTCAGCTTCTAAAAGAAGGTTCTTCAAAAGGAGAAATATTAAAAAAGACTGGTTCAACTGTCGGTGTAAATCAGGCTGCTTTTGATGTGTATGCAGGTGAAATTTTCGTTATCATGGGGCTTTCCGGCAGCGGTAAATCCACATTGGTCAGAACGATCAATCGCCTGATAGATCCGACGGCCGGTGAGATTTTGATTGATGGCAAGGATATTACCAAGATGAAAAAGGACGAACTAAGAGACATTCGGCGAAAAAAAATCAGCATGGTATTTCAAAAGTTCGCTTTGTTTCCGCACCGAACTGTCCTTGAAAACACCGAATATGGTCTTGAAATTCAAGGGATTCAAAAGGACAAAAGAAAAGAAAGTGCAATAAAGGCTCTTAAATTAGTTGGACTTGAGGGGTATGAAAACCAATATCCAAACCAGCTTTCCGGCGGTATGCAGCAGCGTGTAGGACTGGCCAGGGCACTTGCAACCGATACGGATATCCTGCTTATGGACGAGGCTTTCAGCGCGCTTGACCCGCTGATCAGAAAGGATATGCAGGACGAGCTTTTAGAGCTGCAAAATTCAATGGAAAAAACAATAATTTTCATAACGCACGATCTAGATGAAGCACTTCGGATCGGCGACCGCATTGCTCTTATGAAGGATGGTGAAATCGTCCAGATTGGCACCCCTGAAGAAATTCTTATGAACCCTTCTAATCAATATGTTGAGAGATTTGTAGAGGATGTAGATTTATCGAAGGTGCTCACTGCTGGCCATGTCATGAAACGGGCTGAAACTGTTCAAGTTGACAAAGGACCTCGCGTTGCTTTGCAGCTGATGAAAAAGCTTGGCATATCAAGCATATATGTGGTGGATAAAAAACAGACCCTGCTTGGAGCGATTCATGCCGAGGTCGCCAAAGAAGCAGTCGAAGCAGGAAAAGGTCTCCATGACATTATTGATCCCAATGTGCAGAAAGTGACAAGCGATACTTTATTAACAGATCTATTCGATCAAGTATCAACCGCTTCTATACCGGTTGCTGCTGTTGATGAAAATAGCCGCCTTCTTGGCATCCTTGTCAGAGGAGCAGTCATTGGGGCTTTAGCCGGAAATAATGAAACAATAAATGACATTGACCAAGCAAGAGCAGAAGCGGCTGCCAGTCAGCTCAAAGGGGGGAATCAATAATGGAAGGCATAATCCCAAAACTGCCGGTTTCCAAGTGGGTTGATTTGTTTGTCGATTGGCTGACAGTTACATTTGCCGCAGCTTTTGATGGTGTCTCTAATGGGCTTGAGACAATTGTTGAAGGTATTGTCACTGGATTAGGATATATTCCATTTTATATATTTATTATTCTATTAGGACTTGTTGCATGGAAGCTATCTTCTAAAGGAATCGCCCTATTTACCGTGATTGGTCTGCTTTTAATAGAAAACTTGGGATATTGGGAGCCAATGCTAGAAACGCTCGCACTGGTTCTATCAGCGGTCTTCCTGTCCGTTATTATTGGTGTCCCAGTGGGAATTTGGGCTTCACAAAACAGAACTGTCAAGCAAATAGTCACACCTGTTTTGGATTTCATGCAGACGATGCCTGCATTCGTCTACTTAATACCTGCTATCTTTTTCTTTAATATAGGTATCGTTCCTGGAGTTGTGGCATCTGTCATTTTTGCCGTGCCGCCTACCATCAGGCTGACCATTCTCGGAATTCACCAGGTGCCGGCAGATATTATCGAAGCGACAGAGAGCTTTGGGTCAACAACAGGCCAGCGCCTTATAAAAGTTCAGCTGCCTCTTGCTATGCCAACCATTATGGCTGGCATAAACCAAAGCATCATGCTCGCCTTATCAATGGTAGTTATTGCTTCCATGGTTGGAGCGCCTGGACTTGGTGCCGACGTCTACCGTGCGGTAACTCAAATTCAAATTGGTAAAGGTTTTGAGGCTGGTCTTGCGATCGTGGTAATTGCCATTGTCCTTGACCGGATTACCCAAAATATAGGAGTTAAAAAACAAGGAGGAAATATGTAATGAAGAAAAAATGGATGTCTGCCCTTATCGTGCCTGTTCTAGCATTAGGACTTGCCGCGTGTGGTTCAGACGAAGCAAGCAGCGAAAAATCAAAAACAGACGATAATGGAGCATCCCAAAGCTCTGTCGGCGAAAGTGTCGACTATAAAATCATTGGCATCGATCCAGGAGCTGGCATTATGAAGGCTACAGCCTCTGCTATTGAAGAGTATGAGCTTAATGACTGGGAATTAGTGGAGGGTTCTGGTGCAGCAATGACGGCTGCATTAAAAAAGGCCTATGATAAAGAAGAGCCTATCATCATAACTGGCTGGACTCCGCACTGGATGTTCTCCAAATTTGATCTTAAATATTTAGATGATCCAAAGGGTGTCTATGGTAAAGAAGAAAACATTAATACCATTACCCGTTTAGGGCTTGCAGAAGATCAGCCAAATGCCTATAAATTCCTTGACCAATTCAATTGGACTGCCGATGATATGGGTTCTGTGATGGTTAGTATTACGGATGGCGAAGATCCAGAAGCTGCCGCTAGAGCATGGGTTGACGAAAATTCAGACAAGGTAGCCCAATGGACAGAAGGCGTTGAAGAAGTGGACGGCGATGAAATTAATATTGGCTATGTGGCATGGGATAGTGAAATAGCCAGCACCAATGTCATTGCACAAGTGCTTACCGACCTAGGCTATAAGGTTAAATTAAGCCAGCTTGAAGCAGGTCCGCTATGGGCTGGAGTTGCTGATGGAAGCCTTGACGCAAGCGTTGCTGCATGGCTGCCTGTTACACATGCTGATTATGCTGCCAAATTCGAAGGCAAATTCGATGACCTTGGTGACAACATGAAAGGCACAAAAATTGGTTTGGTTGTCCCAAAATACATGGACATTGGTTCCATTGAAGACTTAAAAGAATAATAAGATACGAAAAAAAGCGGCGTAATGCCGCTTTTTTTTGCTACTCTCCCCTTATATCCACCCTTTTTCCTCTGCAGTGCTTATGGCTTCAATGCGATTTTTCACATGAAGCTTGCTTATAATTTCAGACATGTAGTTTCTTACCGTGCCTTGTGATAGAAATAAAGATGCAGATATTTCTTTGGCTGTTTTGCCATTGGCAACCATGCGAAGAATCTCCCGCTGCCCAGTTATCTTTTGAAGTTCCATTCGTCGTTTTCGTAGCGTTCTTTTGCAATTTTGTTGACGTATTCAAGTTCTTCTGCTGTAAGTTCGTATGGCTGCAATTCGATGTTAAGGCCGTCTTCAAAGCCTTTTTTAAAAGCCACTTTTGCCTGTTCAAGAGTAACTGGATTATTGGTTAATTCATTGATCGCCACTGCTTTATTTTTAAAGGCCCTTTGCATCCGTTCCTTTACGCGATCATTCGGATATTTAAAAAGACTGAAAAGCTTGTCCTCCTCAAGATCGAGCAAGATGGCTCCATGCTGCAGAATCACTCCCTTTTGCCGTGTCTGTGCACTTCCTGCCACTTTTCTGCCTTCTACAACTAGCTCATACCAGCTTGGGGCATCAAAACAAACGGCAGATCTTGGGCTTTTCAGCGCCTCTCTCTCTTCAGCCGTCCGCGGCACCGCAAAATACGCTTCCAAGCCTAAATGATGGAATCCTTTGAGAATCCCTTCAGAAATGACGCGGTATGCTTCTGTGACCGTTTCGGGCATCTCCGGATGGTCTTCAGAAACGATGACACTATATGTAAGTTCATGCTCATGGAGTACACCCCTGCCCCCGGTTGGCCGGCGGACAAAGCCTAGTCCATGCTTCTTAACAGCTTCCAAATCTATCTCCTTTTCAGCCTTCTGAAAGTATCCAATGGAGAGTGTTGCTGGATTCCATGTATAAAAACGGATAGTGGGAGGTATTTTTCCTTCACTGTTCCAATTAAGCAAGGCTTCATCCAAAGCCATATTAAATGAAGGGGAACCTGCCCCTGAATCAATAAAACGCCAAACTTCTTTTGCCATAATTTTAAAAACCTCTTTTTCCAATAGATTAATCCTGTGTTTAAGTCTACCAAAAATCAGCCAAATTTCAAAGGATTCTCATTTCAGGCTATCATGAAAAATTTGTCCGAATTCCTTTACTCATGCGGATGATGACTTATATAATAGAATTGGCTTAGTTAAGCGTGAAAGGAGAAAGACTAAAATTGAACACACTATATTTCCTGCTAATTATCTTAGGAGCCCTTGCTGTTTATTCTATTATCATGTGGCTGTATCAGAAAAGGATTGTCAAAACCTTAACTGAAGATCAATTCCGTGAAGGATACCGCAAAGCACAATTAATTGATGTCCGCGAACCAAATGAGTTCGAAGCAGGACATATCCTTGGGGCGCGCAATATCCCGCTTTCGCAGATGAAAATGCGGCTAACTGAGCTTCGCCCGGACAAGCCAGTCTACTTATATTGTCAAAGCGGTATGAGAAGCGGAAGGGCTGCACAATTTCTGCATCGTAAAGGCTACAAAGACCTTTCTCAACTGCAGGGCGGCTTTAAAAAATGGTCAGGAAAAATCAAAAGGAAGTAAAATAGCAAGCGATATAAAAAGGCCTCTCATTTTGAGAGGTCTTTTTTTACTGCCAATTAATAGTTAGGTGCTGTGCACCCCTTATCCTGATAGTAAAAAAACGGGACAATGGTTTAACCCACTGACCCGTTTGCATAGCTGGAGAAAACAGGACAAAGGACCTGTGAACTATACCCCATAAAATGGACAGTTAAATAAAGGGACTTATGATGCTAACAGATGACTTCGGTATTGAACTGGAGTCATCTTGTTTAAGCCCCATTGGTATCGTTGGTGATTATAC
>Ga0182742_1001438_pt1 | contig 30539 bp, 26 predicted proteins | sample eDN5th37CBELigMG_FD_128880 | JGI IMG/M metagenome (GOLD analysis project Ga0182742, IMG submission 128880) | Enriched Miracle-Growth compost microbial communities from Emeryville, California, USA - eDNA 5th pass 37_C BE-Lig MG (version 2)... ... | reverse complement strand
TGAAAATAGAACTGTCGAAAGTGAAAATAGGAAGGGGCTTTTTGAAAATAGCAGGGCCAAATCTGAAAATAGAAATAAGAAATATGATAATAGAGGTTCGATATGAAAATAGAACTGTCGAAAGTGAAAATAGGAAGAGGTTTTTTGAAAATAGCAGGGCCAGATCTGAAAATAGAAATAAGAAATTTGATAATAGAGGAGTGGCGTGAAAATAGAACCGTCGAGAGTGAAAATAGGAAGAGGTTTTTTGAAAATAGCAGGGCCAAATCTGAAAATAGAAAAAAGAAATATGATAATAGAAATTCGATGTGAAAATAGAACTGCCGAAAGTGAAAATAGGAAGGGGTTTTTTGAAAATAGCAGGCCAGGATCTGAAAATTGTTAATCAAAAATCATGGGTATAATACTTGAATAAATTTAATACAAATAGGAATTTTACAAAAATATTATAATCACTTTATCTTGGCTTAGTATTTGCCAGTTAAGATAAAGGAGAATAAAAGCTGCTCGGTCATCTTCGGCATTGAAAAGTCAAAACGATTTTGGAGGGAAATGGCATGGACAGTATTCTTAATACAATCTATTTAATCGGAATAACCTACGCGTTTATCTCCATTTTTTATTACTCTTTTTTCAAGGAACGAAAAGAGAAAAGGTAGTCTCCCTTTTTTTGGTCCCCATTGTTTCTCCCCAAGATTTACCCTCACTAAAAAATTCTCTTTTTGACAAATAAGTAGACTTTTAAAAATTTTGCAGGAAAATGTCGTCTCCTATTCGAATAGATTAGAGGTTATCAGTCATGAGGAGGCGGAGGAAAATGAAGCGTTTGGTTTCAATTGTTTGTGGATGTCTTATTTTATTGATGATGTTTGTAGTGCCTGGGAATGCGGTACTCGCAGAAGAAAATGATTGTCAATGCCCTGGTACAGTCATTACCGGTGCCGAAAGAAATAAACTCGTAGCAGATTTATTAAAGAGTGATGAATTTAAGGCAGCTAAGAAGCAGTTAATGAAGGAAGAAGGATATACATGGGCAGGTGCCGGCGCCATAGAGGTGCGCGATTTAGCTGAGGTAGTGCAAATACCAACATTTATAGGATACCAAGTAGTTTTTAAAGACCGTTCTGGAGCTCTACAAGGCGCGGCATTCTTCAATATAATGGGAGAAATGCAATATTCAGGAGAAGTTTTTCCCATTGATGAAGACCATGACCATGAGCACTGATTTTAAATAAATAGCAACAAAAAAGGAACCTTGAGGGGTTCCTTTTTTTGTTTGTGGTTTCCAGTATACTTCCAGGTGCCTGGCACCTGGATATTTATTTCCAATAGGCGAGGAGCTTATAATTTCTGACTCATTTGATGTATTTCATCGTTTTCGTGAATAAATTGACCATGTTGAGCGGTTAAACTCGCCTGATACATTGCTTTTGCTACATCTCTCGCATGAATCGGTTTGAACTTTTTTAAAGAACCTACAAGCAAGAATGAGAATAACGGGCTTAAAAGGACGCCTATTTTTTCACCAAAGCGAAACTCTTTGCGCTCTCCGAGTAAGAGCGATGGCCGGAAAATATGAAGGGAGGGGAATCCAAGCTTTTTCACATCTTCCTCGACTTCTCCTTTGACACGACTATAAAATACCTTAGTATCCTTTGTCGCCCCCATGGCCGTTATGATAAAGAACTTTTGTGCTCCTTTTTCTCGAGTTAGCTTCGCGAGTTCAACAGGATATGTAAAATCCACTTTTTTGAAAGCCTCCTGGGTTCCAGCTTTCTTAATGGTTGTCCCTAAACAACAATAAACATCTTCAACCTGCATTTTATCTTGATAACTAGCTAATTGGTCAAAATCTACAACAAATTGCTCAAGTTTCGGATGGGTAAGAGGGAGTGTCCTTCGAGTGAGTACTTTTACTTTTTCATACTTTGATTCAGTAAGTAAGAGAGTTACTAGTTCATTTCCCACCAAGCCAGTTGCTCCCACCACTAAAGCGGTTTTTTGCATTTTTGCCACCTGTCCTTATTCCACATTTCCTACTATTTTAACGTAGGGAGAGAAAGAACTCTATTTTTAGATTAGGAAGTTTTCGTAAGATTAGTGGCCAATAAGGCTGTCAGTTCTTATTCTAAAAATAGATTAACGCTGTGTTACAAATTATTTGAAGAACCTTAACTACTTTGGGACAAGGATAACGCAGAGAAAAGCACCCAATGATTAGGGTGCTTTCAGCATTTATTTCTGTTGCTTCTTTTCATTCTTTACTTTTGCAGGTTGAGGTTGCTCTCCTGATACGATGCTTCCAAGTACTGTCCGATTGTACTTACTTCGATCTTCTCCCATTCCAGGTAGCGTATTGGCCATTGGCAACTGTTCGAGTTCCTTTCCACGCGGCATACTTGAACGACCTCCTTATTTCGACTGATTCGATTCACCCTGGTTATCAGGATTCTTTGCTTCTTTTTTGAGGTTTTGATCATCAAGTTCCTCTGAGTACTCTGTCATCATTAGGTCTCCCTTATAAACTCCTGGGATCACACTTTCAGCAGAATCAGAAAAAATGTGAGTCTTCATATAAAGATGAAACAGCGGTTCCACACCGGCTACTAGTAAAGCAGAGAAGAGGGTGGTAAGGAGCATGTCCGATGTTGAATTTATGAAAACGGCACTGATAATCCATATCAGTAAGAAACTTAAACCAAAGTCCGCTAGAGTGGATTTGAAGTTCCCGAGCTTTGGGAGTAGGTACAAATCACCTAAAAAATAGGAAACAACAGTGGTAACCACCGTGATAAACAAGATCGTCATCAAGGAGGCGTTATTGAAAATACTTAAAAAAGGAAACAGCATCGTTCCAATCGCAGTGAATTTAATCAATAATGCCCAAACGTGCTTCATTTCCGTTCCCTCCAATAATCCAAAATCCCCCATCCTATAAACAGGAAGGTTCACTCATAAATTGCCCATAAAGCTCTCCCACCACACCATCCAAAAAAAGTAAGGTGCCAGGCACCACCCAGTAATTTTCCAGTAAATTAATTTCCAGGTGCCAGGCACCATCCAGGAATTTGGAAAAAACCTAGTCGCTGGTTGGCGGACTAGGTTTAAGATTTTTATTGAAGATTGTGATTACCTTGGTATGGATTCATTTGCTGCATTGGAGGTGGAGACTGGTTCATGGTATGTTGCATTTGTCCCATTGATGGCATTGGTTTACCGACCATTCCCATGTTCCCAGTTTGGTTCATTGGTTGGAACATCCCGCTCATTTGAGTCATTTGTTGAGAAGTAAAGGTTGGCGGTTGATAATATCCGTTATAGCTCATCCAGCCCCAAATTTCATAGGCCATTTCTTGACAAAGATTGGCACCGTTTACATGATACATTCTTAGATTATGGTCCGCACACTCATTCGCCCACTGCATTGCCATCATACTACCTGTTTTGTGAGCGTTTAGCGCTAAAGTCGCAATTGTTTGATCTGAAAGGCTATTTCTAGATTGAGTGGGTGCCATTGGTGCTTGTTCAATCAGGTTGAAATTGGCTTGATGATCATGGAATGTAGGTGCTTGGTGCGTCACCTGAACTCCTTTACCTTGTAGAAAAGATATCCCTTGTTGATAAGCGGCCATCATAGTTTGTTGATGCTTTGTTAGGATGGTTTTGAGCTGAGGGTCCTTACACATGGTTGCGAATAAAGAATGCTGTTCAATTTCTGCTGCCTTGGTTCTAAGAGCTTCAGCGGATTCTAAAAGTTCATGTGCTGCAAGGTTCATAAATATAACCTCCGTTATTATAGTTAGGATTTGGGATTTGCCCCTGTGGTAGTATTTGCGACTAAGTTCGTTTCATGTAGATGAGTTTTTTAAAAGTAAGAGACCTAAACAAGTGGTTATACACGGGAAATTATGGAGAAACAGTGCTCTCATGATAAAATGGTCGAAGGAATAGGAAATCGAAAGAAACGAGGCGTTAGCATGGGGAAAATTAAAGTCATGACCATCTTTGGCACAAGACCCGAGGCAATTAAAATGGCTCCGTTAGTTTTAGAATTAGAAAAACATTCTGCACAAATTGAATCAGTCGTGACTGTCACAGCTCAGCACCGGGAAATGCTTGATCAAGTTTTAGAAGTGTTCAAAGTAACTCCAGATCATGATTTAAATATCATGAAAAGTCGTCAGACGTTAGTCGATGTAACAACACGGGCATTAGAAGGCTTGGATAAAATCATGAAAGAAGTGAAACCTGATTTAGTGCTTGTTCATGGAGACACTTCAACGACCTTTGTCGCAAGTCTTGCTGCTTATTACAACAAAATTTCTGTAGGTCATGTAGAAGCTGGATTGCGGACATGGAATAAGTACTCACCATTTCCAGAAGAAATGAACCGACAGTTAACCGGTGTAATTGCGGATCTTCACTTTTCACCAACCGTTCAATCAAAACAAAACTTACTAGATGAAAATAAACACCCAGATACCATCTTCGTTACCGGAAATACAGCGATTGACGCACTAAAAACAACCGTCGATGATACATACCATCATCCTATATTTGAAAAATTAGGAGATAGTAAATTGATTTTACTTACAGCACATCGACGTGAAAACCTCGGTGAGCCAATGCGTCAGATGTTTAAAGCCATTAAGCGCTTGGTTAGTGAACACGAAGATGTTCAAGTCGTTTATCCTGTACACTTAAACCCAGCTGTTCGAGAAGTGGCCGACGAAATTCTCGGAAAAGATCCACGAATCCATTTAATTGAACCGCTTGGAGTAGTTGATTTTCATAACTTTGCTTCAAGAGCCTATCTCATTCTAACCGATTCAGGGGGAGTTCAAGAAGAGGCGCCGTCGTTAGGAGTACCGGTCCTCGTCCTGCGGGATACAACTGAGAGACCAGAGGGAATTGAAGCAGGCACATTAAAACTTGCCGGTACCGATGAAGAAACCATTTACAGCTTGGCGAAACAATTACTCACTGATGCCGAAGAATATGAAAAAATGTCAAAAGCCTCAAATCCGTATGGAGATGGGAAAGCATCTCAGCGAATCGTTCAAGCGATTTTGCATTTTTACGAGATAACCAACCAACGACCAACTGAATTTGGAAAATAATTACCAGGTGCCAGGCACCATCCAGTTTTTGGATGTTGCCTGGCACCTTTTTTAACCGATTAGTGCTTCAATATGTTTTTTAAGGTCATTGACTTCCTCACTTTGGAATGGACCAGGTTCTTTTACTAAAGTCTCTACGGTACTTTTGATGAGATATTTCCGCGGACCTTTTGGATGATGTAGTTCTTCTAAGAGGAAGTCCAGCAATTCATTGTATTTCATTGATTCCTCTTGATTCGACAAAGTTTGTTTCATTTTTAAAATGAATGTTTGTAGTTGGTCAACAGCTTGTTTATCTTGCCCTTTCTGTTCAGGGAGCCACTCAGCAAATTGTTTCGGATGAATCAGTTGTTCACCAGTTAGTGATACCTCTTCTACCATTTTTACAATTCGGTTGGTACAGTATTGAACAACTTCATGTAAGCTATTGCTTGATGGAGAGGCTAAAGATCGAAACTTTAAGTTTTGTTGTAGGATAGCCGAAAACATGATGGCACAATCCAATAGAAAAGGCTCACGCTCTTCGCCGAATAGCTGAACAAACCGTTGGTAAACCCAATGAATATAACGAAGCTGCCCTTTTTGAATGAATTCTTTTAGATCAGTGTCATTGGATACAATGACTTCTTCAAATAAAGCCAATAAGTTATTTGTTCGATTTGTTATTAACTGCAATTCAACTTGTTTAATAAAGATATCCAGATTGGCTGGATTTTGCCCAATTAGTAACTCGTTGCGTTCTTTTTCCATTTTTAAGTAAATGGATTTAAAGATGGCGATTAAAAGTTCGTTTTTAGATGAAAAATAATTATAAAACGTTCCTTTGGATATTCTACTATAATCCAATATGTCTTGAATGGATGTATTCTGAAATCCTTTATTGATAAACAATTCATGGGCCTTGTGAAGGACCTGTTGCTTTCTATCGTTCATTTCATCACCTATGTTTTGGTTTGGACTATCAGTCTAATTTCATAGTACCTGAAATTTATTTTTGTTACAAACATGCATTAAAAATAGGGATATTTTAGAATTGCAAAATTTGAACCTGTAGTATAAGATATTGTTTATGTGAAATGGGAGTTCATTAATTTGAACTCAACGTCTAAGGGGGGGAAATAATGGACCAAAAGATTGATGCAACGAAACCGCCTTATGGGATTATAGCGGTCCTAATGGTCGGAGCTTTTATTGCATTTTTGAATAATACGTTATTAAATATTGCACTTCCTTCTATTATGGAGGATTTACATGTTGGAGCGTCTACTGTTCAGTGGATGACTACAGGATTCCAGTTGGTTAGTGGGGTTTTGATCCCTGCAACTGCTTTTCTTATTGAAAAGTATTCTGTTCGGCGTCTGTTTTTAGCCGCGATGGGATTGTTTACACTGGGAACCATTCTTGCGGGAACAGCACATGTATTCCCGCTCTTACTCTCAGGTCGAATGGTTCAGGCAGCTGGTACAGCGATCATGATGCCGTTATTGATGAACGTCATGTTGGTCAGTTTCCCGATTGAAAAACGTGGAACGGCAATGGGTTTTTTTGGCTTAATCATGATGGCCGCACCATCAATTGGGCCGACATTATCAGGTTGGATTGTGGAACATTATGATTGGCGTATGCTCTTTCATTTTGTAACTCCAATCGCTGTGACGGTTTTTGTGCTTGGCTTCTTCTTGCTTAAGGATAAAAAAGCAAAAGTCGATATCCGCCTTGATTTTGCATCCTTGTTGCTATCAACAATTGGTTTTGGTGGTTTGCTTTACGGGTTTAGTTCTGCGGGGGATAAAGGGTGGGGAAGTCCACATGTTTATTTGCCAATTATCATTGGAGTCATTGGATTAGTTATTTTTATCACTCGCCAGAATAAGGCGGAACGACCAATGTTAAACTTTGGAGTCTTTCGCTTCCCAATGTTTGCTTTATCGGCTACGATCACAATGGTTGTCAACATGGCGTTGTTTTCAGGAATGTTGCTCTTGCCAATCTATGTTCAGACCATTCGGGGGATTTCTCCGCTTGAAGCTGGGATATTAATGCTACCCGGTGCTTTATTGATGGCTGTGATGTCACCAATAACGGGGAAATTGTTCGATAAATTTGGTGGTCGAATTCTTGCCATCATTGGGTTATCGATTACAGTGATTACCACTTACTTATTTAGTCAATTAACGTTGGAAACGACGTATGGTCACTTAATGGTTTTATATTCGGTGCGGATGTTTGGAATGTCGATGGTTATGATGCCCGTTTCAACAAATGGTTTAAATCAATTGCCAAGACGTTTTTACCCTCATGGTACGGCTATGAACAATACATTAAACCAAGTTTCTGGTGCAATTGGTACGGCCTTATTGGTAACCGTAATGTCAATGCGTACGGAAACACATGCTACAGAGTTGGCTGCAGAAGCAATGAAAAATGCAACAGCGCAACCAACAGCTGCGGCCATGGCAGAAATGGAACAACAAATTCAAATGCAGGCCATGCTAGCTGGAATTAACGACTCCTTCTTTGTCGCAACATTTATCGCGGCAGTGGCTCTAATCCTTGCCTTCTTTATTAAACGGGCAACACAAGCTGAAGACCCGTTAGAAGAAAAGCAAGTGAAAAAAAAAGTAACCACAGCTAAATTGGTATAGGTAAAAAATGGATGGTGCCTGGCACCATCCATTTTTTGGTTATTATCCCCAACCACGGTTTACCAAAAAGATACGAAAGACGGCGACTTTCCCGTCTTTCGATTTCCCATCTATATCCGATTCACATGTTTGCCATAATGTTTTTAACAAATTGTGAATTCATTCACAATGATAATCCTTCTTAGGGGATTTCTGCTATATTTTAAGTGTACTAAATAACTTATAAAAATTTTAAAAGTGAAAGGGAGCGATCGTCTATGTTCGCCACATTTTTAAGAGAAAACAAAATTGTAGCAGGAATTTTAGCTGTTTTACGAATTTGGCTTGGATATGCTTGGATGACGGCAGGTTGGGGAAAATTAACGGGAGGATTCGATGCTTCAGGGTACTTACAAAATGCGATAGCAAATCCTGTTACAGGTCCAGATGGAGCAGCTGTTTACAGCTGGTACGTGAACTTCCTTGAAAGTTTTGCGTTACCAAACATCGAGTTATTCAACTTCATCGTTCCACTTGGTGAGTTCCTTGTAGGTCTTGGCCTAATCCTTGGATGCTTAACAACTGCCGCGATGTTCTTCGGACTTGTCATGAACTTCAGTTTCTTCTTAGCTGGAACGGTATCTCATAACCCTACTGACATTTTCTTTGGATTCATCATCTTGTTTGCGGGCTACAATGCAGGCCGCTATGGCTTAGATCGTTGGGTGATTCCGTTCTTACGTAAAACTTTCAATAAAAAAACAGCACCGGAAGCAAACACAGCTGCTTAAAGAAAATAAGAAAAGCTTGCAGACATAAAAATCTGCAAGCTTTTTCTGTTGAGCTTAAGTTTGCATCCTAACGAGGGGGAAATTAGAATAAGAAAGAACATACTCCAGCACACTGGGTACCAGGTGTGCTATTTAGTTTTTAAGGATAAGGATGTTTGTAAGAATGGATTGTTAATCCGTTAAAAAATTTTAGTCGTCATGTAAATGATTTTGCAAGCTTCTCACAGTGTAATGTAGCTATAAGCCGGAGGATTTTGTAAAAAAAAGGGTTTTGCAAAAAGGATGTGTTATTAAATTGAATGAACATTATAAGCCAGCGATTCACTTTCACCAAGTACAGTACTCTGTGGAGAATTTACATATTCTAAAAAATGTCACTGGCTCGTTCCCTGAAGGGAGAATTACCACTTTAGTAGGGCCTTCGGGGGCGGGTAAATCTACGTTGTTAAAGCTTTGTAATGGGTTATTGTCAGTTGATTCAGGGGATATTTTTATCCAAGATAAAAATATTAACGAATATGAACCGGTTGAGCTAAGGAGAAAAGTTGGAATTGCTCTTCAAAGTGCTCCAATGGTGAGAGGCACTATTTTTCAAAATCTTTCATTGCCGATGAGTCTTCAAGGAAAAACCTTATCTGAGGCTGAAGCAGCTGATTTATTAGAAGATGTTGGACTTAAAAAAGAACTTTTACATCGGAACACACAGGATTTATCTGGAGGGCAACGTCAAAAGGTCTCAATTGCGCGTACGCTCGTGAATCGTCCGCCAATCTTATTACTTGATGAAATCACCTCGTCACTAGACCGGACGTCGACCCAAGATATTGAAGAGTTGATTGTAAAAATTAATCGCAAATATGGGACAACCATGATTTGGATTACTCATAACCTTAAACAAGCAATTGATGTAGGCGATTATACGTGGGTCATGATGGAAGGGGAAGTGGTTGAAACTGGAGAGAGCGAACTGCTAAAAACGCCAGAGAATGAAAGGGTTCAGCGCTTTGTAAAGGGGGAAGGAGAATGACTTACCTATCCTTATCTATCACCTTAATTTTTGTTCTGATTCCACTTGTCTTATCAAAGACACTGAAGCTAGGGTTAGAAAAAGACACAATGATTGCCACTGTTCGTTCAATCGTTCAGTTGCTCGCGATTGGTTATGTTCTTCAATTTGTTTTTGATACAGAGAACTACCTTTTCATTTTTTTAATGGTTACGCTTATGATTGTCACCGCGACATTGAATGTGCGTAAAAAAGGAGCAGCTATCCGGGGGATCACTTGGAAGGTAGCTGTCACCCTTATTTTTGTCGAGCTTCTCACACAAGGCATATTATTAGGGTTTGGAATCACCCCGCCGACAGCACAATACATCATTTCCATCAGTGGGATGGTGATAGGGAACTCGATGGTCCTAGCGATTCTATTCCTGAACCGCTTTACATCAGAGGTGGAGGCTAGGGGAGAGGAGACAGAACTGATTCTCTCTCTTGGGGGGACACCGAAGCAAGCAATTCATAACCAGCTGACACAAGCAATAAAGGCGAGCATGATTCCTACGATTGAGAGTCAGAAAACAGTAGGGCTTGTCCAATTGCCTGGGATGATGAGCGGACAAATCATTGCGGGGGCTTCCCCAGTACAAGCCGTCCAATTCCAGTTGCTCATCTTATTTCTAATCTTAACAAATGCCGCAGTTACCAGCGTAATGCTCGGATATCTATCCTATCCGACTCTCTTCAACGAACGCATGCAAGTACTTAAGACGAAAAATGGAAAATAAATGGATGGTGCCTGGCACCATCCATTTATTTTCCATCTAGGTTATACTAACTCTACTTATAGATGCTAGGTTATAATAGAAAGTGGACGGAGGATTGTACCCATTCATAGGAGGTGAGCTAGAAAAATTTGTATTAGCTTCAATCCTACTTCTTCTCTCAACCCTTCAAATAATGCGCTTTAAATCTTTATCCCACACTACGGTCGTTTACCTGTTCGATTGATTTACAGTACCGTTCTCTTGTTTTGTACACTTATTTTAAGATCGTTAGATGAAAGTCCACGGCGAGCTTTAACTAAATTTAAAACAATTAACCCAAACGTAGTACTTAACCCCGAGAATTGAATGATTGCCTCAAATTCTCCTCAACAAAATAAGGAAGGATGGTTTTCCTTGGGACGAAAACGAAGAGAAAATGTTCCTAATGCTTATCATCATGTGTATGCCAGAGGGAACAATCGCAAACAGATTTTCTACGATGAAACAGATATCAGCCAAGCCTATCGCTTATTGAACATGATCCACAACGAAACCCCGATTGATCTTGCCGCATACTGCTTTATGTCCAACCATTACCATTTTATGATAAAATCCGAGAATGAAACCATTTCTAAGGTGATGGGAGCCTTTAATAAACGTTATACAGATTATTATAATCGTAGATATGATTGCATTGGACATGTGTTTCAGCAACGATTTAACAGTTCCCCGATAGACGATACGTTTGGACTTCTTCAAGTTAGCCGTTACATTCACCAAAACCCAATCAACACCAAATATCCAATGGTCAAAAAAATGGAAGACTATCCATATAGCAGTTATCAATTTTATAAAACCGGAACTGTACCACCATATGACTTCATCAACCTTCACTCCATTGCTGAACTCCTACCAGACGCAAACCTCCAATATTATTGCGAATACGCAGAAAGCCCAGACAGGGGATTTAAACTTTCGTGGTAGCTCCAATTCATATAGCAGTGTAAGCACAGCAGATTCAGCTGGCGTGCGGATAGGGGGATTTGGAAGTTAACTGGAAGGTGCCAGGCACCATCCAGAAAATTGGAAAGTGACCTTTCTAGTAATTAGGAAGGACATAATTCCAAGAATAGTGGAAAGGCATCACCCAGTATTAAAACGGGTGATGCCTTATTTAGGATGGCCTCAATGGCACAGTTAACTATTCTTCAATATAAAATCCGATTTTACCTAATTGCTTAGCCTCGTCAAGTCGCTGAAAGGCTTCTTGGTATTGGTCAAGTGAATACATTTGATCCATAACAGGCTTGATTTCATGTTTGCTAATAAATTGAATCATTTCCTCAAATTCTTCAGCACTTCCCATAGTAGAACCTAGCAAATTAAATTGGCCGTAGAAAAACTCCCGTAAATTCAGATTTACCATGTCCCCAGTAGACGAACCAAATGTGACGATGGTACCGCCTTTACGGAGTTGCTTTAAAGATTGATTAATTGTAGCAGCTCCGACGGATTCAATGACAAGGTCCATTTTCACACCGCCTAGTGCTTGTTCCCAATTCTCACTGCTGTCAATTGCCATTCTAGCCCCTAGGTCAAGAGCCTTCGAACGCTTTTCTTCAGAACGTGAAGTAACATAAACATCCGCCCCGGCAGCAAGAGCAAACTGTAATAAAAATGTTGCAACTCCGCCACCGATACCTGGGACCAGCACCTTCATGCCTGATTGAAGCTTGCCTCTAGTGAATAATGCTCGATAAGCAGTTAATGCCGCCAAAGATAAAACTCCAGCTTCTTCCCAAGATAAATGGGCAGGTTTAACGACTGCGTTTTCGGCAGGTACAATGATTTTTTCAGCAAAGGTTCCGTGATCGGGTAGACCGACAATCTCAAAGCCTTCTGGAGGAGCATCACTCAATTCCTTCCAACCAAGCCCAGGATTAATAATCACCTCGTCACCAATCGTAACACCTGTTACCCCATCGCCAACGGCCTCAATAATTCCAGCCCCATCTGATCCGATGATCAGTGGAGGATCTGTTGGTTGATGGCGGTTTAGGGTAAATAAATCTCGATGGTTTAACCCTGCTGTCTTCAATTTAACACGTACTTCACCAGGACCAGGAACGCATTCCGGCAAATCTCCATAGGATAATCCTTCAATTCCGGCCTTTTCAGCATGAAACAATGCTTTCATCCAATCACTCCTAAATTATGTATATCTCCATCATACTTTGAATTTTTTGATAAAAAAACCATTCTGCCTTAAAACATGATTCGTTCTTAGTGATTTTTTACATTAGAAGGTTGGCACGATGTGGTTGATAACACCTATTTTGATGGGGAAATCCTCTCAAAGTGATGCTTTGACATAATTTAGACAAAATGATTTTAACAAATTGTGAACTTATTCACATAAGCACCATTTTTAGGTTGGAAACTGATATATTATGAGTGTAAACAAACAAAACAAATTTAATAAGAGATTGAAAGGAAGCGATCAATATGTTCGCAACAGTATTAAGAGAAAATAAAATTGCAGCCGGAATTTTAGCCGTAATACGGATATGGCTTGGATATAACTGGATGACAGCAGGTTGGGGAAAACTAACGGGAGGATTCGATGCATCAGGCTTTTTACAAAAGGCCATTGCGAACCCGGTGATGGGTCCAGATGGTGCGCCTGTTTACAGCTGGTATGTTAACTTCCTTGAAAGCTTTGCATTGCCAAACATCGAGTTGTTCAATGTCATCGTTCCGCTAGGTGAATTTCTCGTAGGTCTAGGCTTATTACTAGGTTGCTTAACAACAGCCGCAATGTTCTTCGGACTTGTCATGAACTTCAGCTTCTTCTTAGCTGGAACAGTATCTCATAACCCAACAGATATTTTCCTAGGCGGGATCATCCTGTTCGCAGGATACAACGCAGGTCGCTACGGCTTAGACCGTTGGGTAGTCCCATTCCTAAACAAAACTTTCAAAAAGAAAACAAACGCAACAATAAATAACTAAACGTGGTTCCAAGGCACCTGGAGGCTTTAACACCTGTGGTTTTCCCAGTTCCTTACCAGGTGCCAGGCACCATCCAATAAATTTCCATAAGTGGATTACTTTGCTACATTCACACAATAGCCATAATGATTTTAACAAAATGTGAACTTTGTCACACTAACACTTTTTATATAAGAGAATCTGATATATTCAAAATGTACTAAAGAACTTATTCATTTAAAAATTGAAGATGGAAGGAAGCGATCGTTATGTTCGCAACATTATTAAGAGAAAACAAAATTGTAGCAGGGTTATTGGCCGTTATTCGAATCTGGCTTGGATATAACTGGATGACAGCAGGTTGGGGAAAATTAACTGGAGGATTTGATGCATCAGGCTTTTTGCAAAATGCGATTGCTAACCCTGTAATGGGTCCAGATGGTGCGCCGGTTTACAGCTGGTACGTTAATTTCCTAGAAAGCTTTGCGTTACCAAACATTGAGTTGTTTAACTTTATTGTTCCATTAGGTGAGTTTCTAGTAGGTTTAGGCTTATTACTAGGTTGCTTAACAACAGCGGCAATGTTCTTCGGACTTGTGATGAACTTCAGCTTCTTCTTAGCAGGAACAGTATCTCATAACCCAACAGACATCTTCTTAGGAGCCATCATCTTGTTTGCAGGTTACAACGCAGGCCGCTATGGTTTAGACCGCTGGGTGATCCCATTCCTACGCAAAACATTCAATAAAAAGCTAGACAAAACTGTAAGCGAAACTGCTTAACCCCTAAATATTACCAGGTGCCAGGCACCATCCAGGATTTGTAAATATCAATAAAGCCGAAGTTAGTTCCCCCACTAATTTCGGCTTTTATTTATAGGAAAGGGAAGAGGATATAAATGAAGCGACGTGCGATAATGTAAATGATGTAAATATCTAAAAAAATAGTTGGTAATGAGAATCAATATCATTTAAACTGGGAATATAGCAAAATGAAATGAACCTTATTAAAAATAGATATACAGGGAGCGAAAACAAAAATGTTTGTTCAAATGAGAAAAATGGTTGTTAAAGAGGGATTCTCAGATCAAGTGGTTGAACGTTTCAGTGGGAAAGGCTTAGTTCAACAACAAGAGGGATTTATTGATTCCACCGTAATGGTGAAAAAGGTTAGACGTGGCGATGAGGAAGTTGTTGTATTAACTCGCTGGGAGTCAGAAGAGCATTGGAAGCAGTGGGAGAAAAGTGACGCCCATATCGCAGGACATAAAGCAAAATTGGGTCAACCAAAACCAGAATACCTAATTAGCTCAGAAGGAGCTAAATACGAAGTAAAAGCCGTAAAACTTCCCAAGTAATTTCCAGGTGCCAGGTACCATCCAATAAATTTCCAGCCCAGAGTTAAGAAATAGGCTAAATCAGAGCATAAAAAGAACACGACCTAATGTTGATTAGATTGTGTTCTTTTTTTGTCTTTGGAATGAATTCATGGGGCGTGGGTTCATCTCCTTCGACTATTTTGTTTAGCTTGGTCAATATAGGAAACATATTTTAATAGAAGAAAATACGGCCAGAATACAACGAATAAGGAACTTCTCCCAACTTCCCTGAGGGTTGTCGCTTCTTTAAACAACAGAACAACGAAACCTATCAGTAAATAAAGGGTTAACTCAAGTAGCATTACTTCCACTCCTTTAACACCTTTATTCCAGTTTATACAGGAATTAATTTTTGGTGACGGTTGGAAAAGCTGGACAACACTTTAGCGGTTAATTTATTTTTTCGGTGTTATAAAAATTTGCGCACAATACAATTAAACTGAAATCCAGTGAAGTTCCAGAAACCATAATTGTCCTAAAGGCTTCCTTGTAAAATTTGGTAAGTGCAATTTCGGAAGAAACCAAAGTCGAATGGTAAAAAGATAACAGCCCCATGTAGGGGCAGGGGGACAATTGGAACCTCTAGCGAGCATCGCCAAAAATATAAGGATGACTAAGCTAAAAAAGTCACTCCAAACTCCCGATTCGTGGTTAAACAATTAAAAACATGATAAAAACAATTTAATCAAACGTTTGATTAAATAAAGATCGGGGTATTGAGGGTATTGGTAAAACCTTTTCGCATGATTATACTTAAGATAAAACTCCGATTAGTGAAGGAGGAGCCATGTATATTCATCCATCTAAAGAGAATTGGCGAGGAAGAGTAGACTCGGATACAGATTTCTTATCTTTTCGGTGTCATCAAAAGGTTAAACTGGCAGAAATCCCTCATTTAAACACTGATAAAAATACATCAAAAGCATTTGGAATCCTTGGTTTTCAATGCGATGAAGGGGTCCGACGTAACAATGGTCGAATGGGAGCGGCGGATGCTCCTGATAAAATTCGATCCGCTTTAGCTAAGCTTCCCTGGGCATTCCCTGAAAACACGACGGTTTACGATGTGGGTAACATTAAATGTGAGAATGAGAGAATGGAAGAGGCTCAGGAAGAGTTAGGGAACGCTGTTCAGCACCTCCTTAAAAATAATGCAACCCCAGTCATTCTTGGTGGGGGGCACGAAACATTTTATGGTCACTATCTTGGGGGAAGGAAAGCGGTAGGTTCAGAAGCTAAAATTGGGATCATCAATCTTGATGCGCACTTCGATCTACGGCCCTACGATAAGCAAACCTCATCTGGTACGATGTTTAAACAGATATTAGAGCAGGACCCAAACTGTGGATACATGGTGGTCGGCATTCAACATCAGGGAAATACATTGGCTCTTTTTGAAACGGCGAAAAAACACAGAGTTCAATTTTTATTAGAAGAAGAGTTATCAATGATGGAACTTGAACGAATAAAGGGTCAAATCTGTGCATTCTCGGCAAGGCATGACTACATCATGCTCACATTATGTATGGATGCATTTAGTTCTGCATATGCACCAGGAGTGAGTGCACCGTCTCCATTTGGACTGGAACCAAAGCTGGTTCGAGCTTTAATTCGCTACATTGTTTCAAATAAGAAACTTCTGTCATTTGATGTTTCAGAAGTCAATCCGCTTTACGATGAAAATAACAAGACCGTTCAGCTAGCCGCCTATCTTATTCATGATGCGCTAATGAGCTTTCTTTGAATAAAAAAAGAGCTCCCAACCGAAGTTGAAAGGAGCTCTTATCCTTCTTGTTAATGAGTATGAGTTCTTTCAGGATCATAGCTTCGATAACCACGAGTAAACTCCGTACCAAAATGTTCATCCGCAACAACCTCAGGATTTAAAATATCATCTCCTTCAGGCTTGTTCCCTTCTTTTACCCATTTAACGAGGTCAGCGAATGCTTCACTTTCCTCGGCAGGATTAAATCCACAATGCTGAACGTCGCGAATAACCCGGGTAACCAGTAAATCGCCATTGCCGTTTTCCTCAGCTCTTTCAGCGTGAAGCTGCTGCATATGAAAAGGAACAAACAAATCTCCGACATTGTGCATGGACACCATTGGGATCTTATGTGTTCCATTGACTTTTGGCACACCTGTTAAGCCTTGTTGTTTTGTTTGTGGGTCACTTGTGACACGGATAACCGCATCATTCAGAGCCTTTTCTTCAGCTGATAATGTATTCATGTCTTCATCAAACTGGTAAACGGAGTCGGTCGTGTTGACAACATTCCCGGCAGCTACTCCATAATCACTCCGATCTGGAAGCTGGCCTAAAAGAAAAGTTTTATAATTCTCAAAGGCTACATCAAATAACGGTCGTTCGCCACCAGTTAAATTCTTTGTTACGCTTTTCAGCGTTTCCCCTTTTTCGGTTAATTTCCCGCTAATCCAAAGCTCAGAAACAATTTGCGGAACAGTTTTAGTAGTATATTCCTCATCTGAAATGGTCTTCTGCTGATCCTTCTCAATTCCGATTAGGGATTGCGCAACAACATTGTAGTCCGTAAAGAAATCAAACAACTCTGTATCACCCGTTACACCACACATTGGCATGGCGCCATCATACGAATTTTTATACTGTTCAGCCAAAACCGCTGTAATATGCCCACCCATTGAGTGCCCAGTAACATAGGTGCGCGAGGGCTTTCCAATCTTGCCATTAAAAAGAGAACCCAGTGCATGAGTATCCTTAGCCCCCTGAGCTACATCATAACCATTCGTGCTATAACTCGAGGCGGCCCAAGCATACCCATTGTCTAGTAAATATTCTCTTAGATTGGTAGGATTACTTACAGTCAACTCGAGCCCAGTGCCACGAAAACCATGTGCGTATAACACTAGTTCTCCATTCCAGTTTTCCGGAACCTCTATCCGATATCCTGCGCCCTTATGTACACCCCAATAACGATCGGTTTCATATCCTGGTAAAGCTTCAAAGGGTAGTTTTGACTCATCTACGTAATAGGGGATGGTCGACTGGTTTTGAGTTTTTTGAGTTCCATTCGACGATGGTGCGGCGAAACTAGTGGTTCCTGAAAAGATTAATGATACACCCAGTGTAACGGCTAAGACTGTTTTTTTCATTTGGAAAATCCCCTCCTTTTCACGGTTAACGTATTAATTTTGTAATATTCAGAAAAATAATACAATCGGTCTATTAGCCTAGCATTTTAATAGAAAAAGAGCACAATGTTTGTTTAAAGATTTAATTTGTAGTCCTTTTAACCTAATCTAATAGAAGGGTTCAACAAAAGGTAACAAACTCCATCAGTAGGAGGTCAAAGGATTTGAGGAAAAAGTCATTTTTTTTGATGAACTTTCCCGGGAAATGTAGAAATATTGGCGTTTACATATATTTCTCTCCAATTAATAATTAATAGAATGAAACAATAGGAGGGATTTAGGTGTATAAGAAAACAATGTCCGCGATGTTAGCTGTTGGACTAGTTCTATCCGTTGGAGTAGCTTCAGCTCAGGAACCAGTACAGAAACCAAATGCACAAGCAGCATCCGCATTCGACAACAAGATTATAAAAAAGATCAGTTCAGATAATATGTATAACACGATTGCAAAGTTGTCGGCACAACCGCGCGAAGCCGGTACAGAAGGAGAATGGATCGGTGTGCAATATATAAAGAGTCAGTTTGAACAGCTCGGATATGAAACAGAGCTGCAGCCATTTACTTTTAATGAAGTTGTTAGAGGAACTGGATCTCTAACGGTGAATGGTGCAACATTGGATCCATACGTATTTTCCGGGTCATACAGCGCTGAAGTGACTGCTGACATTGTCCATGTTGGATTGGCAAAATCAGGTGAGGTTCCTGATGAAGTAAGGGGGAAAATTGCCTTAATCGAACGTGGGGAGATTACATTTGTAGAAAAGATCCAAAACGTTCTAGATAAAGGAGCGGTAGGGGTTATAATGTACAACAACAGCGGTACGTCTAACCGCTTTGGACAAGCAAATGCCGGTCAAAATATCCCGGCTGTTGCGATTACTAGAGAGCAGGGACTAGAGTTAGTTAATCAACTTAAAGGCGGTCCAGTAGAGGCCACAATTAAGGTGGAAGGTTCCGGCTTCGTTGAAAAAACCTCCTACAACGTAATCGCAAAAATGAAGCCGCACAAAAATAAAGACACTAACCAAGTTGTCATGATTGGTGCTCATCATGATTCCGTGGCAGGTGGCCCTGGCGCTAACGATGATGCTTCAGGTGTATCAGCTGTTTTAGAGCTTGCGAGAGTGATGGCAAATATGCCAACGGACACTGAGCTTCGTTTCGTCACATTTGGCGCAGAAGAGAAAGGACTTCTAGGATCCTATCATTATGCAGGAAGTCTTAGTGAAGAAGATGCTGACCGGATCGTTGCTCACTTCCAAATGGACATGGTAGGAGCTAGAGATGCGGGGGGGAGATCATCCAGCAGGTGGATTAATCATGTATACAATTGACGGCAAAAAGAATCTTGTAACAGATCTTGGTTCAGCAGCTGGTGCCAGAACGGCAGCCGATACAGTCATCCCATATGGACAGTTAGGTCGCAGTGACCATCAACCATTCCATGAGTTAGGGATCCCGGCAGCATTATTCATCCATTCGCCATTAGAATCTACCTACCATACCCCTGACGATACGCTTGATAAAATTGACAAAAACAAACTTCAAGAAGCAGCTGAAATCGTTGGAGCTTCGGTCTACCAAATTGCTAGACCGGATACACCAGCGTTAGAACATGCAAGGGTGGCACCAGGTCCAGTTGACTACGACTTCAATGATCGTCCTCCTGGTGCTTAAAACAACTTTAAGAATACAAGTGTCTGGAGCTAAGTGTGTACGTGAGCACTATGCTTCAGGCACTTTTTTATTAATTCTATCGTTCTATATTTTAGAAAGCAGGATAAAAGTATTATTTTATCTGAATATTAAAATAGTTAAAACTAATCAAGAATTTACCAGTTGTATTTCCTATACTTAGGATGTACATAACATTGAGGTAAGGAGATGGTAAACATGAAAGGGAAGAAGCTATTAGCTGGAGTAAGTGCTTTGGCATTGTGTGCTAGTTTAGCAACGCCGACATTTGCGAGTAATTCTCCTAATGGGAATCTATCAAATAGTAACCAAGTCTATTCTGTAAATGGTTTTACTGACTATGCGCAAATGGTTGATCGGCTTCACCAAATTGCGAACAATAGCCAAGGTAGAGTTGCCTTAGAAGTAGTGGGGCAGTCTAACCAAGGCAGAGATATTTATCAAGCACGAGTTGGTACTGGGGGTAAAGTGATTTTCATTGAAAGTGAAATTCACGGGAATGAAAAAACAGGAACAGAGGCAATCTTGAATATTCTTCAATATTTAGGTTCTAGCAACTCTCCTGAAGCGAAGAAAATTCGCGAAGAGGTTACTTTAGTGGCTTTACCTAAAATGAATCCTGATGCATCTGAATTAGACCGTCGTGGGAATGACATGTCGTGGGCAGAAGTACAAGCTCAGTTCCCACAACTAGCTGGAATTGGACCGACATGGAATTACTACACATCTAGCAACATGCAGCAACGTGATTACTCCGAGCGTCCAGGCTTTGACGTCAATCGCGATTTTAATCCAGATTTAAACTATGTCCCTAAAGCAGGAGACGTACCGGGATCTTCCAGCCAACCTGGTTGGTACATCACTCCAGAATCACAAACAGTCAGAGATGTTTATAAGGCTCTTCAAGCGGAGTTTGGCAAAGTAGATGTCTTTATTGACTTACATCACCAAGGACAATACTATGTCGAAGGCACAGATGATCTTGTCACTATGTCTTTATCTGCTGACTTTGTCCCAGATCCAACTACAGCAGAGGGAGCTAAATACGCAAAGTACGCTGACAATTTTAATTTAGAGTACTCCAAGCAGTTAAATCTAGCTGCATATAATGCGCTACAATCGCTAGGAAACAGCTCACCGTTTAACAATATCACATTGTATAGTCAAAACTTAGACCTTCCAGGAACTGCTCTAGGAAGCTTTGCTTTAAATGGTAGCGGTACAATTTTATTTGAAGTAAGAGGTCAGTCCCATTCGCTTGGTCAAAAGAAAAAAGGGCAACTTGTTAAAGCTGTTGAGACTGGTCTATACGGAATTATTAACGGTGTGACCGATGGATCAGTAGAACAACTAGATCCTAAGGAATATGATCAGATTCCTCGTACGAGTTATCAACCGGGTATTTAATCAAATAGACGTATATAAACTAAAAAGAACCCTGCCTGAAAATTCAAATTCAGGTAGGGTTCTATTGTTTTACTAGGCAACCTAACTCTTAAAATCAACTACTGTCTTAGGTTCAACGCCTACATTTTAGTTTCTCTTGTTTCCTGGGTTCACCTCAGGGTTATGTCCAGGGTTTTTGTCTCGATTTTTTCCTGGGTTTTCTTCAGGATTTTTACCTGGATTTTTGTCTGGGTTTTTACCAGGGTTCACCTCAGGGTTCTTGCCAGGGTTTGTACTTGGCTCTTCACCCGGTTCTTGACCAGGTTCCTCATCAGGTTCCTCACCTGGTACAGTACTTACGTCTACAATTCGACCTTCCACTTCAGTTGGAATCTTGTCTAAGCTTACGAGATGATCTCTGAAGTTTTCCCAGTCGGATAGACCAAGGTCTGTCACACGTCCTTCTTCATAGGCTTTCGTAAAGACATCATAACCATCTCCGCCTTTAGCTGTGAAAGCATTTGTTGCGATGGTGTATGTTTCCTCGTCTTGAACTTCTACATATTCACCGTTATCATCTAAATATTTTACGGAAACGACACGTTCGCCAACTGGTTTCGTAGAATCAAATTCAACTTTACCACCAGCAATATGCAAGAAACCGCCATTTTCTTCTGGATAATTACCAACACTGATTTCAAATGCTTCTTTTAACTCAGCACCAGTAAGGTCCATGGTAGCTAATGTATTACCGAATGGTAGAACTGTAATTACTTCACCAACAGTGATTGGCCCAGCATCTATGGCTGCACGGATCCCACCGCCGTTTTGGAGTGCCATAATGACATTCTCACCAGTAAATGATTTAGCTTTTTCAAGCATTCCATCAGTAATCAAGTTACCTAGGATGGTTTCATTTTTGCGTACACTCGGTTTCGTATTATCACCATCTGTACGTGGGTTTTCTAATGCGATTTCAGTTGTTACACCAATCTCTTGTTGTGCCACTTCATTAACTTTTGTTTTGTATGGCTCTAAAACCTCAACAGCTTTTTGGTCTGCTACCTGGTCCTTAATAGGAACGAGTTGACCTGAATGTGCTGCGATTACACCATTTTCGTCAAATTCGACATTAAGTACACCTAAGTTGCTATTACCATTTCCAGTTTGCGCAATAACAGTCGGTGTTTCGTCTTCCGCTACTACTTTCGGTTCTTTTAACGCAGTATGGCTATGTCCACCAACGATAATGTCAATGCCTTCAACCTTTTCTGCTAGGATTAAATCGTTATCGATAGCGGCATTGTCATCATAACCGATATGAGTAAGGGCAATAATTTTATTAACGCCTTGTGCTTCAAGGTCTTTAACAGCCTTTTCAGCAGCTGTTAAATAGTTTTCAAACGCAATGGAGCCTGGGCTAGAAATATCGGCAGTTTCTTCAGTCGTTAACCCGAAGATCCCGACTTTCTCACCATTTACTTCTTTGATAATCCCATCAAAGATTTGTCCGTTTTGTGCATCTGGAGCAATTTGATCATTGAACAATCCATCAAACAGTGCATCTTGTGAAAAATCAACGTTTGCACTAACAAATGGGAACTCTGAACCTTTGATAAAGTCTACTAATCTTGCATGTCCTTCAGAAGAAGAACCTAAATCGAACTCATGGTTTCCGAATGTCATCGCATCAAAGCCCATTAAGTTCATTAAATCTAAATCCGCTTTTCCTTGGAACTCATTGAAATATAGAGTTCCAGTGAACGCATCTCCTGCATGGAGAAGAAGAGCATTTGGATCTTTCGTGCGTTCTTCTTTGACAGCCGTAACAGTCTTAGGCATATTGTCTAAAGCTGCATGTGTATCATTCGTGTGAAGAACAGTTAAATCAAAGTTTTCTTCTGGTGCACTTTCACCTAAATCAAGTTGAGCCAATACTGGATCATGGTCACTTGCACGCCCATGTTCTTCCATAAATGGAGAGTTGATGTGAACGATGTCCACTTCCGCTCCAGCAGCAAGATTGTTTGTAACAAGGATATGATCAAGAACTTGAGAGTTTCCTTGATAGTTATAAGTAAATCTTTCTGCAGCAGGAACCTTTTCGATTAAGTTCGTTAGTTCACTGCCTTTTAGTGTTTGAATCGGATTTGAGAATTCAAAGTCATTTAAATCACCCATGACAACAACATTTGCATCAGGGTTTTCCGTTTGAACATCTTGAATAAAGCCATTCACAATAGTTGCGATTTGGACACGTTGTGCTTCACTGCCAAGAACAGGTGGTTGATTTTTACCAAAGACTGGTTGGTCGCCACCTTTAGAGTTAAAGTGGTTGTTAATTACGATTACTTCTTCACCGTTGAACTCAAACTCAGCGGCAAGTGGTTTACGACTGCTATTAAACGCTGCATTTGTTGGATCAATTCGCCCTGGGTTTACAGTTAATGAACCATCTTCATAGGCAACGGCTTCAGCAGCGCCACCTTTTTCTGCTTCAGCAAGAGTTACGCGTTCTGGATTATAAAGGAAACCTACACGGATGTTTCCGCCTGGTTGTCCACCATCCACTTTATTTTCTGGTGCAATGTCAGTCCACTCATAAGTAGGGCCGCCATTTGCTTTAATTGCTTCAATAAGAGTTTCATAGCTTTGAGAAGCATCCGTTGTTCCACTATCCGTTGGTCCATCATTATCTTGAACCTCAACTAACCCAAGAATGTCAGGCGAGTTTAGGTTATTGACAATAGACTTAGAGATCTTTTCTGTTTTCTCCGTTTCGCCAGCATGATAGTTTTCCATATTATAAGTTGCAATGCTAAGCTTATCTTCATCTTTAGCTAGCTCAGCAACTTCTGGTTTGTAATCACTTTCGATGAGCTTAGGAAGTGAGTTTTTATCTGTTAAAATCTTAAAGTTTTGGAATGTGTAAGTAACAACACCTGTTACCGTTCCATTAAATTGATCACCAATTTTTGCGACAAAATTATTGTCATCAAATAGTAGGTGCAATCTTTCAGGATTTGAATTATCTTCTTGCAGTGGAAGACCACCTGGTGTAGTATAGGTTTTTCCCGCTACTTTTTCCGCAATGACAGGAAGCTCACCGTATTTTTGAGGTCCAACAGCGATTGGATTTTCAACCGCTACAAGCATGCCTTCAATGCTTTCGTAGAAGTCAATACCATCTTGTTCAGGGTCAAACTCAGCAAATTGATCGTTGTCAATGATTTGAGTTGGAGGTGTAATGTCTTCTCCAATCACTAGAGGAGCAGGTAGTTCTTGGTTGCTAGCAATAACTTCAACTGTACCACGGTCTGCATTAATTTCAGTTGTAGCTAGGTCTGTTTTAAGCATGTCGTCGTACCCAGCAATAACCCACTCTTTAACTTGACCACTAACACTAACGTGGTCGCCAACTTTAACGCCGTGGTTCTTTTTATAAACGAGGATTCCTTCAGATGTGTTTGGATTTTCATCTGGGTTTGGATCTTGGATGTAGAAATTGTTTATATCTTCGACAAAAGTAACAATTCCTTCAACCCCGACTACATTTTGTTCTTTATATGGAGAGTCATGGCCGTTTCCTTGAATTTGGTTGATTTTAAGGCCTTCTACACCTTCAACAGGTGGATTTTCCGGAATTGAGCCGTCGAAGCTGTATTCCGATACACCCTTTAGACCTGGGATTCCGAAGTAAGGTTCAAGGGATCCTTTAAGGTATACTTCTTTTCCGTATAAATCAGAATTCGCCTTTAAATTTAAGGCATCCCTAACAGCTCCCTTAGGTAGTTGAACTGGAAGGATTTTAGATGGATCTGTTTCATTTACATTGTCCGCTATAGCAAGATTTGTATCTTCCGTAAATGGAGCTTCTTGGTCAAAGTTAGTTTTAGAAATGGTCGTACCAACAATATACCCCTTCACAGTCGCAGTACCAGAGTTATTCTCAATCGCTTCAGCAACCGTAATATACCCCTCATCTGCACTAACAACTTGCGCAACTGGTGCGAGATATCCAACGATTAATGAAAAGATTGCCGTTAGGATCAACCATTGTTTCTTAAATATCTTCAAGCTTTTTTCCTCCTCTAAAATTCTTTGAATTTCCTGATGTACTACTTAAAACGCAACAAATAGGAGAGTTCGTTCTCACTCCCTGAAGTTAAAGATATTCCTGAAACATTTTTCTCCATCTCATCCCTCGCTTTTGCTAGCAGAAGTTTGATAGTTTTAAAACTTCCTATAGTTTGGTAGGTTTTGAATTTCCAATTTAATAATAGCAATACAAACTACATTACTCTACAAAAAATTACAAATTCCTCATATATTTACAAAGTTTAAATATTCTTAAAAATACTTAATAAACTTGTAAACTTAGCTAACATAAAATACTAATTGGAGCAAAAATAATGGGTGGGTTTTTTATTCAAAATCTCCTTCTTTCATAAGCTCAATCCCTGTTTCCCGACAATATTCAACCTCGATCATGTCTAAAGATGGACGATAGTCTAGACCAATACTTCGGTCTATAATGGTATCTCTCCATTTATTTGCAGCATCCATTTTGGATTTGAGCTGATTTGTTCTTAAAGGAAGGAGGAGGGTTCGACCATTCTGGAAATGCACGATTGTTTGAACTCCTAAGCTTTCAAGAGTTTCAATTTGTTGGGTATTAATAAAATAACAATCGGTTCTAAACTCATCTTTCGAGGGGAAAAAGCATACAGTATTAATGGGATTAGCGATAAACACGCCTGTCTTTGTCGTTCCTAGGAACTTACTAGCTGCTTTACGTGCTCCTTCAAAGTCATATCCATAGAAACCCAATGTATCCTCAAACAGCTCTTCAGGGCTTTTCTTAATAAGAAAGAGCCTTTTTTTCTCCATTACAAGTGTATAATGAATGCCTTTGTGCATAACTTTTTTCATCCAGTAAGTATGATCGTTAACTAAGTAATGGTTATAAATAAACATTGAGCACCTCTTTTGTGATATGTTAGAACAAATATGTACATAACCTCAAAAAGCCCTTTCAAAAAGATACTACCACGTCCGATTTTCCTATTCATCAGTTCTCCCACTTATTTCGAAATATTGACATATATCGTTAAAAATCATCACTCTCTAAAATTTGAAGGCGATATTTTTGGAAAATAAAAAAAATCCTCGCGATTATTTTTTTATTAGAATCTTCCTTGTCAAAACCACTTGAACGGGGGAAAATAAACAAATGTAGAATCTTACAGAATGAACAAGGTTTTTTAAATGGAGGGAAATGAATGAGTATTTTAGTGCTAGGTGGGGCCGGCTACATTGGTTCACATGCAGTATATCAATTGATTGACCAAGGTTATGAGGTTGTGGTTGTTGATAATTTATTAACTGGTCACGAGCAAGCAATCCACCCAAAAGCAAAGTTTTATAAAGGTGATATTCGCGAAAAAGCCTTTTTACAAAATGTTTTTAATAGCGAGAGCATTGATGGGGTGATTCACTTTGCTGCGAGTTCGTTAGTAGGCGAGTCGATGAACAACCCGATTAAATATTTTGATAATAATGTGTACGGCACGCAGGTCCTACTTGATGTCATGACGGAGTATGATGTAAAGAATATTGTCTTCTCATCAACGGCAGCAACGTACGGGGAACAAGAGGTTATGCCAATAACCGAAGAAATGGCGACAATCCCGACGAATGCATACGGGGAAACCAAGTTAACGATGGAAAAAATGATGAAATGGTGTGACCAAGCACACGGCATTAAATTTGTTTCCTTACGCTATTTTAACGTTGCAGGTGCTAGGTCTACTGGTGAAATAGGCGAAGACCATGATCCAGAAACGCATTTAATCCCGGTTGTCCTTCAAGTCGCTCTTGGTCAACGTGAATTTATCTCCATCTTTGGCGATGATTACGACACCGAGGATGGTACATGTATCCGCGATTATATCCATGTCGAGGACTTAATTGATGCGCACATCCTTGCATTACGCTATTTGCAAGACGGAGGCGACAGCAATGTATTCAATCTTGGTTCAAGCCAAGGCTTTTCGGTAAAAGATATCATTGATACTGCCAGAGAAGTTACCGGACATCCAATACCAGCTAAGACCGTTGAGCGTCGAGCGGGTGACCCTAGCAGTTTGATTGCTTCCTCAGCAAAAGCGAAGGAAGTATTAGGATGGAATCCTAAAAGAACTTCGATTCAACAGATTATTCAAGATGCATGGAACTGGCATCAGAATCACCCAAATGGATACAATGGCTAAAAAAATGGAGCCCGACCTAATAACTTAAGGTCGGGCTCCATTTTTAGTGAGTCTTTAATGCGACGTTTGAATAACCTGTTTGAAAAAAAGTAAATTCTCGGCCATTAAAATGCTGATGTAATTTTGTTTGCTCGTTTTTTCGAATATTTACTTTCATATAGTCTTTGTAACGCAGGAAAATCGAATAATTCCCCTGTGGAATTCCGGATAGTTGAATGAGGTCGATAACCAGGTACCCATTTCCCTCAGAATCAACTTTTACTGGCAAAGAAAACTCGACATGTGCATCATCCCACTTTTGGATGAAAATATCACAAATGTCGTGAATATGATCGCCGTAAACTTTAAATTGGAGAATATACTGATCTTCTTCAAAAGAGTCGCTTACTGCTTCTGCATACATAGGCAAACGAATAGACTGTTCTTTTCCATCTCTTAAAGGAACCATGGTATAAGGAAGATTTTCTTTTATCATAACCTTCTTGACCTTTTCGTTCTTATCCCATCCAATTAGTGCTTCTAAATCTTTATATTGTTTGTTTTGAAGCAGATTGGAAGCTACCTTGTTTGTAGGCTGAAAAAATTCTTCTGAGAATTCATATTCGAGATATTTCGTTGTTTTTAATACTTGGTTAAACTTTCGGTAATACAACGGTTTCAAGTTCGTTTTTTCAAAATGGGGTGTTTTAAAAAGGCGATTAATCGAATCGAATTCATATAAACGATTGAGAATGACCTTCTTTTTATCAATTGCTAAATCTTTATTTAAAATGTAATCGATAACTTTCAAATTACAATCCGTTTTATGGATAATATTTGTTTGGTTCGTTAATCGCGTTTGTGCATTGTTTAGACGATTTAAATAATAGATAGGTTCTCTCGTTGTTGAGAGCGATTGACTGTGGATTAACACGTCAATAAAAAACTGTTTGTCTTCGGCAAACTTCATTTCCGGGAACCGAATGTTATGATTTTTAATCACACTCGTGCGAATCATTCGCGCCCTTGGCCCTAAATGATGACAAATATGTGGGATCGAAAAGGGGGCGACACTTCGTCTTTCTTTGCATGATTCGTGTTCGCCGATTGTTTTTGTTTTCTTGTTTTCTACTTGAATAGTTTTCCCGACAACATAATCATCACCAGTTTCCTCTAATATCTGGTAAAGTGTCTCTAAACCTGTAGACTCTAACCAATCATCCGCATCTAAAAAAGTGATATAGTCCGATTTGCAAAGTTCAATTCCGATGTTCCGAGGTTTACCTGGTGTACCAGTGTTTGAGGCTAAAAAGACAGCGATAATTTGCTCAAACCGTGCCGAATAGTCGATGAGAATATCCCTTGTGGAATCCGTTGATTTGTCATCGACTAAAATATATTGAATGTTGTCGATACCGAGTGACTGGTTTAGTACTGAATCGATGGTCTTTTTTATAAATTTTTCAGCATTATAAACTGGAGTTACGACGGTAACCTTTGAATTTTTAGCAGGTACCTTGTCATGGACAATATAATAACCTTTGTGGTTGTATGGATACTTTGTTTTATGTTGATTATGTTGAAACCATTTTGATTGAACAAGTTTAGAAACCCTTTTGATCATGCTTTTCGCTCCAATATAAAATATACTATTGGCATTTTTGACGAAAACTATGGTTTCTATTCGAATGCGTATAGGAGTAATTTGAGGAGAGGGGGATTGAGCCTGAAAAATAAATTCGTGCATGCTCAAAAGTGGGGAACACTTAAGAACATACACGAATATCAAGAATTAGTGAAAAATGACTTGTAGTAAGTTAAACGGATGCTTGCGCTTTGCTTTTAACAAACTCGCCAATTTCCTTTATTGCTTCAAATGCTTCTGGCATGTTGAACTGTTGAAAAACATGCCACATTTCGCCCCAAATTTTAAATGAGACCTCTACGCCGGCTTCACGAGCACGCTCCACTAAACGGACTGCATCGTCAAGTAAAATTTCATGGTCGCCAACTTGAACAAATAACGGTGGTAGACCTTGCAAATCAGCGTAAATTGGAGAAACGATGGGATTGCGTCGGTCTGTAAGTCCAAGGTAAAGACTAGGAGTCTGTCGCGTCGGTTCGGGACTTAACCAAGGGTCAACCTCGGCACGACTCTCCATAGAAGCACCCGTTCCTGCTAGGTCTGTCCAAGGTGAAAGCAAGACAGCAGCTGCAGGTTGAGCTTCTCCAGCTTCTTTTAACGATAAAAGCAATGAAAGCGTCAGACCACCACCGGCAGAATCTCCTCCAATGACTACTTGATTAGGAGAAAATCCTGTAGAAAGCAACCATCGATATGCGGTCAATGCATCTTCCACAGCTGCAGGATAAGGATTCTCCGGTGCAAGACGATATTCTATGACCAATACCCGACATCCTGAAGCGCGAGAAATTTTCGATGCTAAATCCCGATGCGTATTGCAGCTTCCCATAATATAAGCGCCACCATGTAAGTAAAGAAATACTTGATCAGTTGTTGCATTCGGTGCACTGACCCACTCAGCAGGCATACCCTCAACCGTTAGCTTTTCAACGGTTAAATCTTGAGCTAAGGGATTAAGGGCAGTGAGTGCTTCCAAGCCTTTTCGTGCGTCAGCAAGTGATTGTCCAGGTTTTTGGGCCGCAACACTTGCTTTCAATAGTTGTCGAATCATAATACTTTCTTGACTAGCCATGTTCTCTTTCCCCTTTCTAATTTTAACTCTATTGTAAAATTGGTAGAAAAAAAGACCTGCGTTTAAACAGATAGACTTCTTTTCTAAGTTCGTTCCAGCGAATCATTTCCACACCTTACTTCACTAAATCACTCTTTCCAGACCAGATTCGTTTGCGAGGCTGTTTCCCCATTTTGATAAAAATTTGGCCTTCCTTTGAACGAAAGAATTTAATTCCGATGAAGCTTAGTGGAGTAAAAATCTCCTTCATATGAATCAGAGGCATCCTAATCTACTCCTACTTTTCGTTTAAGTCTATTCTACCACTTCAACGGAAGATTTTGAATAATCTACCAATAAAATGTTCTTTTTTTCGAACGAGGATATTTACAGAGCCATAGTATCTTTCTTGATCTGTTATTTGTTAAAATAACAATATAGTCACTAAATTTTCCAAAAGCAAAATATTATTTCATGCAAAGGAGAACTGAAGATGAATAAGGTTAGAAAAGCAATCATTCCAGCTGCGGGGTTAGGGACACGTTTCCTGCCAGCAACAAAGGCAATGCCAAAGGAAATGCTGCCGATTGTTGACAAACCAACCATTCAATATATTGTCGAAGAAGCAGTTGAATCTGGAATTGAGGACATTATCATTGTAACTGGGAAAGG
>Ga0182742_1001437_pt1 | contig 30545 bp, 35 predicted proteins | sample eDN5th37CBELigMG_FD_128880 | JGI IMG/M metagenome (GOLD analysis project Ga0182742, IMG submission 128880) | Enriched Miracle-Growth compost microbial communities from Emeryville, California, USA - eDNA 5th pass 37_C BE-Lig MG (version 2)... ... | reverse complement strand
TCCACCTTACGTTTTCTTGAACATCATTTTCCTGAAGCTTGTTATTTCTTAAAAAAGCTATCGTATTATGTACCTGATATTACTTATCCTTCTTGCTCCTTATCCAAACCATCCTTTCGATCGTAAAAGGTTAGCTCCTATTCAACCGTTTGAAAGGAGCTGACTTTATTTTTAGACTCCAACTAATGCAAACACATTCAATGGTTTGATTTTTCTATCCTTTACAGCCTCCTCCAATAAAGATAATTCTGTACGAAGTAAAGAACTCATTTTCCGAGGTATTTCTACAGATACCATTTCCCTTTCAAAAGCATGTAGGGTTTGTTGAATTTCCCATTCAGCGTCCTGGAGACTCGGGGAATAGATTGAGAATTTATCCATAACTTTCCAACCTCCCTCAGTAAACGCATGTTCAATATCTTTTGGGGAAAATAAAGTACGAATATTACAGTTGCTAACTTCTTTAAAACACTCGTATTGTGCCTGAATCAAAGCGGCTAAAAAATGTGGTACTTGTTCCGCTTGTTCCACTTTGGTATCCCATTCTGCAAAGCACAGCTTTTTCCCCCAAGGCCTAACTTTCTTCAGTATATTAATTAATACATCGGATGAGCTCATATACCAGCTACAATGGGAAATAACAATTGCATCAAACTCTTCCTTTTTAAAGTTTGCAGATAATATATCAAACGCAAAATCCACTTTTAGTTGTTTGCCTAATTGTGATTTTTGTAGGTGCTTCATAGAATCACCTAATGTGATTGGCGCTCCATAATTAGGTGAGGCCAAATCAACTCCATGAACCTGACCCTTTTCACCTACGATATACGCTAATACGGCCGTTGTGTCTCCTTGACCACAACCAATTTCAAGAACACGTTCCCCTTCTTTAATTCCCCAAAACTCTACTAATTTCAGACGATGTTCCGTTTGTACTTTTTGTATTTCCTTGTAAAGAGTACTAGTTGCCATGCAAGACACGATAAAGTCTAGGGAATGTTCACTCATATTTTTCCCCTCCTTAATTAGTATTCTACAAATATTCTAGAGGTAGGGATATCATTCCTTTATTCTATATTAAATAAAACAAGAACCCTGATAAGGTAGACATCACCATGACGGATGCGATAAAGGCTGCAACAAGCTTTTTTCGAAAAATACTATTCAGTAAGCTTATCTCTGGTAAGCTTGCACCTGCTGAACTAATCATTAACGCCATAACCGGGCCGAGTGCCATCCCCTTCAATATCATAACTTGCGAAATAGGAATCATGGTAGAAAGGCGTATATACAAAGGAATTCCAATGATGGCAGCAATTGGCACTAACCACCAGTCGTCTGTTCCCATGTAAGTGGTAATCCAATCGGTCGGTACCAACCCGTGAATCAATGCCCCTACTAAGGCACCAATTAGTAAGAATGGATAAACCGTCTTCATGAGCTGAAATGTTTCTATTAGCGCTCCTTTCCAATCTAGATTTTTATTTGGATCTTTAAATCCAGTCATAATGACATTTTTCACCTGATTCTCAAAGCCGAGCCTTTCAAGAGTGAGTCCGATGGCTACTGATAATAAGCTTGTTAATAATGTATAAACCATTGCTACCTTCCAACCGAGTGTGGCTGTCATTAACGTCAAAATGGTTGGATCTAGTACCGGAGATGCAAATAAAAAGATCATAACCGTACCAAAGCGCACCTTTTTCTTTAGTAAATTCACCACAACGGGAATAGTCGAACAAGAGCAAAAAGGAGTAACGAAGGCAAACACTAGGGCAATTAATGCACTAACAATCGGATGGCTTCGCTCCATCATTTTCTCCATTTTTTCATAAGGGATATATCCTTGAAGGACGTTAATTAAAAAAGAAATCCCTACAAATAAGACAGTTAATTCTAGTGCAAGACTAAAAAAACTCTTAATAAACTCTCCCATATCTCTCCACCTCATTTTATTTGCAAAATACAACTATATTCCAATAAAAAATATAAGCGAGATCGATGTCCAGCTTATATGTATGGCTTACAGCAGACCGAGGATTTAGACATCGCTTCATTTAATAACTTAATGGACCTGACTACGGTATCTTTTTCGAATTCGTTCATCTGAGAAAAAACTTCTTGCAAATATTGGTTCATTTCCGTATCAATTGAGGTAGAAACAAACTTTCCTTCTGCCGTTAGGGATAACACATATACTCTTTTGTCTTCAGGAAGCTGTTGTTTTTTTACTAGCCCCATCTTTGTTAAGTTCTGTATCTGTCGACTAAATGTGGTCACATCCATTCCTAGGGAGTCTGCAACCTGCTGTACACTCGGATTGTTTTGCTTGTCAATTTCGTGGATGATATGACTTTGAACAAGGGATATTTCCATTCCTCCAACCAAACAACAATTTTTATTTAACATACCAAATCGTCTCGTTAACACCTGGAATAAATCACGTAAATTTTCCATATTTTTCACCTCTCTTTATTTATATCACATTATTTGCATATTGCAACTATTTATTTTTAAAAAGAGAACTTCTTTTAAAAGAAGTTCACCATTCTACGTATTTATCATTTATTCTTTAGGAAGGAAAATAATTACTTTAAATAAGTCACCATCCACGTCAATCGAAAGCCTTCCTCTATGAAGATCAACAATTGATTGGGCGATCGCTAATCCAAGGCCAGATCCTTCTGTATGACGGGACGTGTCACCACGCTTAAATCGTTCAAAAAGTTCATCACTGTTTTCACTAAGTTCATATTTAGATACATTTTTAAATGTAATGATCGCTTCATACTCATTGCTATCCACAAATATAAAAGCACGTGATTGCTCTATTGAATATTTGAGAATATTACCGATCAGATTGTCAAACACTCTCCACAACTTTTGACCATCCACCTGTGCGAGAACTGGGGTTGGTGAATTTGTGACCCGAAATTGTACGGTTGATTGTCTGATTTCTGTATCGTATTCAGCTAACGCTTGTTGAAGAAGTTGAACAATATCTACCTCTTCCTTTTGTAGCTCCATATTCCCACTCGCCATCTTAGAAACCTCGAATAAATCATCGATCAACACCTTCAATCGCTTAGATTTTTGATCAATAATGTTAATATAAGATTTCCGCTCCTCAACTGATACCTCGGTGTTTTTTAATAGCTCTGCGTAATTAATGATGGAAGTTAAAGGAGTTCTCAAATCGTGACTAACATTAGTAATAAGTTCCGTCTTTAACCTCTCGCTTTTGGCTTGTTCGTTTTGTGAGGTTTGCACCCCGTGCTTTAATTGATTGATATTACTTGCAAGGAGTGATAATGCTGATTTGCCTGATATTTTTATATCTGCCCCTAACCTTCCAGATGCTAATTCACTAGTTGTTTCCACTATTGAAATAAAATAGGCAATTTTATTTGTAATACTCATAATTGTTGGATATCCCACGACAGCTAACAGGACTAGATAAACCAGAAAAAAAGCAGGATGTACCGTAATGATAATCGCTGCTAACCCAAGTCCAAATAGAGTTAACAGGATGAGGAAAACTTGAGTTGCAGTACTACGGTCATTAAAGGCTTCTTTAAGTTCTTCAGCGGTGTCTTGATAGATTTTTTTAAATATTCTGTATCCTTTATATAAAAATGACTTTTGCCACTCCTTTTTCAACACTTCCCCATTTTTCAATTTTGCAGATATGAAAAATGCTTGAATAAATGATAATCCCCAGAGGAATCCACCAATAATTATGCATAAAATCATTTCAATGGCATCATAGTAGCTCCCATTTACTGCATAGTGAAATCCTTCTATGATGACAAAAAGATTCGCACACGCAGTGATAATTGCTATGAGGAATAAGATGAATCTTACATCTATCGGTAGTTTTTGGTATAACGGTTGAACCCACTTGATTTCCTTCCTTATCCCCTTCGATTTCTTCCCAATTAGTAAAGAAAATAGGAGTGCCAATCCACTTAATCCAATGTAGATAATGAATACGATACGCTTTTGTTCATATTTTTCAGCAGCCACTACATATCTGTTTGAAGCAGGTAATGCTTTTGCCAGACCGATTTTACCCTCATACGGTCCTATAGAGGTTGGGGTTACAGAATCTAGCAACTCTGTGAATTCATAATCATATGTATTATAGTGAATAGCATATTCTCTTGAAACGGTCAGATTGGTAAGATACCGGAAATCACCGCTATACATATTTTTCCAATCCGTACTTTCAATAACCTTATCATCTGGACTTGATAAAGAATATGAAAATGACTTTTTATACTCCTCATAATTAGGTCTTTGCTTCTCCAATCGTTTATATAACTCTTCTAATTTACTCTCTTTTTCTTTAATAACTTTCTCTTTTACGTATTCATTACTTTCAAAGTTTTTCGTAATGTCAGCTATTTTTGCATCTCTTTCTACGGTGAAATTTTGGAGTGCATCTTCGTCCTCCGCCTCTTTTGCTCCTTGAATTCTTTCTTCGTATTGGACATTAATATTATCGATTTGTTCAGTTAGACTTCCATATCGATACTTATGTTCTTCTATTTCCTCTTCTGATACCGTGAGTGCTTTCTTTGCTTCCTCAATCGGTACCGAGTAAAGATCAAATAAACCTAAATAACTCCCAAACTCATCAAAAGCCCCCTGAAACTCAGGTGAGTGGTAATAGTCTTTGTACACATAATTGTTGCCATGGACCATTAGTGTAAAAAACCCACTCACTCCATAACTAAAAAGAATAAAGCAAATAATAAGAACGATTCTATTTTTCCATCTTGTATCCAATACCCCATACCACCTTCAAAAATCTTGGATTTTTTGGATCGATTTCGATCTTCTCTCTAATTTTTCTTATATGTACAGCTACTGTATTTTCAGCGTTATATCCTGGCTCCTTCCAAACGAGCTCATAGATTTCATTGATAGAAAACACTCGTCCAGCATGAATCATGAGTAACTCAACAATTTTATATTCAATGGGTGTGAGTTTTACTTTGTCACCATGAACGGTCACTTCCTTCGCAGCTTGATCCAACATTAATCCATGCAAATCAATGTTTTTCTTCACTCCCTCAAACGTGCCTAATGCTACGTATCCTCTAATCTGCGATTTTACTCGAGCAACCAACTCCATGGGATTAAATGGTTTTGTTACATAATCGTCTGCCCCCACTTGTAATCCTAATATCTTATCTGTATCCTCGCTTTTGGCGCTTAACATGATGATGGGAATATTTCTGATTTCTCGTATTCTGTATGTAGTAGAGATTCCGTCTAGGTTCGGCATCATAATATCTAAAATAATGAGGTGAATTTCTTGCTTTTTCAAGATTTGTAAAGCTTCCTTCCCATCACAAGCCTTAATAACTTTTACCCCTTCATTCTTCAAGTAAATTTCAATAGCATCTCTTATTTCTTTTTCATCGTCCACCACAAGTACATTATATGAATTCATTCTCCCCCTACTTTCTAGCAGCTTTCTTCTCTTTTTATAGTAATCGGTAAATCTTAACATTCAACCATTAAAAATCTTAAGAAATTCTTAACTCTTTTTTATTTTAAACGATTTGGAAATATTAATGGTACTTAATAGAAGGTAGTTGACATGTAACCAAAAGGTTTCGTATAATCACAAAAGGAAACCTTTTGGTTACATATTATATTAAAAGGATGGGAAAAAATGAAGGTTCAAGATATCCGAAAAACAACCGTGTTTCAAGCACCAATTCAAAAAGTATGGAATGCAGTAGCAACTGCAGAGGGAATTTCTTCTTGGTTTATGCCAAATGACTTTCAACAAGAAGTTGGTAGTACCTTTACCATTCAGTCTCCGTTCGGTCCGAGTCCCTGCAAAGTGTTAGAGCTAGAACCGCCACACCGGCTCGTATTTTCTTGGGGGACTGATGGATGGGTGGTAACATTTGAGTTAAAAGAGTTGGAAGAAAAGACCGAGTTTACCCTTGTTCATAGTGGCTGGGGAGACACAGAGGAAGTTATTCCATTGGCAAATGAAACGCATCAAGTGATTCGCGATCGTATGAATGGCGGATGGGGACCTCTTGTGGATGTGAAGCTACGCGGGGTTGTTGAGGCGTAATGTCTGCTGTCCAAAAACACGATGTGTTTCAGGCAATTGCGGACCCTACCAGAAGAAAAATCTTAATGCTTCTTGCTAAGCAAGATTTATCGGTAACTGCAATCAGCGAGCAATTTCCGATCACTCGAACAGCGGTATCGAAACATCTCCGAATCTTATCTGAATCCAAGCTTGTGGGCATGACCAAAACAGGACGAGAAAAAATCTACAAGCTTCACCCAGAAACCTTTACAGAAATCAAAGACTGGTTAAGCTATTTCGATCAGTTCTGGGATAATAAGATCTCCATGCTTAAATTTCTTGTTGAAGAACAGGAAAAATAGGTAAAAAGAGTACCATTGTCGGTACTCTTTATCTTTTTTAAGAATCGTTTGTTACATCACTCTTTTACCGCTTTGGTCCAATTTTGTGATAAAAGAATCAATCTCTTCCTTCGTTTTAAGTATAATCACCTTTTTCCCCATCGTTTTATACGTTTTCAACCTTTCCTTCATCATCTCTTTCCTAGCAAAATAAGTGGATATAATAAATTTGATAAATTTCCAATCTAGCTTCTCCTTACAGCCGATCGTCATATCTGGTCTTGTATGACCGATGTTCGTTAGGAATCGCTTCACTACTCGGTAAAGACAAGTTCGTAAGGGGAGTTCTAGATAAATGACCGTATCACAGCTCAATTCTCTGATATGAATAGTTTTTGTGTAATTTCCTTCAATGATCCATTTTTCCTTCTCCACAAGGTTACTTTGAGACCCAAAAAATTCATCACTCGATGCTTCGATCCAACCTGGTTTCCAGAAGTAGGTATCAAGATGATGAACGGGAATATGTAACCTCTGACCAAGCTTTCTAGCAAACGTTGATTTCCCAACACCAGCCGATACTCCAATCACCATAACTCGATTCATTCTTCTCCTCACCTTCTCACATGTCATATTTTTCTATTTTCTCACAACAAACCATTTTCCACTAATATAATCTTTTTTCCAACATAAAAATGGAGAAAGAACACAAAAGTTCTTTCCCCTCTTCATATATACAACCTACTCAATCCATTGAACGATATCCTTCAAGTCTTTCCTAATTTTTGCTCGAGGTTCCTTCTCTCTGTATCCAAACGCTACCATAACAGAAACAGCCAAATGTCCATCCTCGAGTAAATTTTCCTCTTCCAAAATCTTCTGTACTTCATCAAAACTAAATCCTTCAATTGGACAAGAATCAATTCCAATTAGTGCCGCTGCTGTCATCATGTTTGCTAAAGCAATGTACGTTTGCTTTCCGGCCCAATCCAGCATCGTTCGTTCATTTTCTAATAAGTGAAGATCGTCTTCTTGAAAGGTTTTATATCTTTCTAAAATTTTCCCAAAAAGCTCTTCAGGGAATTTTTTCACCTCTAACATTTGATGTTTAACATATTCCGAATCATACTTTGTATCTTTAATGGTTCTTGCCAAAATTACAACAAAATGACTAGCTGTTGGAAGCTGGCCTTGTGCTCCCCAAGACACTTCCCTTAATTTTTCTCTTAGGGCAGCATTCTGAACAACTACAAATTTCCATGGTTCATATCCAACAGAGCTAGGCGATAATCTCCCCGCTTCAAGTATGAATTGAAAATCCTCATCGCTAATTTTTTTTGATGCGTCGAAAGATTTAGTCGCATGTCTAAAACGAAAGGCCTCTAGAACTTCTTCTTTTTTCTTCGAATGATCTGTCATATGCACCGTCTCCTAATAGTTTGTGATGTATTGATCATAGTATATTCCTTATGTGATGGGAAGTAAAATGCTCTTAATGGTTGATATAGTTTGGCTTATCTTGATTTTGAAGAGAGATATGTAATACAAGATTCTCATTTATGGATGCGAAGAATACCTGATTTAACTTTACCTGCATTTTCGAGAGTTCCTCTCTTAACCATGCCTCATCTTTGTTTAAATGTTCAAGAGTGGTTGTATCTATTTTCCCCTCCATAATAACAGGTAAACTAATTTGATGGTCTACCTCAGTAAGATCTAAATCCTTTTTGACCACTGGCGCTTCACCAGCATATTTAAATAATGAAAGTCGCCCATTAGCTTCAATGATTCCGAGTTGAACTATGGATAAGTCAAATACTTCTTTCTCCCTAAGCATCTGTAAAATATTATCGATGGAGTAATTAATTTTTCTTAAATTATTTACAATTAGCTCCCCATTTTCTATTACAATAGTAGGTTCAAAGGTAAGTGCCTTTCCTATTCTCCGATTTTTAATTACGGTGGCTGTCACAATCCTTTGTAGGATCGCAAGTGCAATTACTGCTGCTGCAGTAGGGATTTGTTTTATTGTTGGGTCGGCAATATCCGCTCCGACTATAGCTCCAAGTGTTATGATGACTAAAAAATCAAATACAGGAAGTTCTCCGATTGATCTCTTCCCCATAAACAATGTGGCCATTAATAGGAGCGGTAAAATAGTAAAGATTCTACCGTAAACTAATAAAATGTCCTTTAGTACTTCCACATCCATCTCCCTCTCCTGAATAAAGCTCCCCTTTAGCGTAACCATTAAAGAACGCTACTATTTCAAATAAAAATGAAAAACCTGTTTCCATTTACTTTGGAAACAGGTTCTCGCGTAAGATTTATGTTAATTCAATTTGTTTTGTCTCTCTACCAAAGAACGCTAATACAACCACTCCCACAACGATACTAATACAGAATATCGTAAAAATAAAGCCGATAGAATAGCCTGCTGCAACTAGTGATCCAACCAATAATGGACCAAGGATACCACCCACACGACCGATCGAAGCGGCCATCCCAGAGCCTGTCCCACGAATCACAGCTGGATACTGTTCTGGGGTATATGCATATAATGCTCCCCATGCACCGAGGTTAAAGAACGATAATAGAATCCCCGCTGTCATTAAGATAGCAGTCGTCTCAGCATTACCGAACACTAGTGCCGAAGCTGCAGTTCCTAATAAATAGGTGACTAATACAAATTTGCGTCCTAGTTTTTCAATTAACCATGCCGCTGTATAGTAACCTGGAAGTTGAGCTAACGTCATGATAAGCACATATTCAAAGCTCTTAATCATGCTAAAGCCCTTCATGACCATCACACTTGGTAACCATAAGAACATACCGTAATAAGAGAATACAACAGTAAACCAAACAACCCATAATACAAAGGTAGAACGTGAATGATCTTTTGACCATACGTCTTGGATATTTTGAATCACCGTTCTTTTTTCTACCTTCTTTTTTGAAAATGCTGGTGAATCCGGTAAGTTTAATCGTAAATAAAGTGCGTAAAACGCTGGAATAGCACTAATAATCAAGGCAATTTTCCAACCATAGGATGGGATAATAAAGTACGAAATAAGTGCAGATAGAAGCCATCCAAATGCCCAAAAGCTCTCAAGGAGGACAACGACACGTCCACGATCTTTAGCTGGTACACTTTCAGAAACAAGTGTTGAGGCAACAGGTAATTCTCCTCCCAACCCCATTCCTACAAAGAATCGCAAAACGAGAAAAGCTGCTAAAGTGGTAGTAAAGGCTGAAGCTCCGCTCGCTAATGAAAATAATAGTAGAGTAATAATAAAAATATTTTTTCTTCCAATTCGATCTGCCCAAATACCAAAAACGAGAGCACCAACAGCCATCCCTATCGAGTTCACACTTCCAATCCAACCCATTTGTTCAGGAGTTAATCCCCAATCAGCATTTAGAGCTGCAATGATAAAAGAAAGCATACCAACATCCATCGCATCAAACATCCAACCAAGACCTGCGATGCTCAGTAATTTTTTTTGTGAAATTGATTTATTTTCCAACTATGTAACCCTCCTTTTGTCTTGACATCTGTCATTACTAGATAACTATAGTCCTCGTTATAAAAAAAAACAAGTAAAAACTCATTACTTGTTTCTTTTCACTTATCGTTAGCTTTGTGTCCTTTTTTCATACAAGACGTACTTAAGATTCTACTTACCGTGATATTAGGAGGTATCTAACCTGTACTTCTATCTTTACTCTTTACTCCCCCATTTCATTGCACATATCCGCTTTCCTTACTACCTTTTTCCATAAGCAGAACTTCATTTATCAACTAAACGAAGTCTGATGTCCACAATAATTTAATGTTATTTTCATCTTTTTGAACCATAATAAATTTTTTCAGTTCACTAAGTTCACGAAGAATAGTACTAGTTAATTCTGAAATTTTCTTTCGAAAATAAGAAGATGCATGAAACTTTCCAGAAAATACATAGACACGCTCATAATAATTCTCAAATTTTTTTATTAATTCAAATTCAAGTGAACAATGATACCCGTATAATTGTAAATAATCAAACCTGCGTATTATTAATCGGATAAATTCATATGATGCACTTAGAATCTCATAGATTGTTTGTATGAGGACTGTGTCACAAAAATCATTTTCATTCATTGCATTTAAAAGATTTAATAAAGATGTTTGATACAACAAAATAGAGTCTAACATTTTAATACTTGATTCATGGTTATATATACATATAGCGGTATTGTTGTCGTCTAACATACCTATCACCTTACTTATTAAAATCTATTCCTCACAATCGTAATAATCCTTCTTGTCTAGGTGATGTTTGCAACGGCATTCGATCTTACCACATTGCATACAATGTTTATTTTTACATATACATTCATTGTGACAATGACAAGGTTTATTTTTACATTTACATTCATCGTGACAACAACAATGTTTATGATGCTCATGGTGTTTTTTGAAACATTTAAATCTATTAGCGAATTCTAGTACGTCCTGTAGTTTGTTTAATAATAACCATTCCTTCATAACGACTGTTTCCAATAATCTACCTGCAGATTTATTAAACAAAAGAATTTCTTCATTGGAAGGACAGGTAGGAAAATCCAAACACTCCCCTACAAACGCCTGTATTTTTTCAGCTTCGGCATTCATAATGTGTGACAATGCAATTTCTTCTAATGCAATGGATTCAAGTAAATCAATGACAACTTCCTTTTTATTGGGACGGTGAGGTTCTTTTGGAATTGATGGCATACTCATATATTAGGGCCTCCTTTACGTCTTCTAGTTTCTCTTTTAATTTATGGTTTATTATCCCTCTATGTGACGTCTTTCCAAGCCCGTTTATCTTTTATTAAGGCTCTTTTCTAAACCATTTAGGAAATTAACTATATGTTTCAACAGCCAATCAGAATATTTTCATCCTTAGAAAAGAGCTACTCTCCAAATAGACCAATAAACCAGCGTTATTCGGAGAAAAATCCGGCTTTTGGGATTTTTCCAAAACAAAAAACTTTACGAAAACAGCCTTTATTAACAACTAATTTTCTCAAGAGTGTTTCTAGCACTCGACTCACAGAAGCCAGGGCATTTCTTTTTTTGCCTTTAATCCAATATAAAGACAATAATCCTTTACAATTGTAAGATCTAAATCATCCACGAGAATGTTGTCATATTGTCCTGCTTCATATTGGAATTTTGAGAATCTCTCATTTGTATGCCAACAGTGAATATGAGGATGTTTCAGTATGTCAGATCCTAAATTTGACGGATAGTCTAATTTTTCATCATCAATAATCACTTTTTCCACATGATGGTTCACTGCAATTTCTGAGCTATACATAGAGGTTACACCAATGTACCAACCTGGCCACTGTCCGGGCCCATTATTAAATTCATTATTCAAAATATATTTGGCAATCCTTACAGTTTCCTTACACACTTCCCTTACTAATGGTCCATAACCATAATGCGTTGAACCAATGTTATGGATTCCCTTATGTTTGAGTCCTAGTTTATTAGCCACTTTATGGAGCCTGTCCTTCGTTTCCTCATCATTAACATACCCACCCCTGCCACTGGTATAGAAATTTGGATAATAATTGTTCCATGCTGGTGTTAAAAAAGTATCGGCGTCAGTCCTCAGAACTAAATCATATTGATCTAGAAAATCCGAACGTTCATTAGCTAAACAGCTGATTGAATTAATATAGTGATATTTTTTCCATCCACTTTGATAACTTATTGGCTTATAGATTACTTTAATACAATCATCTGGTACTTTTTTAAGTGCTTGGGAAGTACCAAACACAACCAAATCAGTGTCATTTGTTTCAATATATTTAAAAGATGTGTATAAACAACCAAACTGAAGCATTAAATGAGGTTTATCTTCAAGGAAAACAACTAATGCCCTTTTCATCACTCACACCTACTCTCTTTATAAATTGAGGAATACGTATATTCACTACGCTCTACTATTGTATGGCAACAATTAATTTAAGTTCCTTTTGAATTTAAGTTCAACTATCAAAATTTATTAATTAAAAAATATAAAAAATATCAAGATATATTTCGATACATGCCCGTTCCATATTACCAGGTAGCAATAAACTAAAAGGTAACAAAGATAGGCGGATTATCCTATAGCCTTTATAGGTAATAAACTTAGAATTTCTTATAAACGTCCAAGCAAACCCAGAAGGATCTAAATATCCTACTATTGTGAAAATAAAAATAAAGGAGATGTAAATAGAAATGACTTTTCCAAACATACCTGCTAATGGGATCAACCCTATTGATGGTCTTGATTCTGAACAAGTTGCTCTCTTACTACTAGCTTCAATTGCTTTTGAAGAACTGGGCTTAGCACATCTAATCAATGCAGAAGCTGAAAAAGTTCAAGGAGCATTAGGTACTCTAGTTGATGATGGAGGTACACAAATTAACCCCAATATTGTTGCAGGAAGTCTTGCCGAGTTGTTACAAGTTAACCGTGAAGTAGAAAGGATGTTGAAAACGATTATTAAAAAAGAAATGTTACTTCAATTCAAATTTGAAAATATTCTCGATTTTCTTTCAAGATAAATGTCCAAGCAAACTAAGGAGGATCTAAATATCCTACTAGTGTGAAAATAAAAGTAAAGGAGATGTAAATTTAAATGACTTTTCCAAACACACCTGCTAATGGAATCAATCCAATTGACGGACTTGATTCTGAACAAGTAGCTCTCTTGCTACTAGCATCAATTGCATTTGAAGAACTTGGTTTAGCACATCTAATCAATGCAGAAGCCGAAAAGGTTCAAGGAGCAATAGGTACTCTAGTAGATGATGGAGGCACACAGATTAACCCCAATATTGTTGCGGGAAGCCTTGCCGAGTTGTTACAAGTTAACCGTGAAGTAGAAGGAATGTTGAAAACGATTATTAAAAAAGAAATGTTACTTCAATTCAAATTTGAAAATGTTCTCGATTTTTCAACAATAACTATTACTACTTCTACTACTACCACTACTAGTACTACCCAAACCGCAACATTTACCACTGGGACCACCGCAGGATTTACAAATCTATGGTAATTCATCTAATTTCTAAACCAAATTTACAAGTACCCACTCATTACTGAATGTAATAGAAGAGAATACTAGAAAACTTGAGTCATATATATTTCTTAAGGAAACATCCTTTCATTTCTGGAAACCAATGAGCAATAATCATCAATAAGGATGTATTGAGGTATTCCAATCTACATTGGCTATACCTCTTTTTTTAGTGGGAAAATACGCAAGGGCTAAAAAATCAAACTTGAAGAGAAATATTAGACATAAATCATTTATTTATTAGGATTCACCAGAATCGTATTGACCGTATATATTATTATGTCTTATTTCGCCAAGGAGGTATTAAATGGATGAAAATTGCTCTACTTACAATGTTTAATGGACTAAATAGCACATACTCATTGGTTAATGTTGTGGCAGAACAACTTCGTATGATATTGGATGCAGGTATGAAAGTAAAAGTACTCGTAAGTGAGAGTTGCCCTCTAGAGGAGCGATTTGGTGTATTTTTGGATGAACGAATTGAATGGGTGAAAGTGATCAATCATCTAGATGGGCAACAAATTCATTGGAGGGACTACTCCCAACCAAGCGGAGAAGTACATGAAACCTTTTTTAAAGAATCGGATGTCATTGCAGAAGACTTGGTGGATAAATTACAAGATATTGATGTTTGTATCATGCATGATATACATTATCAAGGTTGGCATTTAGTTCACAATGTGGCCATTCGTAAAGCTCAGGAAACATTGTCAAAAGTGAAATTTATTGCCTTCACCCATTCAGCTCCTGTTAATCGTCCACATAATCCAAAATGGCCCTTTTCTGCCCGTTATACCCCTATGCCAAATACCCTATATGTTTACCCAACACAATCTGGTATTTCAGCATTAGCTAAACAGTATAATGTACCTGAAGGAAGATGCAGGGTGGTAAATAATAGTTTAGATATTTTAAGTTTTGCTAGTAATGAAATTCAGACTCTATCAAGAGAAATTGATTTGCTTAGTCCAGATATACTAATCGTATATCCCGGACGTTTAACAGTCGCAAAAAAATTTGAAAAGGTAGCTATGTTAGGAGGGGCAATTAAAAAGCACTGGGAAAAAAGTGTCTCATTAATATTTTGTGATTTTCCAAGTAGTGATATCCCAAGTAATACCTATAAAGCACTCATACGAGCTCAAGGTGCCGTTTACGGACTGGAGTATCAAGATATTATTTTCACTTCTGATTTAAAGGAATATAAGTCTGGTTTCCCAAGGAAGGCTGTTTTAGAACTATTTAGTCTATCTAATTTATTTATATGTCCATCTTTCTCTGAATCGTTTGGTTTAACCATTATAGAAGCAGCTAGCAAAGGAAATTTCCTGGTTTTAAATGAAAAAGTCCCTGCTTTAGAGGAGCTAGGAAAAAGCCTTAATGCTTATTTTATAAAGTGGGATGCGAGAAATTTTGGATTTGATACGAAGGAAACATATAATCCATCGGAGGAAATTTATCTAAAAGAACATGCTAGGGTTATTATAAATATGATGAGGGAAAATCCAGTGATAAAAGCAAAAACACTCGCTCGACAGCGATACAACCCTAAATGGGTGTGGGATAACCAATTAGAACCATTGATTAGCTATTTCTAACTTATGCAAAGGAACTTAATCTATTAGATGAACTATGAAATAATAGACTATTAGAATTAGAGATAGTCTCTTAATTTTCTGTTCCAATAACCATAATAAAAGCACCTTCAAGGTTAGTTTTGATCTAACTTTAAGGGTGCTTTCATTTGATCAATTTTTTCTACTCTTATCCAACAGGTAGGCTATGGCTTCCAAATGATCTCCGTTAATACGTAATACAGCCTTAGGATGCCCAGATGATGAAAAGTGTTGATCTGGCCTTATTTTATTCGGGCTCATTACGTCAACAAAATGTACATTTGAGATGGTATAACCTTGAAGTATAGCCTTTACGTGTGCGATATTGGGATTCATTAAAGTATGCCAACCGATTCCATTTAGACATGATTTACTTATTGCATGGGGAATAGCAACCACTGATCCTACTCCCAAATCTTTACGATTACATAAAATATTTAACAAGTACTTGTATAAATTAACCACATACAACGGAAAATGCTCAATATTCAAATTATTCAGCGCGATATCTACTCCGCTTGATACTGCTAAGGCATATTGTTTAAGGTCATAGGAGGATATTGGAAAGTCCGCATCAATAAATAATAGAATATCTCCTTTCGCAATACTTGCCCCGATCGCTCTCCCAACATCAATACCTAATGCTTCTTTAAATACGATAACTGTAGTACCATACGACCTTGCAATTTCCTCTGTTTTATCTGTTGACCCATTTACTACAACAATAATTTCTAACGGTTCCGCATACCTCGCTTGAGAAAGGACAGCTGCAATTGTAGCTTCCTCATTTTGTACAGGTATTATTATTGATAATTGTTTTCCCTTGTACAACGATGAGGTTCTGCCAGTGCCTTCATAAATCTTTGCATAGTGTGATAAATTATTATTCTTTTTGATATCTATTACGATGTCTCTTCTTCTTCCGCTATCATGATAATTCCCTCTATTTCCATGAATTCGAAACCAATTATCCCATCCCTCTAAGAAAAGCTTTATTTCCTTTTGTTCCAATTCGGTTAATGGAACTGAAAAGTGTGCCTGTTCCGGAGTGTATAGCCTTTCTAAAGAAGATATATTTATGGAAACTGGTCTTGCTATCTTAAATCCATGTTCTAAGATTCTCATGTGTGCTACAGCTAAATTAACAAAGCAATCAATTCCTAACTGATTTTTAACCTGCTGATTATAGGCATGAGGAAACGAAAGCAGGGTATCAATATAAAGGGACTTTTGACCTAGGCTATCATTATACACCTCCTTACATAATCTAATTGGATCTGGCCATTGTTTGCTTCTAGTTTTTATAAAGTTGGGTATTAAGTTATTTAACACCACGTCGGCTTGTTGATTTGTTAAAGGCTCTAAAAATTTTTTTATTTCCTCCGAAGTAATCGAAGATAAACGACTATCTAAAAATAGGATGATATCGCCATTTGCTTTATTTAGGGCTGATACATACCCGTTATTGTCTTGAATTCCGTCACTAATAACTATCTGACATGATTTTGATTTGACAGTTGATATAAATTTGCTATTATCTTCATTCGAGAGCACAATGATTATTTCAAACGGTTTGATTGACCAGACTTTTTCTAAAAGTACTTCATCAAAAATATTAGAGCCAATTAATATTACAGATACTTTGTTACCCAATTTTATCCTCCCTCCCCTACATTTCACCAAAGAAGTCTGAATTTTCAATTAACTGTTGTTTGTCTTTCTGTGTTGAATCAAATGAGAAATAGCTTCCAAATGATCCCCGATGATCCTTTGTTCAGCTGGTGTCTGTCCTTTTTGGGAGGAATCCACAAAATTGATGATATCCCCTTTTGAAGATATTGCACCAATATATCGTGCCTGATCTAAACCAATGTTTTCTTTAAATACAAAAAGAGTTACACCAAGCTTTTTTACTACATCTTCCGTATTATCTGTTGATCCAGTCAATACTACAATAATTTCCAATGGTTCGATTTTCCTTGCCTCTCTGATAACTTGTTCTATTGTTTGTTCGGCATTTTGCGCTGCAATGATTACAGATAATTGCTTCCCTTGATATAAACTTGAAAAATATCCCCAGCCCTTTTGTATTGGTTTATGATTTTCAAATTTTATTTTATTAGAAGTATAATTGGGGTCTGAGTATATCTTTTCTAAAACATACTGTCTACTTCCTCCATGTGTATAACTTCCTAGATGCTGTTCTGGTCGCATTTTATTTGGTCTTAACACATCTACTTGTTGGACGCATGAGACCGTATAACCTCCCTCGATCGCTTTCACTTGAGCAAGACTTGGACATGACAGCGATTCAAAACCAATGTGTTCTAAACAAGATCTACTAATCGCATGTGGTACTGCTAAAAGTGAACCAATACCTATAAACTCTTTAGCACAAAGGATATTTAAGCCGTACTTAAATGCACTAACATTGTGAAGAGGGTACTGAATGGGTAGTAAACTGTTTAAATCGTTAAGCGCCATATCTACTCCATTACATAAAGATGTAGCGAAAGGAAGAAGTTCATTAGTCTTGATTGGAAAATCAGAATCAATAAACAGGAGGATATCACCTTTAGAAATATAAGCACCAATGGAACGTCCCACATTGTGACCAAGTCTCTCATGATACTCGACTACAGTAGCACCATGATTTTTAGCAATTTCAGCTGTTTTATCTGTTGAACCATTAACTACAACGATAATTTCGTAAGGTTCAAGTTTTCTAGACTCTAGGATGACTTCTCCTATTGTTAACTCTTCGTCCTGAGCTGGAATAATAATTGATAATTTCTTCCCCTTATATAATGAAGATTGGCTGCCCCATCCGCTTTTACAATTAAGTGGACCCTTCTTAACTTTTAAATCTTCTAAAATATCTAATCGTTTACCACCATCACTAAGAGAACCCCTCTTACCTTTTATTTCTAACCATTGACCAAGAGCGTCCAATATCCAGTTATGATATGTTGATTCATCTTCATGACTAAATGGTCGAACTTTTATAATTCCTTCACTGGGTGCGACAAAGCTCTTGGAGACCTTAGTTCCTTTTTGAATTAACTCAAAATAAGAAACTATGGGATTTTCCATTTTCAATGATGGAACTGAGCTTTTTTTAATAGCAAAGGGAAAGGAAAGGATATTATTGATACCAAACTCCCTAAGTCCAGCAATTTCATTTATATTCTGACACCAAACCATTAGAGGACTTAGTAACTCTCCTTTCTTTAAAAGTTGACTTAAGTCATTTAACACGAGATCAGAATTACCCGTAGCAATAGGTGTAACAAATGTTAATAACTCATTCATCTTATTAAGGTTATTTCCATCTATAAATAGTAAAATCTCTCCTTTTGATTTAGTAAATGCTTTGTCGTATGGTGAATTTACTTTGTTACTTTCAACAAAAATTATTTTTTCATTAGAAGTTAGCTCTATGCTTTCTACATTCTTATCTTCTGATTTTACCACTATTACTTCTATTGGATTTAGTAACAAAGCATTTTGAATTACATCCTTTAATAAATCCTCCCTGTCCCAGTATGGAATAACTACTGTTAGATCATTGTTCACAATAATTCCCTCCTTCTTCCTCCATCAGTAAATCCACCTCGCTCATTGGTAATATTCAATAGAAATGTAAGAGCATCTAGTTGGTCTCCTAAAATTTCTTCACTTTTCATTTTGTTATTGATTGATGGTACCCAATTGATTGGATTAATGACATCGACTTTAATGCTTGCAAGCATTGCCTTTAAAAATACCAAAGTAGAGTTATCAAGAAATTCCTCTTCTATCGCTTCAAAAATATTCTGAGTATTTATTGCATAAGGAAACGCAGATATCCCGTTGTTCAATAGCTCTGGCTTTGATATGCACATATTTATAAAGTATTGACCTATACTTGCAGAATCAAATGCCTTATCTGTTTCTAATAATTGTTTACGTTGCAAAAGCGATATTCCTGCTCCGCTTTCAATCGATTGAAGCAAAGATTTAATATCTTTAGACTTAATACTATTATTTTCTTCCAGGAAAACACATATATTAGCATTGGCATGCCTATTTGCTATCGTAAGTGCTATTGAAGAAAGACTATTATTTTCACATTCTATGATTTGAATGGAATTAAAATTTGTAATGTCCCCCTTCTTTGTATTGATATCATTTTTATTTCCAATAACTATTACCTCATCTACTCCAGCAATCCTCAATTCTTTAAGGGTTTCTTCTAATTTATCCCCATGTTCCGATAACATAATCACGGCACAGTATTTTAACTCCCCCTTAGATTTTAATGAAGTTAACTTGTATGAAATTGGTCGATTTTTTGTAATATGTTTATAACCACCACGAGGACCAAAGGTATCCACTATATATCTGATTGCTCTTAAATGATCTCCTATTATCCGACTTGTTGTCTTGGGAAATCCTGACTTTTCATCTAACTGAATATGAATAGGTCTTATTCTATTTGTGGTAATTACATCAACAGTGGTCGGTGCGCAAATTCGCAACCCTTTAGCGACTGCAATTGCTTGGGCTAATATTGGATCTGCTAGGTTCTTCCATCCAATGATGTTTATCGCATTCTTACTTAATGCATGAGGGACCGCCAATAAAGAATTCAAAGAAAGATCACTTTGACGCATGTATTCATTTACAGCAATTTTACTAACAGTCGTAAAATGTGGACGTGTCTTTGAATTAGCTAGAAAAGAAAGATCATTTAAGGCAACATCAAACCCGTCTCTTATCGCGTTAATAAAATGTAGTAACTCTTTGTATTGAACCTTTATATCTCCGTCTACAAATAAGATACAATCACCCGTGCAATGTTTCGCCCCAATTGCTCTTCCAATATCATTACCTAAAGGCTCTTTGTAATAAATTATTTTACAACCATAGTTCTTTGCAATCTCACCCGTTTTATCATTTGATCCATTTAGAACAAGAATAATTTCCTTTGGTTGAATTTTTCTTAGTTCCCCCAATACTAGGCTAATGGTATGTTCTTCATTTTGAACTGGAACAACAACCGATACCTCCAAATAATGCACCTCCAATTATTAGAACTTTGTTATTTTCAAATTATAAAAGAGTAGGACCTCTACATAAGATATGCGGTTTTTTGCCCTTTGATTAGAGTAGTGCCTATCTAACCTACATAATTAACCGGTTAGATTAGAATCATAAATAAACTTAAAGTCCAAACCTTCATAACATGACTAGAATAATTTTTATCAAGAAAAGTAGGTTATTTTTCTATACACACATTTTTGATTAGCATAATTTATACTACGTGCCTTATCGAGATTTCTCTTGAAGACATAGATTTATTCATCTAGAAAGGAAGGTTCATAAAAGAATGGCAGAAGATAAGAAAAATGTAGTAGTTATCGGTTTGGGGTATGTGGGACTCCCTCTTGCAACCCATTTCGCCAAATGCGGATTTTCAGTGATTGGTTTGGACAAAGACCCTAATAAAATTGAGAGTTTAAAAGAAAACAAAAGCTACATCCCCGATGTATCAGACCAAGAACTCGTAGAACTATATAACAATGGATTATTTAAGGCCTTATTCCCTGAAGATGGCACTGAATTATTTAAAAGTACTCCCTTCGTGATTGTTACTGTCCCCACTCCACTAGGAGCCAATAACGAACCAGATTTAGGTTTCATTATTTCCTCTTCAAATTTTATTAGAGACAACTTACAGCTAGGACAAACGATAATTTATGAAAGTTCTACCTATCCAGGTACTTTAGAAGAAGTTATATTGCCTATATTAGAACAAACTGGGAAAAAGGTAGGCAAAGATTTTTATTTAGGTTATTCCCCAGAAAGAATTGACCCTAGTAACACGAATTTTACGTTGGCTACAATACCTAAAGTAGTAAGTGGACAAACCGATGAATGCCTTAAGCAAGTCCTATGGTTATATGAGCAGACATTTGATAAACCTGTTCCTGTTAGCTCTCCTAAAGTCGCAGAGATGTGCAAATTATTTGAGAACATTCAACGTCTTGTAAATATTTCACTTGTCAATGAAGTATTTTTGTTATGCAGGAAACTTAATATTGACTTTTATCAGTCTCTACAAGCTGCTGCAACAAAACCATTTGGCTTCACTCCCTATTGGCCAGGACCTGGTATTGGAGGACATTGTATACCAGTAGACCCTATCTACTTTCAATGGAAGTTAAATCAGTATGGAATGAAGAGTCGATTGATTGAGGTTGCTGAAGAAATTAACAATCAAATGCCTCATGAAGTAGTGGAACAAATAAAAGAGTCTCTTCCTAATAATACAGGAAAAGTTCTACTTATCGGCATGGCTTACAAGAAGGACGTAAACGATTTACGGGAGTCACCTTCCCTTGACATCTTTGAGCTACTAGTTGAGGAGGGAATGGAAGTCCGTTATCATGATCCTTATTTCCCAAAAATAACCATAAAAAATCAAGAATTTGTTTCTACTGAGTTATCAACCTATGATATTCAAAATGCTGATATAGTTGTCATATTGACAGATCACAGCACTATTAATTGGAAACAAATTAAAGATGAGGCTAAAAGGATTGTGGATACAAGAGGAGTATTAAGATTTGTAAATGAGGAGGATTCCAAATGACTCAAAAATCACTAAAATGTCTTATAACAGGAGGAGCAGGCTTTATAGGGTCTCATCTTGCCGAAGAACTCGTTAACAGGGGACATCGTGTAACTATCATAGATAATTTATATAATGGGAAACAAACTTATCACGATGAACTATTCCAAAAGATCCCATTCCTTAAAATTAGTGTCCTTGATCATGAGATGATTGATTTATTAGTCGCTAATCATGATGTTATATTTCACCTTGGTGCTATTTTAGGTGTTAAGAGCACAATGGATAGAAGTGTGGAGCTTATGGAGACCAACATAGATGGCACAAGAAATGTTCTAAGTGCTGCTTTAAAATATGATAAAAAAGTTGTCTTTGCCTCAACATCTGAAGTATACGGTAAAGCAACTCCCCCTTTTGCAGAGGATGGGGATAGGCTGTACGGTGCAACAAATAAACTGAGATGGTGCTATGCAGTTAGTAAAACTTTAGAAGAAACTCTTTGTCTCGGTTATGGTCTCAAGGGACTTAAGGTTTCCGTTGTTCGCTATTTTAATATTTACGGACCACGCGCAAAGGAAGGTCCCTACGCGGGGGTTATTCCAAGATTTATCAGTGCGGCATTAAAAGGAGATCCTATCCAAGTATACGGAGATGGTACTCAAACTAGATGTTTTACCTATATAAGTGATGCTGTAGAAGCTACGATTAGAGCTCTAGACGATGAATGTAATAATGAAATCATTAATATTGGCTCCCAATCAGAGATGAATATCCTTAACTTAGCAAAACTAGTCCGTATACTATCCCACTCAAATTCCCCTATATTATATGTACCATTTGAAGAAGTTTATCCCTTAGGTTTCGAAGAAATTCCAAATAGGGTTCCAGATGTTTCTAAAATGTCGAGTTTATTATCTTTTAAACCAAAAGTTTCATTTATTGAAGGATTAACAGAAACTATCGAATGGTTTAAAGAAAATACCTAGTTCAATTAATTGTATATGGAAGGTGGTGAAAAAAGATTGCTTAAAGATTACCCTCGTAGGAATATTAACTATGAACAACTAGATAGTCTATTGCTTACGTACAATGAACCTTTCATTTTAGTGGTCAACTGGGGGGGAATCACTTTTGAATTTCTAATCAAATTAAAACAACATTCAGAACACTTAATTGTGTTAGGTTCAGGGGCAATGAATTTTAACGAAAATCGAATTCCCCCACCATATTTCCAAAGACATTCATGGATTCAGGATTTTGAATATTCTACTATTTATTACAACGATCCAACTTTGTATGCTGATTCAGAATTACTTGTAGGATGGGGACAAGGTATTAATAAAAGATTTTTTCTTAAAGATATTGCTACCATTTTAGAAAAACTAATAAAAAAAGTTAGTATCCCTTTTGAAAAAGTTATTTTCTATGGTTCCTCTGCAGGTGGATATATGTCCCTATTTCTCGCAGGTTACCTAAAGGATTCGATAGCTCTAGTAAATAGTCCTCAAACTAATTTATTAAAATGGCTAAAAACTCCTGTTAAACAAGTGTTTAAATACTCATATCCAAACATGTCAGAAGCTGAAATTGTTAATACCTATTTTGATCGAATTGACGTAGTACACTTTTATAAACAAATTAAGTATGTCCCCAAAATTTACTATCTGCAGAACGCTTATTGTGAAATCGATATAAAAGATCATGTAATACCTTTTATTATGGGCATTCAAGGAATGGGAGCTGGATGTCAAGTAAATAATGTAATTCTTGATTTTTATTATGATGTAAGACCAGGACCAGCGGGAAGACCTGAGATAGGTGGACATGGTGCATTAGGAAAAGCAGATACCCTTAAATATATTGATAAAGTAAAGAGAGAATTTTAGGTTGACATACCCTTAAACAAAACAATCTCCATCTAATTATTTGGGAGATTGTTTTTATTTGTTCTTCACCCTATTTACATTAACGCTACGTAAAGGTTTATAGTGAGCTTAACAGGAGGTGAAGCATATGGAATACACGGTTCAAAAGCTCGGCCAATTGGCTGGAGTTAGTACAAGAACTTTACGCTATTACGACCAAGTCGGTCTTCTGCAACCTAGCAGGGTGAATTCTAATGGATATCGAATTTATGGGCAATCGGAGGTGAATCGCCTTCAGCAGATCCTATTTTATAAAGAGCTTGGAGTTAGCTTGGATATGATTAAAGAAATACTCTCCTCCTCTACGTTTGACGCAGAAGCAGCGCTTAGAGAACATCGTTTAAAGCTAATTGAAAAGAAGCAACAAATTGAAACGTTAATTTGTAATGTGGAAAAGACTATTGCAGAATCTGAAGGGAGAATGACCATGTCAAATAAAGAGAAGTTTGAAGGATTTAAACAGAACTTACTTGCTGAAAATGAAAAGAAATACGGAAAAGAGATTCGTGAAAAGTATGGAAAAGAAACGGTAGAACAATCCAATGCCAAGTTGATGAACCTGTCTGAGGAGGACTATCAAAAGGTCACAGCTTTAGAGCAACAAATTAGAGCTGTTTTGGCTCAGGCTTTTACAAGTGGTGATCCTGCAGGTCCGCTTGCACAACAAGCAGCCGAGCTTCATAAGGAATGGCTTTGCTATTTTTGGCCGTCGTACAGTAAAGAAGCACATGCTGGTCTTGCCCAGATGTACGTCGATGATGAAAGATTCACTGCCTACTACGATAAGGAACAACCTGGAACAGCTGAGTTTTTACGTGATGCGATTGCCATTTATACAAAGTAAGAGGAGGAGCGAATACTCCTCCTTTTTCACAGCATGAACTTACCTTTTTATTAATAATTCAATCAACCAGCAATCACGAAACTCTCCTTCATGTAATTCATGCTTCGGAAGCAATTTTACTTTTTCAAATCCACATTTTTCGTAACATCTTATTGCCCTTTCATTACTAGCCTGTGGGTCCATTATGATTCTTGCAGCGCTCTTTTGAGTTGCTAAGTAATTAACCATTGTATGAATAAGAAGGGTTCCTATTCCTTTATTCCAGTAATCCGTTTCTCCAATAAATTGATCCATACCAAACGTCTTTACTTTCTCGTCTTCTACTGTATACGTTTGAATATATCCTATGGGCTTTTCTTCTAATGTAAAAATATATCGCGATAACCCTTCCTCTTCCAGAAAAAAAGTTTCCATTACTTTCTCTATTGTAAAAGGTTGATCTCTACCTTCGTAGTATTCTAGTACCGAAGGGTTTGAAAGCCATTTTGATAAATGATTTGCATCTTCTTTCCTGAGCGATCGAATCGTTAGTTCAGCGTTTTTAATCTCCATCTTTTCCCCTCCCCCTTTAATCCACATATTACCATAACAAAAAACCAAATCTGACTTAAAAGATTTGGTTTTTGTTTTCTTACTTATTCTTTTTTGAAACTTGAGCTGGCTTCGGCAAATCGCTTTCAGTTACTCCAGTTAATGTCGTACGATTCATTTTGCTTGTGTCTTTACCAGCACCAGGTAATGTATTTGCCATTGGTAATTGCTCTAGTTCTTTTCCACTTGGCAAGTTTAACACCTCCCTTTTCATTATTAACATGCTCCTATTCTCTTCGGATACACAGTAAATGGAGATAATATTATCTGAAATTATATTAAAATTTATGAAAAAAGAATCAGCCACTGTTAGGCTGATTCTAAAGGTCGTATCCAAACTCAATAATGGTATAGAACATGCGATATCCAAGGGATTGGTATAGTGAAATCGCCTTTCGATTGTCTCCAAACACTCCTAATGTTGCTTCCGTTTTCCCTTTTTCCTTTAAAAAAGTTAATGCTTCAGTAATTAATGCCTTTGCTACTCCCATTCGTCTCCAAGTAGGTAAAACAAAGATATTTTCAGTAGCACTTCTCTTTTCTCCGAGTCCCCATGTCATAACACTACCCACTACGTTTTTTCCATCAAATGCAGTAAATGTATCCCATTCTGCCCCAGACTTTGTCCATCGAAGATGATTCAAGCTCCAACAAATGCCGTTCGGATCTCCAGCAGCCTCTGCACGCAAATAACTTTCCTGCTCTTCTTGAGATTCCATTTTCCAATTCATTACCCTAATATTTGCTGGTAGAGGATATGAAGGGATTGGTTCAGTTAAATCTCTTTTCATCACCAGATGATTTTCTTTCGCTATAAATCCTTTTGATAAATAAAAATCCATCTCCTCTAAATCATCAGAAGATATCGTATGTCTAAGGGTAATTTTTTTATTAGGGTATTGGCTTCGAATCATTTTAGCTCTAATCATAACTGCATCCATTAGCTCATTCACTGCCTCTTTCGGGACTGTTGTATTCTCATTTATCGCTAAGTCCATCTGTAGCTTAAATTCAAAGTCCAAAGATTTGTTCGGATCTTCGATTAAACCCCAAGACTGATCAGGTGCAATATGTGCGGAAGCGAAAACTTCTCCCTCTTCACTAACAACACAGAAAATATTATCTGAAGTATAGTCCCCATTGTACCGATAAGCTAACATGGAAATAAAATCAAACTTGGCGATTTGATTGGCATCCTGTTCCTCAAAATTTCTAATTAAATAGGGCTTCTTCAATCTCTCCATATGTACATCCTTTCAACCTCCATCTTTATTTAGAATTATTCTCCATAACTAGGATAATTCCTCTATTTGACAATCTAACACCAAGCGTCCACCCTAGACGGACAAATTTCCCACTTTTGTCCACGGAGGGTGTCTGTCACCACATTCTTCTATAAATAAAAAAGGGCCCTCTTTGAAAGAGGGTCTTTTGTTTGTTCTTTCCTTATATTTCATTAACGTAATTTCACCTGAATAAAACATATATCATCTTGAGTTCGTTCCGTTTTGAGTTCCTTTGACAAATCAAGAAAGAGATTCTTATCTTTCTCTTTTTTGTTGGTTAATTCCGCTATTGAGGTATTCAAATACTCCAAGAGACCGTCAGTGTAAAGAAAAAGTTCTGTCTTGTCTTTATAATATAGAGTTTCCGCTTGAAATTGATGATTTGAGAGAAATCCTACAGGTATTTCATTAGAAGGGATTTCTTTTAGCTTTTCGCCTTCCTCTAGGATAAAAGATGGATGGCCCGAGTTAATGTAAGCAATGCTTTTGTTTTTTGTATCAATCAAGAGCACAATACATGTAAAGTACATTTTTGTTATATTCTCATTTTCTCCTTCTGAGAATAAATCAAGCATATGTTGATTAAGTCTATTTAGTATATAAGTAGGATGGCAGGTGTCATATTTTAATATGGATGTTAGCTCTGCATTAATCGACATCGTTAGCAAAGAAGAAGCAATTCCGTGCCCCATTACATCCATTATCATCACAAAATACTGATCATCGTCTATTTTCTGCCATTTATAAAAATCACCTCCAAGTTCATGAGATGGAAAATAAGAACCATATATTGTAATTGACTCCTCGTTAATATCCTTGCTTAATATTAATTGCTGAATGGTACGAGATAAAGATAACTCTCGTTCCAAATCAAGCTCTAATAGCCTTTTCTTCGATACATCCATTTGAATTCCAATATGATGGCTAACCCTTCCATGTTGATCGAGTACAGGGTTAATACAGAGATCATTCCAGAAAGTAGTTTGATCTTTTCGATAATTTAATATCTCTACCTTAACCTCTTCGTCGTTCGCCAATTTTTCTCTGATTACCTTTTTTGTATCATTATCCGTTAATGGGCCCTGTAGGAACCTACAATTTCTTCCTATAATCTCATCTGATTCATATCCAGTTACGCTTTCAAATCCTTTATTATGGTAAATAATAGGATTATCTTCTTGATTTGGATCAGTGATAATAATTCCTATCCCTGTATGGTCAAGCACGTCCGCCAACAGCTTATTCATTTCTGTTAATTCACTTTTTTGTTTCTTTAATTTTTGTTCCTCTGTAATATCACGTAAAACAATTTGTAGAAATCCTTCTTCTTTTAAAAACGTGTACTTGACATTGAATTTTAATGGGTATCCTTCTTTATGATATATTTCAACTTGGAACTCATCTGTTTTCTCTCCAGATAATACAGCTGAAAAGATAGAAAGAGTATATTCTAATGAGTTCGGGTCAAGTGATATTACCTTGGAAAAGTGCTTACCTAATAATTCTTCCCGCTTGAACCCAAGCACCTTCTCATACGAAGTATTCACATACACACAAATACCTTCAGTATCTAATACGGATATTAAATCAGGGGAGCCTTCAATTAATGATTGATAAAAGTTTATATTCATTTTTCTAACTCAAATAGTAATGTTAGTTTTCTTCCACCCTCAGAATAGGAGATGTCCTTTGCACACTTTTTCATTATGGCAATTCCCCTTCCCCTTTTGCTCAATAATGTTTCCATAAAATATTGATCAGGATCTTCAACACAAATGACCTTTTCTTCGTGATTGAATCCTTCTCCGTTATGCTCAACTTCTATTATGATGTTATTTCCACTTATTTCTGTAGTAATAGTTATAGCTAATGAAAAATTATTTTTTATGCCGTGTTCAAACGCATTGTTTACTGCTTCTCGAATAGAGTACAAGATCAAATATACATTTTCCGGTGCATAATTCACTATATATTCTTCCAATTCCTGTTCAAGGATTTCGTACTCTTTGTAGGATGATATTCGTATTGATTTTTGCATGTTTTCTATTTCACTTCCCTATATACATACAATATAATACCTCCCTCTATTATGAACCAACAATAACCTTTGTTAGTCAATCTGTCTCAAAATATAAAGAAAAGAAGAACTTCTATAAAAGTTCTCCCTACCTCAATTAACTATTCCAATGAAGCCAAACAGCTTGGTCTATTTATAACAACACTGCATATAGTTTAATAGATATAGTGAGAAGGAGTTATTCATTAATGAAAAAATATATGTATATATTAGGTATAATTGCTCTCATAACACTTGTGGCTTATTTGGAATCTCCAAACTCTCCACTTGCTCATCCAAATGAAGGAACAAATATGTATTCTTCCATTCCTTCCGTTGAGGATTCTGATTCCCCCGGAGCAACAGAAGCGAATTCTAATGTAGAGAACGAAGAGGAAGAGGCTGTTCTAACTTCTTTAGAACTTAAACTAGAAAAAACTGAACTCGTGGATGGTTACATCATTGAAACTTATAGGGAATACGAGATCTATAATAATGAAGCTGGCGAAGTGATTAAATCTGTACCGACAGAGCATTACGAGTACTTAAAGTACTTAGAAGAATAACTTCAAAAGTCATGTATCTAAACATACCTAATCACCCACCCTACTAATGGGAGGTGAAAAAGATGGCAGATGAAAGACCAATCGAATATAGTGGAAAAGTTCTTGACGAAAGAAACACATTAACAGGACCAGATCAGGGGAAAAATGGCTTTCCAAAAACACCGAAGAATGTCCCCATTCACAATAAACAAAAGTAACACTAACAAAGAACCGTGGGAAAAGACTGTACAATTGATGTGCACCCCAAAAGTTAGACGAAACAATTCTAACTTTTGGGGTGTTTTTTGTGCGCAAATATGATGAAGGATTTAAGCAAAATGTAGTTAATGCTTATTTAGCTGGTGAAGGTGGATATGCTTCATTGGCTAATAGATTTGGAATCAAAAGTAAAACCAACATAAGAAAATGGGTCAGTGCGTTCCAACAATTTGGAAAACAGGGCTTGACTACTAAAAAAGCAAATACCAAATATCCTGTTCAATTTAAAATGGATGTCTTAAACTATAAGGTAAGAACAGGGGATTCCTTTGAAAAAGTTGCTAGAAAGTTTGGCATTACTGAACCACCTATGATTCGTAATTGGTTGAGAAAATGGCAAAATGAAGGCATTGAAGGGCTCTCAAAATTAAGGGGGCGTCCATCAATGTCCAATAAGCCAAAGAAGAAAAAAAGTGAAAAGAAATTGACGAAGGAACAACAACTTTTAAAAGAAATAGAACTACTACGTGCGGAGAATGCCTATTTAAAAAAGCTCCGAGCTTCAGGGATAAATATTCCGAGCCGACTGCTAAAACTGAATCTAGAATCATCCATGAACTCAGAAAAGAATTCAAATTAGCTGTTATCCTTGAAGCCACAGGTTTTCCAAAGGCAACTTATATGTATTGGCAAAAACGATTTAATAACTTTAATCCAGATGAAGAGATTGAAAAGGTTATCCGAGAAATTGTAGACAAACATAATGGAAATTACGGCTATCGTCGAATTGATATGGAATTGCGTAAGAGAGGTTATATCGTAAATCACAAAAAAATCCTGAGGATCACCAATAAACTTGGCATTATTTGTACATCATACACACGTAAATCTCGTAAATATAGCACTTATAAAGGAACCGTAGGGAAGATTTCAAAAAATCTTGTCAACCGTAGATTCCAGACAAGCATTCCACATCAAAAATTAACAACTGATACATCTGAATTCAAATACTACACGAGCGATTCTCATGGAAAGTTAATCATCAGGAAGGCTTATTTAGATCCGTTTCTAGATATGTTTAATGGTGAAATTCTATCTTTTCGGTTCTCAGAACGCCCGAACGCAAAAGCCATCTTGGATGCTTTAGACGAAGCCATTGAAATAACAAAAGATTGCCCCTATCGAACTACTATACACTCTGATCAAGGCTGGGGTTATCAAATGAAAACCATTAGCGTTGCATAAAGATTTTTGAAACTTGTCAAATTGGATTTTTATGGGTGAAACTACAAATAATTGAATATTCAGATATATTGTTTTATCCGGAATTTA
>Ga0182742_1001436_pt1 | contig 30573 bp, 34 predicted proteins | sample eDN5th37CBELigMG_FD_128880 | JGI IMG/M metagenome (GOLD analysis project Ga0182742, IMG submission 128880) | Enriched Miracle-Growth compost microbial communities from Emeryville, California, USA - eDNA 5th pass 37_C BE-Lig MG (version 2)... ... | reverse complement strand
TTCAGACTGTCGACAAATTCGAAAAAAAATCGGATTTGCCGACGGTCTTTTTTGTATAATTAAGATACAGATATTTAATGGGGGTGGATGAAATGCTAACTAAAAATACACAGATGAATCGTGATCAAATAGAAATGATAGCTTTAGAACAACTTGTACCCGCCAACCATTTGGTTAGAAAAATAGAAGCTGCTCTTGATTTTTCATTTATCTATTCACTTGTTCAAGATATGTATTCATCTGAACGGGGCCGTCCGAGTATTGACCCCGTGGTATTGATAAAAATGGCCTTCATCCAATATACCTTCGGTATTCGCTCAATGCGACAAACAATTGCAGAAATCGAAACGAATATGGCATATCGCTGGTTTCTCGGCTTTGGTTTTTACGATAAGGTACCACATTTTTCTACCTTTGGTAAAAACTACAAGAGACGATTTGAAGATACTGATTTATTTGAACAGATTTTCTACCGTATCTTAAAGGAAGCATTAGAAAAGAAACTGATTAGTAGTGAGCACGTTTTTATTGACTCCACACATGTTAAGGCTAGTGCCAATAAGCGTAAATTTGAGAAGAAAGTAGTTCGAAAGGAATCTAAGGCTTATGAAACACGTCTTCAAGAAGAGATTAATAAAGACCGAGAAGATCACGGAATAAAGCCATTTCCTCCAGATAAATTTGAAAAAGAAGAATTAAAGGAAATTAAAGAAAGTACTACTGATCCAGAAAGTGGTTATTATGTAAAGGATGAGCGAACGAAACAGTTCGCATACTCATTTCATGCAGCTTCGGATCGAAATGGTTTTGTTTTGGGTGCAATGGTAACTCCAGGGAATATCCATGATAGCGTCATTTTAGAGCCTCTAATTGAGAAGGTCATTGAAAAACACGGGAAACCCGAAGCTGTTGCTGCTGATGCTGGATATAAAACACCTGATATTGCTCAATACCTATTTGAAAATGATATGACTCCTGCTTTACCATATACACGCCCTCGAACGAAAGACGGTTATATGAAAAAGCATGAGTATGTTTATGATGAATACTACGATTGTTATATTTGTCCGCAAGGACAAATACTGAAATATGCAACGACAACGAAGAATGGAAAGCGTCAATACTTCTCTAATCCGCTTGTATGCCAAAATTGCCCATTGCTTTCAGAATGCACACAGAGTAAAGAACATAAAAAATTGATTGAGCGGCATGTGTGGGAGCATTACATAGAAGAAGCCGATCATCTTCGTCACACACAAGAGAATAAAAGCATTTACGCAAGACGTAAAGAAACGATTGAACGTGTATTTGCGGATGCTAAGGAAAAGCATGGTATGCGTTGGACTACCTTAAGAGGTTTAAAAAAATTGTCCATGCAAGCGATGCTTACTTTTGCTGCCATGAACTTGAAGAAGATGGCCAGTTGGACCTGGAAGGGTCCAGAAATGGCGTAATAAATTGCATAGGATCGGTCTAAATTTTGCTCTTACGAGCAAAAATTCAACAAAAGGCATTTGAATGGGTTCATTCAAATGCCTTTTGTCTACAATCTGAATGGATGGTAGTACCATCCATTTTTTTACTTATATGAAACTTAATAGGTAGCCACCGATTGCTCCAGTTAATACGATAACCCATGGTGGTAATTTCCAGAATACAAGCATGCCAAATAGTATTGCTGCAAATGAAAAGTCTACTGGAGTCAGAATGGATGTTGTCCAAATAGGATGATAAAGTGCTGAAATTAAAATTCCGACAACAGCAGCATTCACTCCCATTAAGGCCGCCTTTATTTTCGGGTTTTGGCGCAAATAATTCCAAAATGGCAAAGTGCCAAGAATTAAAAGAAAAGCTGGTAAGAAAATGGCTACTGTTGCAAGGAGCCCACCTTGCCAACCATTAATTACACCCCCTATATATGCAGCGAAAGTGAATAACGGTCCTGGAACAGCCTGTGCCATTCCATAACCAGCCAAAAATTCTTCTTCACTTAACCAACCGGTTGGGACAAATTCACGCTCCAGTAAAGGGAGCACGACATGGCCGCCACCAAAAACAAGAGAACCTGAACGATAAAAACTGTCAAACATAGCAAGCCAATTAAGATTGGTTACTTCCCTCAGTAAAGGGAGGACAATTAATAAACCAAAAAAGAGGGTTAAACAGATTATTGCGAAACGCTTAGTGACGGGGAAGTGGACCTGATCTGTTTTTTCTTCTAGTGTTTGGTCACGGTAAAGGAAATATCCAACTAATCCAGCTAGTAGAATCACTCCAACTTGAGTAAATGCAGTTTGCCAAAGAAGCGTGACTACCACTGCCATTAAGGCCAAAGATTTACGTTGTAAGTCTGGAGTTAAATTTTTTGCCATTCCTAATATCGCATGAGCGACGACAACAACTGCGACAATTTTCAAGCCTTGTAACCAACCAGCATCTGTAATACCAAAATTATGGAGAAAGATTGCAAATAAGATTAAAACGATGACAGATGGAAGTGTAAATCCTATAAATGACACTATTCCACCTAAGACACCAGCTCGCATTACTCCGATGCCAATCCCAACTTGGCTACTTGCAGGTCCTGGGAGGAACTGGCAAAGCGCCACTAGATCGGCATAGCTTTTTTCATCCATCCATTTTCTGCGGCGGATATATTCTTCATGGAAATAGCCTAAATGGGCCACTGGACCACCAAATGAGGTTAGTCCTAATCTTGTTGAAACCATTAAGATTTCAAATAGTAATCTAAGTTTGCTTTGGTTCTGTGTTTGCATTTTTTCACCTTCTTTATTAATCTTTAATTTCTTTGAAAAGTTCATAGGCTTTTTTTCGAGCTTCTTCTAAAACCATTTCTCCCTTAGGAGTCGTTGAATAATACTTTCTGATCTTTCCGGCTACATTTTGTTCTTCTTTAACCAACAACCCATCGTGTTCCATGTTGTGTAAAATGGGATATAAAGTTCCAGAACTAATGTCATACCCATGTTCTTTTAGTTCATCATGCATCCATTGCCCAAAGATGGGGTGCTCTTTTGCATGGTGAAGAATATGGATTTGGATAAAACCTAAAAAAAGTTTACGCAATACACGCTCCTCCAAAAAACTACACCTCACTTGTTATCGATTGACGATAACGAAATTCGATATTGTGAGTTTAACAAAGGAGCTATCTATAGGCAACCCGTAAAAAGAAATCTTAACAATTCCTTTACAATGCAAGCTTATGAGAATAAAAAGCCCAACGGAAAGGTGATGATCCATTGGGTTTCACAAAATCTAAAATTTTTTAAACTGGCTATTTTTTCTTTTTTGGATCAATCACGCGGATTGGTCGCATCATATCGTAATCCTCGTGTTCTAATACATGGCAGTGCCAAACATAATTTCCTGGATAAGGGGCAAAACGGGCGATAATTCTTGTTACTTGATTTGGAGGACACCTCACCATATCTTTCCAACCACGTTCACTCGGCTTAGGTGGAGTTGCAGGTCCTGTAAAAAGAATCTGGCCATCTTGATTATAACGTTCTAGGTCAAATGGTTGCCGCTCAAGAATTTGAAATTGGATTAAGTGGATATGAATTGGATGAGTAACGTTTGTAACGTTAACCAATGACCACAACTCGGTTGATCCTAGTTTCGGATTTTCGGTCACTGGGTCACTCCATTTTTTACCATTCAATAATAATAGTGGACGACCAAATTCATCAGTGGAACCAACAAGTTTTAAATTACGGAGAGTAGAAATAGGATTCTTTTTTAGGGAAGGGATGGTGGTTATTACTTTTGGTATTCTGCTAGTATCCGGATTTTTAAGCGGAAGTTCAACTTTAAATTGCATTACATCGCCAGTTTGGTCTTCTGGGTCCGGGTCTTCTCCTAAATCGTTTTTCAAAGTAATCGTCTTCCCTTTAAAATGGGTGAAATCCAATATGAGATCAATTCTTTCACCAGGAGTCATTTCAATTTGATTTATTTTTACTGTTTTTGCTAAAAGCCCCCCATCCGTACCAATTTGGTAAAATGGCAAACCTGGGTCAAGGTAAAGAGTATAGCTACGTGTGTTTGAAGCATTTAATAATCGGAATCGATACTTTCTAGGTTCCACTTTTAAATATGGCCATACTTTTCCATTTACTAGGATTGTATCCCCAAGAAAAAATGGTCGAATGGATGGGTTTGGTAAACCATCAGAAGGGTTATCTGGCTGAGAAGGATAAAACAAAGAACCATCTGGTTGAAAAGATCGATCTGTGATGACAAGTGGTAGTTCATATTCATCTTTTGGTAATCTTAGTTTCTTTTCTTCTTCATCGCGGATAATGTACATTCCCGCGAGCCCCGAATAGACATTCAGTCTAGTTAGCCCCATGGCGTGGTCATGATACCATAAAGTGCATCCCCGTTGATGATTTGGGTACTCGTAGATTTCTTTCCTGAAAAAAGGACCTACTTGCTTAAAGTCTTTAGTATACCAAGCTTCAGGGAAACCATCACTTTCCCAAGGTGTCTCGCTACCGTGCAAATGAGTAACTGTTCGGACCTCGGGCATTGGCATGTCTCCATGACCGTGATGGATGCTCTGATCAATTGGAAGAAAATGTTTATCTGGTAATTTATTTTTCCATTTTACACGAGCTACCTCCCCACGATTAACATCAAAAGTGGGACCTGGAAATTGTCGATTGTAACCCCACAATGGTGTAGGTTGTAAATCTCGATGTAGCTTTTGAGTGAAGGGTTCCATGGATACTTCATAATAACTTGCACCATCACGATCTCTCCGAATTGGTTTTGCTTTTTTGATTATAGGGAGGGGATCAACAAATTTTTCGAGTATCGGACTCATTTTAGTCTCTCCTTTACAAATATTTCCTACAATAGACTATGAAGGAGCGAACAGTTCGGGATAGGCATTCTTGTTTTTCTGAGGTAAATTTATTTAGGTTACTGGGATGGAAACTGCATATCGTTGGGCTTAGGGAGAAAGCTAAGATAACAACTATATGGCAGGCTTAGTTCTTACAAGGAGTGGTCTATTTTGGTAACTTATCACGATATTGTTTCTGCTCATGAAAAAATGAAAGGAATTGTTCATCAAACACCATTGGATTATTCCAAAACATTTAGCAGTTATGCTGATAACGAGATTTATTTGAAGTTAGAAAACTTACAAAAAACAGGTTCCTTTAAGGTCAGAGGTGCCTTCAATAAAATGATGTCGTTGGATAAAGAAGAAATTAAATCAGGAGTGGTTGCAGCATCGGCCGGAAACCATGCACAAGGTGTTGCCTTTGCAAGCGATATGTTAGGGATTCCTTGTACAATTGTCATGCCTAAAGGTGCACCACTGAGCAAGGTACAAGCCACAAAGAGCTATGGAGCAAATGTTGAGTTAGAAGGTTCTGTTTTTGATGATGCCTTACAATATGCATTGGAGTTAAAAGAAAAAACAGCTGCAGCTTTTGTTCATGCTTTTGATGATGAAGCAATTATTGCTGGTCAAGGTACGGTGGGGTTAGAAATAATCGAGCAGCTTCCTGATGTAGATGCAATTGTTTGTCCAGTTGGTGGTGGTGGACTTATTGCAGGAATAGCTAGTGCAATAAAGGCAACGAAACCGAATGTCAAAATCTACGGGGTACAATCTTCTGCATGTACCAGTATGGAACAATCTTTAAAGGCAAAGAGACCGATTACAGTGGACTCCACGCCAACAATGGCCGACGGGATTGCGGTAAAAAGACCAGGGCAGCATCCATTCTCTATAGTTGAAAAATATATTGACGGTATGGTTTCAGTCAATGAACAAGAAATTGCCAAAGCAATGTTAATGTTATTAGAGCGGAATAAACTCTTGGTTGAGGGGTCTGGTGCAGTTTCACTTGCTGCAATGTTATATCACAAGCTCCCGCTAAAAGGGAAAAAGGTTGTTTCGGTTATTAGCGGTGGAAATGTAGATGTTAGTTTTATATCGCGAATCATTGAAAGAGGAATGGTGGAAGCGGGACGATATGTCCAGTTCATTACAATATTAAATGATAAACCAGGTAACTTAGAGAAAGTCTTGCAAGTGGTAACCAGCCACCATGGAAATATCCTGGATATCTCTTTGGATCGCATCGGGGAAAGAATCCATCCAGGTTACGCACAACTAACATTGGCAATCGAAACAATAGACCGAGAGCATGTTGAGGAAATACTTGAAGCAATTAAATCAAATGGGTTTGTAATAGAATATGATTGATATTATAGCAGCTAAAATGTTTTTTTATGTCAGGTGCCAGGCACCTGACATTTTTTGGAGGAATTAATTAAGGGCTTGAATTAATTTTCATAGGCGTTTCCCCCGTTTTTGACGGCGCAGGTTGCCATTAACGTATGTTACTGAGATAGATTTATTGCCATACTATCTTCCATTGCCAGTTTCATATTATCTTTTACTATTAAAATGTTTAAGAAAATGTCCAGTTTGGACATTTTTTATTTATGGATTTGAATCTTCTAGGGACATAATAGGGGGAATTTTTCCCGAATTAAAAAACAACATACAAATTCATAAAGTGAAACTTCATTTAGTGGTTTTTTCTTCATCCCACACTGAATGTTCGTCACGCGGGGACCCTTATGATAAGCTTCGTCATTTATTTTTAGTGAATTTAGGGTTCCTGGGGGTAGAATTTATTTCTTTTCTCGCCTGCTAGAAGAAGATAGTAGAGGTCTTTATCACTAGATCCCAGAAAAATGGATGGTGCCATCCATTTCTCTGGGATCTAATAGACGGTAGTGACTTTACTATGCTCACTACCCATTTTGTTCATTAGGACTGATTGTACTTCTCTCGGGTGGTTTCTGAGAAGTCAATTTTGATAATTTCTTCAGATTTATTGTCAAAAGTAATATCAATTAAGACACCGAATTCTTTTGTGTCTTCTTTTAACCATAATTTGAATTTCTCAATCGAGGTACTGGTTCCAGTTTCTCTTCCAATATGTTGGTAATCAACTATATCTGCCTGAGGGTATTTTTTTTTCGTTTCTTTCATCGCCACTTGACCCCATTTAGCGTATGGGGGGACTTGGGCATCAATCCCTGCTGCTAAAAATAAAACCTCCATCAGGAAAAGAATGAATATTGATTTCACAACTTTCATGGAAATTCACCTACTTTTTAGTGGATAGGTTCTACCAAAAGGAGCAAATTATCCGTCGTTTAATCTAATTTGATCTAGTTCAAATGTCTCAACTCTCTTTTTTAAGAGGAAATACACAAACATATGTTCTGTTTTATGGTATAATAATGGCACAATAGACGAGAACAAGGGGGGAGGAGTTCCCTGAAAGGAAGGGGGTGTTGCGGTGACAGTATATGAGGCATTAATGTTTGCATGCGCTTTTACTAGCTTAATTTTAGCGGTATTGGCATTTAACCGAAAAAAATAACCCACCCTTTGCTTAAAAAATATGGTGAATGACTCACACATCTAGTTTTCTTTGATAAGGGGTGTGCTATTGTAACGACCATATGGTGGCAATGGCACACCAGTGGTCTTTTTAGGTAGGCACATTCCAACTTTGTTGAAGCATAAAGCTTTTACAATTATTAAAGACAACCTTATTCAAAAATTCCACCCTTAATTTAAGTATTAACTTTCCAAAAGTATAGATCGTTATCGTTATCCAGATTTAATAGAACAATTTATAGAGTTAAATTTTTTCCGTTTTTTGTTCAAAACAAAAACCGTAATATTATTGGTCTTAAAGCACATTAAAATAGGGGAATCTTCTAGAAATTCAATATAAATAAAGGATTTTGTTATTAATAGTCGAAAAAGAAATGGAACATGATGGAAAGGTGGGGGGGAGAATTTTGACTCAGTCAATTTTTAAGGGGATGGAAGGTGTTTTTATTCCTGTAAAAAATCCTGCAAAATCTGCAGAATGGTATGAAGAAAAGCTTGGCTTTTTACTTTTATATCAAGAAGCGGAAGCAGCAGTAATGAAAATTTCCGAGAGTTCGCAAACTGTTGTATGTCTAGTACGGACAGACAATCATCAACCGATGTGCTTTCCTGATAATCAATTTGGTGTTGGAAAATATTATAACTTTATACCCCAAGATTTTGAAGAAACTTATAGAGCTTTAGTGGAAAAAGATGTGTCAGTTGGTCCTGTTGGAGGAGAAGGTGAGATGAAATATTTCACTTTTTATGACCTTGATGGTAATCCACTAGGGGTATGTAATTAATCTATTTGTAGTTAGTAAGCAAATTTCAACAAGTATCTCGTGTCAGAGTGAGTTAATGTGGTAGTGTTTTCGTGTTGATATTTTACACCGACCGTGGCTTCTTCACCAAGGCGTAGCGGAAATTCAAGCGAATAAGTTGGTCTCCGCACTAGGAATACGTGTTTAATGGGAATAGTATGCAATATGCAATGAAAAGAGATGTTGAATTCTGGCCATTAGTAGCAGCTAAATAGGAAGGGGTATAAATAATAATCATAACGTCGAGGGAGGGAAAACATATGGATTTCAAAGAAATCAAAACAGACTATATGATAAGGACGAATAAAGGTGTTCCCATGTTTTATGGTGGTATTCTAATTTGGTTAATCCTTGGATTCTTGAGTTTTGTATTGCCAGAAGAAATTAATGCGTATATTTATTTGGCTTCTACTGGAGTTTTCTTTCCAGTTGGTATTTTTGTTTCTAAATTATTGGGGATTGATTTTTTTGCGAAAGACAACCCACTTTCCACTTTAGGTGGATTACTGGGTGCCTTACAATTATTATTTGCTCCCTTGCTCATAGCGGTGGGCTTTGAGCATTATGAATGGGTGCCATTTGTTGTAGGAGTATTAACAGGTGCTCATTTCCTACCATTTATGTGGTTATATGAGAGTAGAGCGATGTTATTCCAAACAATCGCTACTGTTTTAGTATCCACAATAGTAGGTTTAGTATTTATCGAAATGGCTTTAACACTTGTTCCTTTAGCGTTAAGCATTGTTTATTTTATCACCGCCATGTTAATTAGAAGAGAGGTAGCCGCATTAAAAGTACAAATTGATTCAACTGTTTCAATTTAATTTATTATGAAGATTCTTGGGAATTTGACCCGTTTTCATGGGAGACAACAGTTATATAAATTACATTTATTCCTGTATTTTTGAGGGTTCAAGTGCCTTTTCCTGACAAAGGATCTCCTAATTTATTCCGTCTGTTAGACGATTTCCTTATTCTGAATCTAATTTACATAATATAATTATGTTTCGATTGTTCATATGATTAATTTAATATGAAAGGAGAGGTAGAATGAACACATCTTTCATATTTTAAATAACTTTTTTAGTATCGAACAAGATTGTGATTGGTGGGGATTCGCTAATACCATTGTTGCTTGTTTGGACGCTAGCTTTCATCATTAGCTATTCTATAATGAAAATAATGAAAAATGAAAAAACTTAAAGGTTCATGAAGAATGTATGGCCATTCCATTTTTTGATTATTTTCTAAATTGGTAGTTAGGATAGTGAAAAAAGACTATACAAAATAGCAATAGCAGAAAATTGGGGGCACTACATGGGAATGTCAGATTATTATAAAAACATCCGCGAAAAAGTGGGCAATGAATTGATTTTTATGCCAAGTGTGGCTGGAATTGTTCGAAACGACCGGGATGAAATTTTATTTCAAAAGAAAGGGAATGGAGAGGGCTGGAGTCTTCCTGCAGGAGCGATTGAACCTGGTGAGACACCAGCTGAGGCTTTAGTTCGTGAAGTTCTGGAAGAAACAGGGTTAGTTGTTACCCCAACCAAGTTAGCAGGTGTATTTGGGGGAAGAAATTATCGATATACCTATCCCAATGGTCACAAAGTAGAATACAATGTTTTTTTATTTGAGTGTGAAGTTCAAAGCGGAAATTTAAATCCTATAGATTTAGAAACTGTGGAACTGCATTATTTTAAAGCGGAAAATATGCCTAAACTTGCACTGCCCTACCCTGAACAGTTATTTATTAAAAATAATGAGAATGCGTCTTATTTTGATGGGCAATTTTTTTAGAAGTGAAAAAAATAATCGTAATGAATGAGCAAGGAGAATAAAATGGAACAAGAACAGTTAAAAATTTTCGATGAAAACCGAAAAGTAATCGGAGTAGCAACACGGAAAGAAGTACATAAAGTGGGCCATTGGCACGAGGTATTTCATTGCTGGTTAGTAAGGAAAGATGGAGAAAAAGTCTATTTATATTTACAGTTACGGAGTGAGACGAAAAAAGATTATCCTAGTCTTTATGATATAACCGCAGCTGGTCATTTGTTAGCAGATGAATCAGTACAAGATGGAGTACGAGAGCTAAAAGAAGAGCTTGGTGTGGAGGTTTCTTTCGATGAATTAGTTTCATTAGGAATCATTGATTATTGTGTAAAGAAGGACGATTTCATTGACAAAGAAATTGCCAATATCTTCTTACTTCAAACGGATTTTGCTATCGAAGACTTTATATTGCAAAAAGAAGAAGTTGCTGGGATGGTAAAAGTTGAGTTCACTGACTTTATGGACTTGTGGTTAGGCAAATTATCAACAATAACCGTTAGTGGTTACAGAATCGACAGTGTGGGAGTTTGCTCTAAAATCCAAGAGCGAGTAGGAAAAGATCGATTTGTTCCCCATCAAACACACTTTTATCTTAATGTATTGGAAAAAATAAATACAGTGATTGAGAAAAGCAATAATGATTTGAACTACTAGGATGCATATTGTTGCCTTATTGAAAGTAGATAGAGACCGTGACGGCATTTTAGCCATCAAAATGTTAACGGAGATGTATAGAGGTACAAATACGATAGCCTTCCTTGTCCAACAGGAACCCGTATGACAATACATCATATAGTAATTAGTCTAGTTTAATGGCAGTAGAAAAATTTTGATTCTTAGATAGGTGGAGATTACATGGTTAAAGCACTCCTTCATATAGAAGGATTATTTGTATTAATCTTGAGTCTTACTGTTTATGCTAATCAGGAATTTAGCTGGTTCCTATTTATAGTCTTATTGTTTTTACCTGACCTTTCAATGGTTGGTTACCTTTTCAGTAACAAAGTAGGTGCCTTTCTATATAATACCTTTCACACTTATAGTCTAGCAATTATCGTGTTGATCTTAGGGAGCATGTTACAAAATGAAACGATAATTGCGGTGGGGTTCATTCTTACTGCTCATATCGGAATGGATCGAATGTTGGGATATGGTCTCAAATACCCAACGGATTTTAAAGATACTCATTTGAATCGTATTTGATGTAGGAATTCACATAGTCTTTTAAAATACAATAATTTATGACTGTATCATGGTGTAGAGAGCTGGATTAGGGGATTGTTACTAGAGGAACTCAGGCAAGTATCCACGGATACACGCAAACAGAAAAACGACTTCGAGGTTCGAGTCGTTTTTCTATTTGCGAGTTTTCACTTTTTTCTTTTATTCATTTCCTCTGTCACAACAAATGCGAGGTCATCATTTCCAAATAGAGATAACACACCAAGCAAAGTTTGGTCAGGAACTTCACCTGCTTCTTCTTTTGGGACGGTTAGCTGTATTGCTTCTTTGAGGGCAGGATTTTTGGCTTGATCGGGATAAGCTTTTAAATAGATTTCTTCTGGATCTAAATCGTGATTTACGCACCATTGCGCAAAAACAAGAATCATCATTTTTTCTTCACGTTGAAAGTTTTCAATAATCTTTTCTTGTAAATCCTTTTCGTACATAGCGAATTCTCCTTACTATAAGCAATCTATTCAAATTATACTCGGAAAAGGTTAATTTGAAAAAAGATTCTTTTGTTTATTTTTAGTAGGAACAGAAGATAATGAATACAGGATGTTATTAAAATTGAGAGGAGCTGTTCATAATGGGAAAAATTGAAATCGGTGAAGTTTTTACAATCAGTGATGAAAACAATGATGAACAAGAAGTTGAAGTTCTTGCGAGCATGACATTCGAAGATGTGGAATATGTGGCAGTAAGTTTTGTGGAAGATTTAAAACAAAAAAGTGATGAAGACATTGATGTCTTTTTTCTAAAGGTTGATACAGAAGGTGATTTTGCTGCAATTGAGAGTGATGATGAGTTTGAAAAAGTATCTTCGAAGTTTGATGAAATGATGGATGAAGAAGATGCGGCGGAAGAAAATTGAGAGCTTTGAATGCTCTCTTTTTTTATCCGCCATCGTTATTTCTTTGATGCAATATTTAAAAAGGCATTATTTTTCCCTTAAAATACGAAAGCCGTTATCAATTTTTTCAAAACCGATGCGAGGATAATAATCCATGGCTATTGGTGATGACAGCAATAATAACGTAACCTCATTGGTAAGTTTACTTTGCAACAAGCGAACCAATTTTTTACCGATTCCCCGCTTCTGGTAAGCTTGATCGACTGCTAAGTCAGACAAATAGCAGCAATAGCTAAAATCAGTAATAGCTCTAGCCACTCCAACAAGCTTATTTTTCTCCCAAGCAGTAATTAATAGATCTCCATTTTCAAGCATCCGTTGTAAGCGTGGTAAGTCTTCAGTTGGTCGACGAATCCCAGATTTTTCAAAAAGGATTGAAATTTGTTCGGCAGTAATCATTTCATTTACTTTATAAGTAATCTCACTTAACTCTTGCATTTTAGCTCCCCCTTATTATTGATAATTGAATTATAAAAAAACTCTGGCATCATTAAAAGGGTCAGATATAATATATTTAACCATGCCAGATAATGAAGGAGTAAGTTGAATGTTTGAAATCCCAATCGTTATTGATCAAGACCGTAATAACCCAATATATCTACAAGTGTATGAGGCTATTAAACTTGAAATCCAAGCAGGAAGGATGACTCCGGGTACTAAGTTGCCATCAAAAAGAAAGCTTGCTCAGCATTTACAGATTAGCCAAACAACGGTAGAAACAGCGTATGAGCAATTAATGGCGGAAGGATATGTCGATAGTTTTCCAAGGAAAGGGATTTTTGTTAAAGAACTAAATAGCGATTTATTCTCAGTTACTAATAAAATTCCATTTAGGGAAAACGATACTGTACAACCCCAAAAGGAGAAAGTTCAGTACGATTTTAGTCATGGAGGGATTGCTTTAGAAGCATTTCCATATTCCATATGGAGAAAGCTAAGTGTTCAAAGCTTATATGAAGAGGAGAGTTCCTTATTTCTAAATGGTGAGCGCAATGGTGAAGCGGGGCTTAGAGAAGAATTGACTTCTTATTTATACCAATCTAGAGGAGTGATTTGTACACCAAATCAAATCGTTCTTGGTGCAGGTACTCAATTTTTAATAGGTTTGTTGACGATGATGATTGGAAAAGATGCAATCTATTCAATGGAAGAACCAGGATTTCATCGAACTAGGCAGGTTTTTAAAGACCAAGGAGTGAAACTAATACCCATCCTGCTTGATCAAGATGGAATGGATATTAAAAAGTTATCCGAGAGCAAAGCAAAAGTAACCTATGTGACACCTTCTCATCAATTTCCAATTGGAATGGTCATGCCAATTAAGAGAAGGATGGAACTTATTCATTGGGCAGTTGAGAACAATGGCTTTATTATTGAAGACGACTATGATGGTGAATTTCGCTACAAAGGGAAACCCATTCCGTCTTTACAAGGATTGGATTCAAATGGAAAGGTTATCTATTTAGGAACTTTTTCGAAATCATTGATACCGTCAATAAGGATTAGCTATATGGTTCTGCCAGTTTCTTTATTAGAGGTTTATCACCGACATTTTACAATTTATAAGCAAACGGTTTCCCGAATTCACCAACATACCCTTTGGCATTTCATGAAAAACGGGCATTGGGAAAGGCACTTAAACAGAATGAGAACAGTTTATCGTAAAAAGCAGGAAGTGCTAGTATTGATGATTAAAAAGTCGCTGGGAAAACGAGTTAGTATGATCGGGGAGGAAGCGGGGTTACATGTCTTATTAAGGGTAAACAATCAAATGACTGAAACAGAACTAATTGAACGAGCAGCTAAGTTTGGGGTTAAGGTTTACCCTACTTCAATTTATTATGAAGAACAAAAGGCTGAAAAGGAGACGGTCATTTTGCTAGGTTTCGGTGGATTATCCGAAGCGGAGATTCAAGAAGGAATTCGATTGTTAGCGAAAGCTTGGTTTGATGATTAAAGGTAGTTGTGCTCGAAATAGGTTCAATTTTTCAGATAGATGTTTCTATTTATTCAGAAACTACTACCATCTATAGTAAAATATTCCTACTTTCTTTAGTGAAAACGACGAATATGACAAATCTACAGGTAAATTGTCATAATTCCTTATGAGTTGTAATCTTTCTCATAGAATAACAAGAAAATGTAACTGAATCGTTCTGTAACTATAGGACGAACCCGTGATAGAGTAACAACATACAACAAAATAGGAGGTAGTACACATGAGAGCAATGTTCAAAAAAATGTTTTTAATAGCTTGTGTGGCTACATTCACTTTGATCGGGTTAGAGAATGTTACAGTCGAGGCGGTTAGTGCTGATTCGATTGTGAAAGAGAATAGTAATAAAGAACTTGATAACCAAGTTGATATACAGGAAGACATTACAATTCTTGAAGAGTGGATGAGCCAAAATGAAAACTCTGAGGAACCGAAAGTTGTCGAAATGCAATCTTCTAGGGCAGAGACAGAGGTTTCTAGTAAAAAAACGGTACCAGAGGTTGAAAAGGATATTGAACCAAGACTGAATTTATCTAATGGAGAACGAGATTTACTGAATCGATTAGTAGAGGCAGAAGCAAAAGGGGAATCTTACGAGGGGAAAGTGGCTGTTGCGACCGTGGTCATAAATCGAGTAAAATCTTCACAATTTCCAGACACAGTTTCTGGCGTGATTAATGAGGTTGTAGGAAGTGCATATGCATTTTCTCCCGTTCAGAATGGTGAAATCAATAAACCAGCATCAGAAGAAGCAAAGCAAGCTGTAGAGGAAGCTTTAACAAGTGAAGACGTTTTAAATGGGTCGATTTATTTTTATAATCCTGACATTGCAACCGACGAATGGATTCGGACAAGAGAAATTGTAGCAACGATTGGGAATCATGTTTTTGCAATTTAGGATGTGATTAATAACAACTTTTTCGATTCGATGAATGGCTAGGAAAAGTCAAAGATAGTGCAGGTACCCAACGTTAGGTAACCTGTTTTTTTTAGGTTGATTTATCTGTATTTTCTATAAATTAAATAGTTTTTATGATAAAATATCAGTCAATCTTTTGTTAGAAGACTGGGAATGCAGTCAGTTTATGGGGAGGTTTATTTTAAGATGGCATATGAAAAAGGTTGTCCATTTTGTAACCCAAAAATAGATGAAGAACAGAACATTAGATTTGAAAATGTGTCATGTTATTTCTTACAACACAATAAGGAACAAGGGATTTTGGAAGGATCTGGGGTTATTGTTCCGAAAAAACACCATGCTAATGCTTTTGAATTAACACAAGAAGAATGGGTGGATACTTATGATTTACTACAAAAAGCGAAAGTGTACCTGGATGAAAATTTTCAACCAGATGGGTATACGCTTGGCTGGAATGTTGGAGAAGTATCAAATCAAACGATTTTACATAGTCATTTTCACGTAATTCCGAGATATAATGATGAGCCATTAGCTGGAAAAGGGATTCGCTATTGGTTGAAACAACAAGAAAATAAACGTGAAAAGTTGCGAAAATAACGCTGGTGGGTGGTATTAATTGGAAGGTGCCAGGCACCATCCAATTTTCTGGGGAGGTGAAAGAGTGTTAAAGGTTATAAAGTTTATTATGGCTTGTGTGTGGTTGTTTTGGGGATTTATAGTTTAATGACCAATAACAATTTTTTGTTACCATATATGATGTGGATTCTTGGAGTGTTTATCTTTATCAGTGGGATTATAGAGCTACAAGAAGGACGAAACACAATGGGGTATTTTAACTTTGCAGCAGCCGGGTTTATTTTGATTGTCTCATTGGTTTACTAAATTCTTCTGTAGTAATAGTTTGTTAAAAAGCCATTCCATTCTATTCTTGTAATAAAATCGTCAAAAGTAGATTACAACAAGACTGTAGCGTGTATTTCTATCTGAATTCACGCTTTTTCCGATGTATTGAGAAAAAACAAACTATAAAGGGCTTAGCTAACTATCGTATTCCTATTATTTACTCATATAATAATGATAGAGGGAGGTGGGGGAAAGTTGCTTAGTAATATGGATATCCAGTATAAAAATGATATTTTAGAGACTATTATTGATAGTGCGTATGAATGGATTGTGGTCGTTGATACGTACGGTGAAATTGTCTATATGAATAAGAATTATTGTCAGTTCCTTGAGATTGATCGAAATGATGCGATTGGCAAGCATGTAACTGAAGTCATTGAGAATTCACGTATGCATATAGTTGCTACTTCTGGAAAAGAAGAGATTGCTGATTTGCAGTATATTAAAGGAAATTACATGATTGCCAACCGGATACCAATTTTCTCGGAAGGGAAATTAATAGGTGCTTTAGGAACCGTTATTTTTCGAGATACGAAAGAATGGAATAAAATGAATTCTCATATTAAAAGTTTGATGCCTAAATTACAGACATACCTTCAAGATTGGGATGAAAACAGTGGAGCAAAATATACGCTACAAGACATAAAATCAGTTTCACAACCAATTACCGACTTAAAAGAGAAGGTAAAGAATATTGCTTCAGGAGATATTTCTGTCTTAATTCGCGGCGAGAGTGGGACTGGAAAAGAGCTTTTTGCTCACAGCATCCATCAGTTGAGCGCCCGAAGTCATCAACCGTTTATTAAGGTCAATTGCGGAGCGATTCCTGAGCATTTACTGGAATCGGAGTTATTTGGCTACGAAGAAGGGGCATTTACTGGAGCCAAAAAGGGTGGAAAGAAAGGGAAGTTTTTGCTTGCACATGGGGGGACGATTTTTCTAGATGAGATTGGTGACATGCCTTTAAACATGCAGGTTAAGCTTTTGCGTGTGTTACAAGAAAAGGAAGTTGAACCAGTGGGATCAGTCAAACCGCTTGCCGTAAATGTTCGGGTAATTGCAGCCACCAACCGCCCATTAGAAAAAATGATTGAAGAAAAGCGTTTCCGCGAAGACCTTTTTTATCGAATTAATGTAATTACCCTTAAAATTCCTCCATTACGAGACCGACCAGAGGATATTATCCATCTAACCGACTATTTTTTAGATAAAATTTCAATGCGTGCTGGTAAACGGATTACAATGATTGACGAGGAAGTACGAAACGTATTTTATCAGTACAACTGGCCTGGCAATTTACGCGAGTTAGAAAATGTGATTGAAGCGGCTGTCCATTTAGCAGAAGGAGACCGGATTACTCTTAGGGCGCTGCCAGATTCGCTTACTGGTGATCCGAAAATTTTAATAGGACAACTTTCATTAAAAGAAATTCTTGAAGAAACGGAGAAGCGTATTATCGTAACAACGTTGGAACAGGTAAATCAAGATAAACAAAAAGCAGCGAGAGCACTTGGAATTAGCAAGTCCAGTATGTATGAAAAAATAAAAAAGTACGCGCTAGAATAAAGTGTAACTTCATTCAGTAGGGGTTTTCTCCTTTTCACACTGAATGTTCGTCACGTATAGCCTGATTTATTTTACTAATAGCTAAAGCCCTAAGAAAATCTAATTTCACCCAATCGGCTTTTGGATATTCAAGTGATCCCCCACTTATCCTTTTTGCGTCTTACTCAAGACATGAAGTGGGGGGTTACAGCTTACTGCCAAGTTCTTAATAGGGGTTAAAATTTATAACTGTCAATGCAATACAAATTCCAGAAACTCGGAACGGATTCCGAATTTCTGGAATTTTTTATTTGATATGTGTAGGACTGGGGTTTATCCCATTCTTGTAAACTAGTATTCCAGTTTTCTGGAATAGATAGGACGCAGAATACATGGTTTCAATGACTTTTACAGTTTGGCACGGTGCTTGCATATATAAAAGTGAATAAAAATTTGCCTTGGTGAAGGGAGGTTTGCAAGCGGTTACAATTTGATGGGTGTTAGATCGTGATTAATTTGGTAAAGGGGGAAAAGCAATGTTAAGTATGATTGGCCTGATTGGTGGATTAATTCTTTTAATTTATTTGACGATGAAAGGCATGAATTTACTAGTTGCAGGTCCGTTGTGTGCTTTATTTGTCGCGGTTTTAAGTGGGCTTCCTCTATTCCCACAGCAAGTTGCCGATGGGGAAGCAAACTTAGTCGCTAATTACATGAGTGGATTTGCAGGGTTTGTGACCTCTTGGTACTTAATGTTCTTATTAGGTTCCATTTTTGGAAAGGTCATGGAAGACAGTGGTGCGGCAGACAGCGTATCGAAATGGGTTGTAGAAAAGTTGGGAATGAAACAAGCGGTTCTTGCTGTTGTGGCTGCTTGTGCAATTTTAACTTATGGTGGAGTAAGTTTATTCGTCGTAGCTTTTTCAGTTTATCCAATGGCACTGAGCCTTTTCAAACAGGCCGATTTGCCACGCCGATTTATTCCGGCGGCATTAGCACTCGGGTCTGTAACCTTTACGATGACTTCTGCAGGTTCACCAGAAATTCAAAACTGGATTCCGATTGAATATCTCGGAACCTCTCCGTATGCCGGATGGGAAGTGAGTTTAATTGTAGCTGTATTTATGGCTGTATTCGGCTACTGGTGGTTAAAACACATGATTAAGAAGGCGATTTCAAAAGGAGAAAGATTTGTAGGGCGTGAAAATGATCCTGTTGTGGAGAATAAAGAACTTCCAAATCCGTTAACAGGTCTAATTCCATTGATTGTTGTTTTAGTCATTTCCTTTGTCTTCCATGATAGCTTGGCACAATCAGCGCTCATTATCGCGCTCTTAGGAGGAGTCATTTCAACTTATTTGTTGAACAGAAAGTATTTTAAATCGTTTTGGAATGCAGTTTCAGATGGTACAATGGGGGCATTGGTTGCAATCGGTAACACTGCGGCGGTTGTCGGATTTGGCGGAGTTGCGAAAGCTGTTCCGGCATTCCAAACCGCAGTAGATGCCATGACCAATATTCCTGGTAGTCCTTTAATTGGTGGAGCGATTGCGGTAAGTGTGATTGCAGGTATGACAGGTTCTGCTTCTGGTGGGCAGGCGATTGCCTTACCATTACTTGCCCCGCATTACATGGACTTAGGTGTCAATCCGGAAGCTTTGCACCGTACTGTAGCGATTTCGTCTGGGGCACTAGATTCATTGCCGCATAACGGATATGTTGTTACGACTATTCGCTCGATTTGTGGAGAGTCTCACCAAGATGCTTACTGGGCGGTAGGGGCTTTAACGGTCATTATTCCACTTATTGGACTCGCAGCGGCAATTATTCTATTTTCATTTGGTTTTGGAATTTAACGTAGCAGGAAGGCGGTATGACGGTGGTTGAACAAAAAGTAGTTTTTATTACGGGAGCAGCAAGAGGAATTGGTTTTGAAATTGGTAAAACATTTGCCGAAAGTGGAGCGGCCGTTGTGCTGACGGACTTGGATGAAACAGGTGTGGCTGAAGCGGCCGAGAGCCTTAGACAGGATAATCTGGAGGCTTTGGGAATTAAGTGCGATGTCACTAATGAAGGCGAGCTTAAGGAAGCCTTGAACAAGGCGGTCGAAGCATATGGTAGGCTCGATGTTTTAATAAATAACGCTGGCCTTCAGCATGTGGCAGCAATCGAAGATTTTCCAAAGGAAAAATTTGAACTTTTGCTGTCGATTATGTTGACAGCTCCTTTCACTGCGATTAAGCATGTTTTTCCGATTATGAAAAAACAAGGGTATGGTCGAGTCATTAATATGGCATCAATTAATGGTTTAATTGGTTTTGCTGGGAAAGCGGCATATAATAGTGCGAAACACGGGGTAATTGGTTTAACAAAAGTTGCTGCCCTTGAGGGAGCTGAACATGGAATTACGGTCAACGCGGTTTGCCCTGGTTATGTTGATACGCCACTTGTTCGAAATCAAATGGAAGATCTAGCAAAGACAAGAAATGTCCCATTAGAACGAGTCCTTGAAGACGTTTTGTATCCTTTAGTACCACAAAAGAGATTACTAGATGTACAGGAAGTGGCCAACTATGTCATGTTCCTAGCAAGTGAGCATGCCAAAGGAATCACCGGTCAAGCTTGCGTAATAGATGGCGGATATACAGCACAATAAGCTAAAATTGGAAGATAACTGGATGGTGCCTGGCACCATCCAGTTATTGGAATGTGAGGTTTTGTCTAAGATGCTGGAAAACCCAAAGGATACGATTGTAAAAGGCTCTTATTGGGTTAAAATCGGTTTCTAGTTTTAACAATAATTTATTCAAAACAGCCTTTATTAAAAAATGAGGGATAGAAATGGGTATTAATTTTCATGATGGTAAAAACCGTCACACGTATACGACAAGGATTGCGAATGATTCCTGGATGGAAGCGGTTAAAAAAATAGTTTCAATTGAAAAGGTTACCAACGCAGCGGATATCGGATGTGGCGGTGGGATTTATGTCAAGGCTTTAGCTGATATGGGCGTTCCATGTATTGTTGGCGTTGATTTTTCTCAATCAAATCTTGATGGTGCTGTAGAGAACTGTAAGGACTATAAAAATATTTATTTCAAACATGGGAATGCTTTTGATACTTTGTTAGAAGAGAATAGATATGATCTTGTTTTGGCAAGGGCGCTTATTCATCATCTCCGAAATATAGAATTCTGTTTTAAAGAAGCACATCGGATTTTAAAGCATGGAGGGGTCTACTTTGTGCAGGATCGGACACCTGAGGATTGTTCTTTACCTGGGGATCTAGAACATATAAGAGGATATATCTTTGAACGGTTTCCAAGTTTACTTGAAAAAGAAAAAGTTCGCCGACACAAGAGTGAGATTGTGAAGGAAAGCTTAATTTCAGTGGCTTTACTGAGATAAAAGAAGTTCGGTTATGGGAAACCAGACAAGTTTATGAAACGAAAGACCAACTTTTACAGGACCTTCGGGAAAGAACAGGGAGAAGTATTTTACATGAATTAAGTGACCGGGAACTAAATGAACTTATTGATTTTATGGATCGGATCATTACAGTAGAAGGGCCAATTGTTGAAAAAGATAGATGGACAATTTGGAAGGCTGTAAAATAAGATGATTTTTCTTGAGTGAGATTTTTCATAATATAATTATGTAAACCAATATACTCTCAGTAATTCATAGAGTCCATCTGTTAACAGAACATAGTTACACGATACAAAAAACAGGAGTAGACTACAATTTCCTTTGAGGTAGTCTACTCTATGTAATCTTTACTTCCTAATAAGTAAGGATTTTTTTGTTTTGACCGATCTATGGATAGGAGGACCAATTTCAGGAGGTTAATCTTAAGAAGCGTGAACTTGCTGATCTGTTTAAAAGGAATCAAAAACATAAGGAAGATTCATATTTTAGTTGATGTTTTTCTAGTGAATAAATATATTTTTAAGCATTTGGATAGTAAGAAAAATGGTAGAATTAGTTAGAATCTGCACATAGATGTGGTTTAGAGTGCCACCCAAAGTTAAAACACAAGACTATTGGATGAATGGGGATGGAAAGATACAGCACCGATTTTAAAATTAAATCCATGGAGATCAGTTTGAGCCATCGACTCGACTGGCGGAGGTGAGGAGGACGCAGTCACTTTCCACTGCTTCTGGATCTTTTCCCTAAAAAGAAATCGAATTATGGAAAGGGAACGGGTATTACTTCACCTTGGATTAAACAAAGAAACTTAAGTAGTATAGGAGATAGTCAATATGTTAAACGATAAATATCCAACATTAGAAACAGAGCGCTTACTGCTTAAATTATTAACACTTGAAGATGTGAATGAAGTATTCACTCATTTTTCAAACCCCTTGGTAACAAGGTTTATGGATATTGAACCATGTAAAAGCATAGAAGAAGCTGAAGAAGTGATTCAATATCATCTTAAGGATGAGGGATGTAGGTGGGGAATTTTTAAAGAAGATTCTCAGTTTATCGGCACTGTTGGTTTTCATCATTTGCGGGCCAAGAAAGATGAGACAATTGCCGAAATTGGTTTTGATCTATCCAATCAGTATTGGGGGCAGGGTTTAATGGTTGAAGCATTAACAAAAGTTTTATCATTCGGGTTTAGCAAAATGAACTTAAATAAAATAGATGCGACCGTGGATCCTGCAAACGAAAGATGTATTCACCTATTAAATAAACTGGATTTTGCATGTGGGATTGAACTTCAAGAGGATCACTTACTCTATTATTACTTGAAAAATCCTTCCAGGAGGTAATTCAAACATGAAAGATATTTACTGTGATGAAATTTTGAGTGGCAAAAAAAGTAGAGGTTGTGCTTGAAACAGACAACGTTCTAGCCTTTCATCATATTCGCCCCTACTACGAACATCATATTGTAGTGATACCAAAAAAACATCTATCATCCATTTATGGAGTGAAACGGGGTGACATGCTTATTATGGTAGAGATTTTTGAAGTATTGCAGCAAATCTCCGCAAAAATGAATGCTGAATTTGGAGCCTGTACAGTTTCAACCAACGTTGGTGGCTACCAAACGACAAAACATATGCACTGGCATGTGCGCTACGGAGAAAAGATTAGGTAAGGGTCTCTATTGAATTTAGTAGAAATCAGTTTGGAAATTGTAGAGTAGAAACTAATTGCCTTCTATAAAGCTATTTTGAAATTTTACTATTATCACGCTAAAATGAAACAAGGCTCAAGTTATCGGCTCTGAGCCTTGAGTGAATGCAGTTTTTCATTGACCTTCATGTAAAACATTTGTTGCACTTAGAAGGTTTCCATTGGGATCTTTAAACCCGAAGCCGCCGTACCCATTTTTAGGATGAATATTTAGGGGGCCGACTTCAATGTTTTTTTCTTTTAGCCATTGATAAAAATCTTGTAATCTGGGTGTGTAGAAATCAATAACGCTGTGAACGACACCAGTATTGGTATTTTTAAAAGAGGTGCCTTGTGTGGTTTCCGTTTCTACCAAAAAGAATGTTGGGACACCTTCCTTTTTAAACGTTAGCATCGCATTCTTTTCTCCCTTGAATTCGAGTTCAACTCCAAGCACGTCCATATAGAAGTTAACAGACTGCTCAAGATTGATCACGGGTATTTCAATGGTTGCAACATGTGAAATAAATGTAGAACTTGACATTTTTACCTCCTAAATTGAACTTTTAAAAGTATTCTACATAAAGATAGGAATATCCTTTGCAAGTCCAGGAATTAATCTAGTCGTGTATGGACCCTTTCGCCTTGTACCCAGACTTCACGAATGTTTTCAGGTGATGCTAGATACATAATTTTTTGGAACACATCTAAGAGATTTTCACTTTCATCAAATATCGGCAGTTTTGCAGACATCAAAAAAGGATCAATAATTTGGACATCCCAAACATAGTTCTCCTCTATACGACCTATAGGCAGACTTAAACTTTCGCCACCGCCTGCTGTTGCTAGATAAAACGCTTCATTAATCGTAATACGAGAATTTTCTCGACCGCGCTTTTCTGGAGGGAGAGCTGTGTTGACACCATCTTCTAGCATTCGTGACGAAATTACTGTTTGGCGAGCATTGTCAAAGAGACTAGGTGAGAAACCTCCCGAGATATCGGAACCCAAACCAATTTCTACTCCTTTTGACTGCAAATGAGCAAGTGGGAGCACACCATTCCCAAAGTATGCATTTGAAACAGGGCAATGGCTGATTGCAGTTCCTGTTCTTGCGAAAAGTTCAGCATCCTCTTCCTCTAAGAATATACAATGCGCCATAACCGATTTCTCCTGTAAGAGTCCAAAATCATGTAAAGCAAAGGCGTCGTTCTTATCGAAGCGTTCCTTTACAAATTGATGGGCCCAGTCGCTCTCGCTGCAGTGGGATTGAATATGTGTGTCATATTTCTTTGCGAGTTCCCCTAAACCTTTTAAGGCATCGTCCGTACAGCTTGGAATAAAACGTGGGGTGACAACTGGATATACTCCTTGCTTGGTGGAACTTGCTAGTTTTTTTACCGCTAAAATAAATTCTTCTGTATCAGCCAGAGCAGTTTTTGAATCATAGTCGCGATAGTAATCAGGGTTTTGTTTAGAATCATCCATTACAACTTTTCCTACTAATCCGCGTTGCCCCTTTCTAGCGCATATTTCTGCAAGGATTAAACTTGCTTCTTTATGGACAGTTGCAAAATAAAGTGCGGTTGTTGTGCCATTTGCTAATAGTGTATTTACGACTTCCTCGTAAACGGTTTGAGCAAAATTGGTATCGGAAAACTTTGCTTCAATAGGGAAAGTATATGTGTTTAACCAGTCATAAAGGGGGAGATCAAGTGCAGTTCCAGATTGAGCCCATTGTGGTGCATGGACATGCAAGTCAACAAAGCCAGGGAAAAGAAATTGCCCTTCAGGGACTTTGTGGAAACTAGGATCATTTTGATAGGTTTCCAGTAAAGCTTGATAGTCCGGGGAGTCTGGGGAGACAATTTTTTCAATCAATCCATCATTCCCAATGAAAAATAAATGGTCTTTTAGTACTTTAACCACTTTTGGTGAAGCGCTAGTGAAAGCAGTGCCTAGAAAAATAATCGTACGATTGATCATGTTTAACACCTCAATGTTCGTTTTTGGTTAGTATGTTCCAATTGTATTGGAATTTTTTATGAAAGTCTATCGGATTTAACATTGATGCGTAATTATAGGAGGAGATTGAATGATTATCCGTGAAATTAATGAACAGGATGCACTTGCTCTTGGAAATTTAATAAGACAAGTCGAAAACGAATCTGAATTTATGCTGATGGAACCAGATGAAAGAAAAATTGACGTGGAACAGCAAAAAAAGTGGATAAAGTCCATGCAAAATCAAGAAAATTCAACGATTATTGTTGCAGAAAAGGACAATCATTTACTTGGCTATCTCCTGGTGATTGGGGGGAGTGCTAAACGAAATCAGCATTCTGCTTATATTGTGATTGGTATATTTAAAAAATATCGGGGTCAAGGAAATGGAAAAAAACTATTTGCGTACTTAGACAAATGGGCGACTGAGCATAAAATTCACAGGTTGGAGCTAACGGTGGTTAAGGACAACGAAAGTGGAGTTAAACTTTATAAAAGGATGGGATTTAAGATAGAAGGCCTGAAAAAACATTCCCTCTTTATAGAAGGGCGCTTTCGAGATGAATATTACATGGCAAAGCTACTATAAAAGATTGAACGAGCGTTATGCGCTGTTTTGTTTTGTTCGGGAGCATCCATAAGTACCAATCAACATGAGAACGATCATCGTGAAACCAACGCTAAATACAGGGATTGGCAAATTATTGCTATAGATAATCCCCATCGTTCCTACTAATCCTGAGATAACAAACCAAAAAGCACCATTCTTATTCAAATCATTCTCAGCAAATAAAACAGCATCAAAGGTTGCCAGTGCAAAAAAACCTGGATAAAACAACGCATGGTCAAAATGGACCGTGCTTAAAGCCTCTCGAGCATGTCCATTTAAAGATAGCATTAAAGCCAAGTTGATATTGGCGAGCTTATTAATTATGTTTTCTATGACCAACAAGGTGATTCCTTTTGCGAATTGTTTATTGTAAATTTGCCCAAATCCAGGGATTACAAAGGATAACAAAGCTGCGATAAACCTATTTTTCAAAAGTGGTCCCCACCCTATTATTCCGTTTAATACAAGTATGCATAAACAAGGGAAGGTTTATGTCTGAGAAATAAATTATATGGATTTTACTTTTTATTAATTTCAAGGGAAATGAGAAGCAATCATTAATAAGCTAACAGGACTACTATTTTAAAAAATTGTGTTATATAATATTCTGAATATTAACTAAACAATGCGGGGACTATGGAGAAGGAGTGAATTTTTCTTGTTAGAACAGTTCGAAGTGAATATCCCCTCGTTTAATCAGCAACGAGTGATTCGTGTGTATTTACCGCCTAATTACAAAACAACAAATAAACATTTTCCTGTCTTGTACATGCATGATGGACAGTATTTGTTTCGAGATGAAGATACGAAACAAGGAGTTAGTTGGCGAATTGCTGAGTACTTGGATAAAAGTGGTTATGAGGTCATCGTTGTAGGAATTGATTGCGCGAGGGGGTTGGGGCGTGTTGATGAATACGGACCTTGGGAGAATGATTTTATTCGTGAAAGAATCAATGGAGAAAAAGGTATTGTTGGGGGACTTGGGGACGTATATGTAGATTTTATTGTAAATGAGCTTAAACCATCCATCGATAAAAAGTATCGAACGGACACTGAAGATACTTCTATGGCTGGGAGTTCAATGGGTGGGTTAATTACACTTTATGCAGCATGCAAATATCCGACCATTTTCAAGAAGTTGGCTTGTTTGTCTTCGGCATTTTGGTTTAATGAAGAAAAATTGAAAAAGCGGATTGAAATGACCGATTTTGATTCTATCAAAAAACTTTATATTGATATCGGTACAAATGAAGATACAGGAAGAATGAGCAGTGAAGAATACCTTGCTTGCAATTTATGGGCTTATGGACTTTTAAAAGAGAGAGTGTCAAAACTTAAATTTACCATTGTCGAGAATGGAGTACATTCCGGTGAAGCATGGAGAGAACGTTTTCCAAGAGTGATTGAATTTCTTTATGGGGGTTGAGCACATACAACTATAAATCTAAAAACACCTCTTGAGATTAGAATGCTTACTTATAATATGTAGCTCTTTTCGATATTTATGGGGAAATTAATCGCTGGAATTATCGCAAAGAGCCATTAAATTAAAATAAGACAAAAATGCAATGAAGGGATGAGTAGGAAGAAAAATGGATCCACTTTTTATAGACTTTCCTGAAGAGTTTACAACAGAGCGTTTGCTCATACGTATACCGCGTCCTGGAGATGGGCAGGCCGTTTATCAAGCTATTCGTTCTTCGATGAAGGATTTAAGACCTTGGATGCCGTTCGTCCGAAAGGAACAAACTGAAGAAGAGGTTGAATTGAATATTAGACAAGCTCATATAAATTTTTTAAAGCGTGACGATTTAAGATTGCTCGTTTTTCTAAAAGAAACAGGTGAGTTGGTTGCCTCATCTGGACTACATCGCATTAATTGGTCGGTCCCGAAGTTTGAAATCGGTTATTGGATTGACAGCCGTTTTAGTGGTCAAGGATTTATGTCGGAAGCTGTCGAGGGGATTACAGAGTTTGCCTTTCAAGAACTAAAAGCACGTCGGGTAGAAATTCGTTGTGATGCCAAAAACGTAAAAAGTCGAGCGATTCCAGAGAGGTTAGGTTTTACCTTAGAAGCTACTTTGATAAATGATGATGTCTCCGTGGATGGGAAGGAATTGAGAGACACATGCATTTATTCAAAGGTTAGATAAAGTGGACGTGAATTATTGAATTTCGATTCACTGTTAAGCATAGCAATAGTGCTATGCTTTTTAGACGGAAAGGAAGTTGAGGGAGAAGGAGTGGAATTCGATTATGGAAAGATTGAACCCAGTTGATGCTGCAAGGCAGTTCGTTGCGACTTTTTTTCCCACTTGTGCGGGTGCTATTTTAGCTGGAAGTGCTGTGCGAGGAGAAGCTACAGAAACGTCTGATCTTGATGTTGTGGTTTTTGATTCAAATTTAATGAATGCTTACCGTGAATCTTTAATCGCGTTTGAGTGGCCCATAGAGGTGTTCGTTCATAACTTCTCTTCTTATAAGGAATATTTTAAGAGTGATTGTAAGCGAGCGAGGCCGTCATTACCGAGAATGGTTTCAGAAGGACTCATTTTAATAGACAATGGAAAAATGGAAGGAATAAAACGAGAAGCTCAAACGCTTTTAAAACATGGGCCGGAAGAGTGGACACAAGAGGACATTCAACTAAAGCGTTATTTCATCACAGACGTTTTAGATGACTTTATTGGTAATCGAGATCGTGCTGAGGATTTGTTTATTGCGAACGCACTAGCTGAGTTAGTAAGTGAATTTGTTTTGCGCACAAATCGAAAGTGGGTGGGCACATCGAAATGGTTGCTACGTTCAATACGCCAGTTTGATGAAAATTGGACAAATGAATTTGTTGCTGTTTTTGACACTTTTTACCGTACTGGAGAAAAAGAACAAGTAGTTCATTTCGTAGAAAAAACTTTAGAACCTTATGGTGGCAGACTCTTCGAGGGATTTGCCCTCGGAAAAAGTGAGCAATAAATCTCCTGTAGAATAATTTTCCATTTATGGGTTTTATTTATAGGTGCCAGGCACCATCCAGAATTTGGGTGGTGCCTGGTTTTTGTTTTGTGATGTGTGTTATCAATGGAACTGAAATATTTTCCTTTTTATCAACTTTTTTAAGATTACATACTTATTCGTGATAATTTCAGCAAAACTTTTGCAAACTAAGTGCAGTATTTGTTAGGGTTATAAAGTCTGACTTCTGCTATCGTAAGCAGGGTGCCCCATACATATAGAACGTATAGAAAGGAACATTCGATGAAAAAGATATCAAACGTATTCTGGATCTCTGTAGCGATTGTCCTTGTTGCGGTGTTGTTTGGTGTACTCGCACCAGATACCTTTGAAACCATGACAGGTAACATTCAAGCGTTTCTGACCTCTGCTTTTGGTTGGTATTATTTAATTTTAGTGACTGTTATTACGATTTTTTGCTTGTTTCTCATTTTCAGTCCAGTTGGTGCGATTCGTTTAGGGAAATCTGATGAAAAACCTGAATTTACTCGTGCTTCCTGGTTTGCGATGTTATTTAGTGCTGGGATGGGAATTGGTCTAGTGTTCTGGGGCGCTGCTGAACCACTATCACACTTTTTGACACCTCCATTGGCGGAGGGTGGTTCGAATGCTGCCCATAAAGAGGCTTTAAGATACGCATTTTTCCATTGGGGGATCCATGCGTGGGCAATCTATGCACTTGTGGCATTGGCGCTTGCTTACTTCCAATTTCGAAAAGGTGAACCGGGGTTAATTTCAGCCACTCTAAAACCTGTCCTTGGAAAAAGTATGGATGGTTGGCTTGGTACGATTGTTGATGTACTGGCTGTTTTTGCAACTGTCGTTGGTGTGGCCACTACATTAGGGTTTGGGGCATCACAAATTAATGGTGGTTTATCTTATTTGATGGGAATTCCAAATAACTTCACGGTTCAATTAATTATCATTTCAGTTGTAACGGTCCTATTTATGATATCAGCTGCATCAGGGTTAGGAAAAGGAATTAAGATTTTAAGTAACGCAAATATGTTTTTAGCTGTTGCGCTTTTAATTTTAATGTTCATTGTAGGGCCAACGATTCTAACCTTAAATATGTTTACGGACTCTTTGGGAGGTTATATTCAAAACATCATCCAAATGAGTTTCCGCATAGCACCTTTAAATGAAGAGCAACGTGGGTGGATTAACGCTTGGACGATTTTTTATTGGGCATGGTGGATTTCATGGTCTCCATTTGTTGGTATTTTTATTGCCAGAGTATCAAGAGGTCGAACGATTCGAGAGTTTATGATTGTAGTACTTTTGCTTCCGTCTCTTGTTAGCTTTTTCTGGTTTGCGGTATTTGGAAATGCTGCGATTGAGGTTCAAAATGCTGGAGCAATTGATTTATCTCAATTCGCGACAGAGGAAGTCCTGTTTGCGGTATTTGGTGAATATCCGATGACGACACTCTTATCAATTGTAGCTGTAGTGCTTGTTAGTACTTTCTTTATTACTTCAGCCGATTCAGCAACATTTGTATTAGGAATGCAAACAACATACGGTTCGTTGACACCACCAAACAGAGTAAAATTCACATGGGGAATTGCGCAATCTATGGTTGCAATTATTTTGTTATATAGTGGTGGGTTACAAGCTTTACAAAATGCACTAATTGCTGCGGCATTTCCGTTTTCGTTCATTATGTTGTTAATGATGGTTTCACTATTCCGATCACTAACCCGAGAAAAGAAAGAACTGGGTTTATATCATAAGCCTAAGCCGCGTAAAAAACAAACGGAAGTAACTAGGAGCAATCCATAATTCCGGCAGAGACTGATTCTTTTGAATTGGTCTCTTTTTTTTGAGTGAAAAAGATTTTTTAGCTCCTATTTCAATCACAGGTAGATTTTGCTTATTTTTTAAAATCTGATTAAGTCTGCTTTTAATATTGATGCAGGCAATAAGCAAGCTTAAAATGAACGTTTTTCGAAAAATTGGAGAGTTATGAATGTAAATAAATTGTAAATTCATTGACTGTCACAATGTATTAGTGTACTATTCAATTAGTACACTAATACATTGTGAGGGGATAAAGGGATGAATCCAATAAAGGGTTTAATAAAAAAGGATTTTCGAATTACACGTAATTTGTTTTTTACATGGGCTGGAGCAATTATTTTGGCCATGGGCGCGGGGGTCGGACTGTCTGCATATACCTCACAGCCAGCTGGGACGTTGCCGGTCATTTTTTT
>Ga0182742_1001434_pt1 | contig 30609 bp, 27 predicted proteins | sample eDN5th37CBELigMG_FD_128880 | JGI IMG/M metagenome (GOLD analysis project Ga0182742, IMG submission 128880) | Enriched Miracle-Growth compost microbial communities from Emeryville, California, USA - eDNA 5th pass 37_C BE-Lig MG (version 2)... ... | reverse complement strand
TTCTTTGAAGTGACCGGTCAGCTCGTTGATACGGGCGGTGAGCAGAGCCACCTGGACTTCGGGGGAGCAGGTATCGCCTTGAGCGCGTTGGAATTGCGCAACGATATCGGATTTCTTGATGTCAGCAACAGACATTAATGACCTCTTCGGACATGCGACAGGGCCGAGGCGCCCTGACGTGGTTTGGAAAAAATTTGTGCGAGCCTGGCTGTATTCGCTTTCTCACTGCTGCCAATGATGACTCAAACAGCGCCCTGAAACGTGCTCAGGCGAGCGTCGACGCCCGACTTTCGATGCACTTTCCGGTTGCTGTGGCCGGCACAAAGTACTTGCTTAAATACCTTGCTCAAATCAATACACTTGATAAAGCTCGATGATTATAGCCGATTCGCTAGAATTACCCCAATGCGCCGGCTGCCTCTCCCTTTCGGGCCCGGCTGGACGGCCGCGAACCGAGCTTCGCAGGAGATGAATATGTCCAAATACTACAAGATCGCCCGCGGCGCGCTGGCCGCCGCCGCGCTGGCCGGCCTGTCGGCCTGCGCCAACATGGCCCAGATACAGCCGGGCACCCCTTACGGCGAGGTCCTGACCCAGTTCGGCAACCCGAATTTCGAATGTCCGCAGGCCAACGGCGGGCGCCGCGTCATCTGGACGCAGCAGCCCATGGGCCAGTACGCCTGGGGCACCAACGTGGGCGCCGACGGCCGCGTGGACCGCGTGCTGCCGCTGCTGACGGACGCGCACTTCAAGGTGCTGGAACAGGGCGACTGGAGCCCCGACCGGGTGCGCTGCGAATTCGGCCCGCCGGCCCGCATCGAGGAAACCGGCCTGGGCGAAAAACGCGAGGTGGTGTGGTCGTACCGCTACAAGGAGAACGGCGTGTGGAACTCGCTCATGTACGTATACATGGGCCGCGACGGCAACAAGGTCACGCATTTCCACCCCGGCCCCGACCCCATGTACGACGAAGACCGCTTCATGTGGTGGTAGCGCCGGGCCCGGCCCAAAACAAAACCCGCCGGTTCGTCGGCGGGTTTTGTTTTTACGGGCGGGCGGCGGTCAGGAAGTATGGTTGCGGCGTTCCTGCGTCAGGCGGCGCGCCCGGTTCCAGCGCCAGGCCCAGGTGATCCAGCCCGACAGGCCGTAGAGCACGAACAGGCCGAACAGCACGACCGGGGGATCGCTGGAGACGAACACGAAGACCGCCACCACCAGCAGGATGCCCCAGAACGGCACGCTGCGGCCCAGCGCGAAGCTCTTGCCGCTGAAGAACGGCGCGTTCGACACCATGGTGATGCCGGCGTACATGGTCAGCGTGAACGCCACCCAGGCCATCAGGCTGTCGTGGATGGGCAGCTTGTTGTCCACCGCCAGCCAGACGAAGCCGGCCACCAGCGCGGCCGCGGCCGGGCTGGGCAGGCCCTGGAAATAGCGTTTGTCGACCACGGCGATATTGGTGTTGAAGCGCGCCAGGCGCAGCGCCGCGCCCGACACGTAGACGAAGGCGGCCAGCCAGCCCCAGCGGCCCAGGTCGTTCAGGATCCATTCGTACATCACCAGCGCCGGGGCCACGCCGAACGAGGTCATGTCGGACAGCGAGTCGTATTGCTCGCCGAAGGCCGACTGCGTGTTGGTCAGCCGCGCCACGCGGCCGTCCATGCCGTCCAGCACCATGGCGACGAATATGGCGATGGCGGCGACTTCGAAGCGATCGTTCATGGCCTGCACGACGGCGTAGAACCCCGCGAACAACGCCGCGGTGGTGAACGCGTTGGGCAGCAGGTAGATGCTTCGGTGGCGATTCTCGGAATCGCGCATGGAAAAATTGGGCATGGTCTCAATAACTTACAACGGACTTTCAAAGGTTAACCCATCTGGCCCCGCTTGCGGGCCGCCGCAAGCGACGTGCCCGGCATTAGCCAGTCGAATACCCGAAAAAAAAGGCATGCCCCTGCGGGCATGCCGTTTTGACCCTGATTGCGCGGGGAACGGGCCCCGCGCCGCAAAGGGATCAGTTCTTGGACTTGTCCACCAGCTTGTTGGCGGCGATCCAGGGCATCATGGCGCGCAGCTTGCCGCCCACCACTTCGATCTGCGATTCCGCGTTGATGCGGCGGCGCGAGGTCAGCGTCGGGGCGCCGGCGGCGTTTTCCAGGATGAACTTCTTGGCGTATTCGCCGGTCTGGATGTCCGTCAGGCACTGGCGCATGGCCTTGCGGGTCTCGTCGGTGACGATCTTCGGGCCGGTCTCGTATTCGCCGAATTCGGCGTTGTTCGAGATCGAGTAGTTCATGTTGGCGATGCCGCCTTCGTAGATCAGGTCGACGATCAGCTTCAGCTCGTGCAGGCACTCGAAGTAGGCCATTTCGGGCGCGTAGCCCGCTTCCACCAGCGTGTCGAAACCAGCCTTGATCAGTTCGACGGTGCCGCCGCACAGCACGGCCTGTTCGCCGAACAGGTCGGTTTCGGTTTCTTCGCGGAAGTTGGTTTCGATGATGCCGGCGCGGCCGCCGCCGTTGGCGCTGGCGTACGACAGGGCCACGTCGCGCGCGGCGCCCGACTTGTCCTGGTACACGGCCACCAGGTGCGGCACGCCGCCGCCCTGCTTGTAGGTGTTGCGCACGGTGTGGCCCGGCGCCTTCGGCGCGATCATGATGACGTCGATGTCTTCGCGCGGCACGACCTGGCCGTAGTGCACGTTGAAGCCGTGGGCGAAGGCCAGCGCGGCGCCGGCCTTGATGTTGGCGTGCACTTCCTTGTTGTAGACGGCGGCGATGTTCTCGTCGGGCAGCAGCATCATGACGATGTCGGCCGACTTGACGGCTTCGGCGACTTCCTTGACTTCCAGGCCGGCGTTGGCGGCCTTGTTCCACGAGGCGCCGCCCTTGCGCAGGCCGACCACGACCTTCACGCCCGAGTCATGCAGGTTCTGCGCGTGCGCATGGCCTTGCGAACCGTAGCCGATGATGGCGACGGTCTTGCCTTTGATGAGGGAGAGATCGCAGTCTTTGTCGTAGAAAACTTTCATGGTTGTGCTCCAGATTCCAGTATTTTGGATTTTTTCAGTTCAGATGTAGGGTGCGGCGGTCAAAGCTTCAGAATCCGTTCGCCGCGTCCGATGCCGGACACGCCGGTGCGCACGGTTTCCAGGATGGCACTGCGGTCCAGGGCCTCCAGGAAGGCCTGTACTTTTTCCTGCACCCCCGTCAGTTCGATGGTGTAGGACTTGTCGGTCACGTCGATGATGCGGCCGCGGAAGATGTCCGCCATGCGCTTCATTTCCTCGCGCTCCTTGCCGACGGCCCGCACTTTCACCAGCATCAGCTCGCGTTCGATGTGCGCGCCCTCGGTCAGGTCGACGACCTTGACCACGTCCACCAGGCGGTTCAGGTGCTTGGTGATCTGCTCGATGATCTCGTCGGACCCGGTGGTCACGATGGTCATGCGCGACAGGGTGGCGTCCTCGGTGGGCGCCACGGTCAGGGTCTCGATGTTGTAGCCCCGCGCGGAAAACAGGCCCACCACGCGCGACAGCGCGCCGGGTTCGTTTTCGAGGAGGACGGAAATCACATGCTTCATGGGTGGCCTCCTTACAGGTCTTCAGAGCCGAGCAGCATTTCGGTCAGCCCGCGGCCGGCCTTGACCATCGGCCACACGTTTTCGGTGCGGTCGGTGATGAAGTCCAGGAAGACCAGGCGGTCCTTGTGCTTCTTGAACGCTTCGCGCAGCGCCGGCTCGACGTCGGCCGGGCGCTCGATGCGCAGGCCCACGTGGCCATAGGCCTCGGCCACCTTGACGAAATCGGGCAGCGAATCCATGTAGGACTCGGAATAGCGCGAACCGTAGTCGATCTGCTGCCACTGCCGGACCATGCCCAGGAAGCGGTTGTTCAGGCAGACGATCTTCGGCGTCAGGCGGTACTGGTGGCAGGTCGACAGCTCCTGGATGTTCATCTGGATGGACGCCTCGCCGGTGATCACGGCCACGTCGCTGCCCGGATTGGCCATCTGCACGCCCATGGCATAGGGCAGGCCCACGCCCATGGTGCCCAGGCCGCCGGAATTGATCCAGCGGCGCGGCTTGTCGAACTTGTAGTACTGGGCCGCCCACATCTGGTGCTGGCCCACGTCGGAGGTGACGAAGGCGTCGCCGCCGGTCACTTCCCAGAGCTTTTCCACCACGAACTGCGGCTTGATGACCTCGTCCGAGTTGGCGTACTTCAGGCATTCCTTGCCGCGCCAGGCCTCGACCTGCTCCCACCACTTGGCGATGGAGGCGGGCTTGTGTTCGGCCGCGGCAATGTCGTACTGGGTGCTGAGATCGGCCAGCACGTCCTTCACGTTGCCCACGATCGGCACGTCCACGCGCACGCGCTTGGAGATCGACGAGGGGTCGATGTCGATGTGGATGATCTTGCGGGCGTTCTGCGCGAAGTGCTTGGGATTGCCGATCACGCGGTCGTCGAAGCGCGCGCCGATGGCCAGCAGCACGTCGCAGTGCTGCATCGCCATATTGGCTTCGTAGGTGCCGTGCATGCCGGGCATGCCCACGAACTGGCCGCTGCTGGCGGGATAGCCGCCCAGCCCCATCAGGGTGCTGGTGCACGGCGCGCCCAGCTGCGTGACGAGCTTGTTCAGTTCGGGAGCGGCGTCCGACAGGATCACGCCGCCGCCCGTGTAGATCATCGGGCGTTCGGCCGACAGCAGCATCTGCACGGCTTTCTTGATCTGCCCCTGGTGGCCCTTGTTGACGGGCGCGTAGGAGCGCATCGAGATTTCGCCCTTGGGCGGCGCGTACTTGCACTGCGCGACGGTGATGTCCTTGGGGATGTCCACCAGCACCGGGCCGGGACGGCCGGTGCGCGCGATGTAGAACGCGCGGCGCATGGTCTCGGCCAGGTCCTTGACGTCGCGCACCAGGAAGTTGTGCTTGACGCAGGGGCGCGTGATGCCGACGGTGTCGCATTCCTGGAAGGCGTCTTCGCCGATGGCCGCAGTGGGCACCTGCCCGCTGATGATGACCATCGGGATGGAGTCCATGTAGGCGGTGGCGATGCCGGTGACGGCATTGGTCACGCCGGGGCCGCTGGTCACGATGCAGACGCCGACCTTTTGCGACGAGCGCGAATAGGCATCGGCGGCGTGCACGGCAGCCTGCTCGTGGCGCACCAGGATATGCTGGAATTTGTCTTGCTTGAAAATCGCGTCGTAGATGTAGAGCACCGCGCCGCCAGGGTAGCCGAAAACGTGTTCCACGCCTTCTTCGGCCAGGCAGCGCACGACGATATCGGCGCCATTCAGTTCCATGTTGTCATTCCTTTCAAAACCGGCCCTGCAAACCCTGTCTGCTGCCCGCCCGGATACGACGGCAACTGAACCCATACCGGCTGCGGCAACATGATCCGGCGCTTAGCGGCTCACGGAGCCACGCCACCCGGACACCCTGCCGACCCGGCACACGCTCGACAGAACGCAGTGCAAACGCCCCTGGGGGACGCTGGAGGTCGAAATGGAAGCCTTGGCAACACACGCTTGTGGCGCGGCCAACGGCAGGTGTAACTGCTGCGGGAGGGCTGGGAGGTGACCCTGGCCATCCGCCTCAACGCACCGGCTTCGGATAGCGGGCCGGCGCAAGTGGGGGAATTTACCGCGTTGCGTCAAAGGTGGCAAATCGGCGTTGCGTGGAAGTTTCGGTAACCATCCGACCCCGAAAAAATCCACAGTCTCTCTATACTTATCCCGTCGCCCAGAATCGAGCCCGCCCATGGATTTGCGCATCGCCAGCATCCGCCGCTTCCTCTACAGCCACTACTTCTTCGGCGGGGTGCGCCAGGGGGTGGGGATGCTGTTGCCCGTGCTGGTGGTGGGCGGCCTGTTCGGCAATTACACGACGGGCCTGGTGGCGACCTTCGGCGCGCAGTGCCTGGCCATCATCGACCAGCCCGGCGGCCCGCAGCGCCACCGCACCAACGAAATGCTGGGCGGCGCGGCGCTGGGCACCCTGACCGTGGTCATCACGGGGCTGGCGTCCAGCTATCCGGTGCTGATCTGGCTGGCGGTCATCGCACAGTGCTTCGTCTATTCCATGTTCAGCGTGTTCGGCAAGCGCGGCGGGCTGATCGGCTTCGCCGGCCTGCTGCTGATGACGCTGACCATGCACACGCCGCTGCAGCCGCACGAGGTGCTGGCGCACGCCACGGCCACGCTGGGCGGCGCGCTGTTCTACCTGGTGTTCAGCCTGGGCTTTTCGCGCCTGTTCTGGCTGCGCGAAGAGCAGCAGGCCATGTCGGTGGCGCTGTTCGCCACCGCCGACTACGTCGCCGCCCGCGCCGCCTTCTACGACACCACGTCGGACCTGGACGAGGCCTACCGCGACCTGATCCAGCGCCAGTCCGTCATGACCGACAAGCACCAGGCCGCGCGCGACATGGTGCTGCGCGCCCTGCCCCGCGGCAAAGGCCTGGGCGACCGCCAGCGCGTGATGATCTGGAACATGTTCGTCGACATGCTGCTGCTCCTGGACACGCTGGTGGCCACGCACACCGACTACGCGGCGCTGCGCCGCGCGCTGGCCGGCAACGACTGCCTGATGTTCATGCGCGACGCGCTGGTGAAGATGTCGCTGGAGCTCAACCGCATCGCGCTGGACGTGTCGCGCGGACGCAAGGTGCAGTACCGCAGCAGCGCCAAGGCCGAGCTGCGCGCCATCGAGTACGAGATCGAACAGCTCAAGCAGCAGGGCCTGGGCGAGCGCGAGCCCGAGATGCTGGCGCTCATCATCCAGGTGCTGCGCCGCCTGCGCAATTCGGCGCGCATCGTCGACCGGCTCGCCGACCACACCGCCGCCTCGCCGGACGCCAAGCCCACCGACGTGCTACGCATCAACAAGTCGCTCACGCGCTTCATTTCGCGCCAGGAATTCCGCCTGGGGCTGCTGACCAGCAACCTGCGGCTGGACTCGCCGCACTTCCGCTACGCGCTGCGGGTCACGGCGGCGGCCGCGATCGCCATGACGCTGGCCAGCCGCTGGCTGTCGCCGGCGTTCTCGTCGCACAGCTACTGGATCATGCTGACCATCGTCATCATCATGAAGCCGGGCTTCGCGCTCACGCGCCAGCGCAACGGCTGGCGGCTGATGGGCACGCTGATAGGCTGCCTGGGCGCCCTGCTGCTGTTCCACCTGACCGACCAGCCCGAAATCCTGTTCGCCGTGCTGCTGGGCGCATGCATCATGGGCAACAGCCTGGTGCAGCTCAACTACATGGCCAGCGCCATCTTCAATACGCTGTTCGTGGTGCTGGTGTTCCACTTCGTCTCGCCGGGCACGGTGTCCATGGCGGTGATCGGCGAACGCGCGCTGGACACGCTGCTGGGCTGCGCGCTGGCGCTGGTCTGCAGCTATATCCTGCCCTGGTGGGAAGCACGCTACCTGCGCCCGCTGGCCGCGGCGGCCACGCGCGCCAACCGCGAATACCTGCTGGCGGGCCTGCGCTACGTCGAGGCGATGCAGGCCCACGGCGCCCCCGTGGGCGCGGCCGCCGGCGACACGCCCGCCGTGACCGACGCCGACCTGGCGTGGCGGCTGGGACGCAAGAACGTGCACATCGCGTTCAGCAATTTCGCCGAAGCCTTCTACCGGATGATGAGCGAGCCCAAGTCGCACCAGGTGAACGTGCCGGAGCTGAACAACCTGCTGATCCAGAACCACGTGCTGGCCTCGCAGATCACGGCGGCCATTCCCATCCTGGCCGCCCTGCCCGCCACGCCCGAGGCCGTGCAGCGGGCCTTGAACGGCGTGGCCGGGCTGCTGGACCAGAGCCGCGCTCAGCCGCCCGCCGACCTGCCCACCCAGTTCGACACCGAAGGCGAACAGGCCGCGCTGGTCTATCCCATCAAGCAGATACTGAAGGCCGCCCACATGATCCGCCAGGAACTGCAGGCGCTGGAAGATCCCGCCCACGCGCCGCAGATGGCGGTGGCGGCCTGAGCGCCGCCCCCCGTATTACGCCTTGCGCCGGAACACCAGCTTGTCCGCCGACGACGCGGAGGCGTCATACGCATAGCCTTCCAGGTCGAAGCCCTGCAGGCCTTCCGGCTTGGAGACCTTGTGCAGGATGGCGTAGCGCGCCATCAGGCCGCGCGCGCGCTTGGCATGGAAGCTGATGACCTTCCAGGCGCCGTTTTTCCAGTCCTGGAACACGCACTGCACCACGCGCGCCTTCAGGGTCTTCAGGTCGACCGACTTGAAGTATTCCTCGGACGCCAGGTTGACCACCACCGGCGCCTTCTGGCCGGCCTGGCGTTCGTTGAGGTAGTCGGCGATGGCGCTGCCCCAGTATTCGTACAGGTTCTTGCCCTTGGGCGTCTGCAGGCGCGTGCCCATTTCCAGCCGGTACGGCTGCATCAGGTCCAGCGGACGCAGCACGCCATACAGGCCGCTCAGGATGGCGACGTGCTCCTGCGCCCAGTCCAGCTGCTTGGCCGAGAGGGTCGAGGCTTCCAGCCCTTCGTACACGTCGCCGTTGAAGGCCAGCACCGCCTGGCGCGAATTGGCCTGGGTGAAGCTGCGCTTCCAGTGGACGTAGCGCTGCACGTTCAGCTCCGACAGCGCCGGACTCAGGCTCATGAGCTCGGCAATGTCCTCGGCCGACTTGGTCTTCAGCACCTTGATCAGGCCGGCGGCCTGGTCCACGAACAGCGGCTGGGTATGCGTCTCGATGTGCAGCGGCGAGTCGTAGTCCAGCTTCTTGGCGGGGGAAAGCAAAAACAGCATTGCGGGTTTCCTTTGTTCAGCGCGCCGTCCAGCCGCCATCGACCGAGACGGACGTTCCAGTAATTTGGGCCGCGGCGTCGGAGGCCAGGAACACGGCGGTGCCGCCCAGTTGTTCCGGCGTCACGAATTGCAGCGACGGCTGCTTTTCGCCCAGCAGTTCGCGCGCGGCGGCTTCCTGGTCGATGCCGTTCTTTTCGGCCAGCGCGGTGATCTGCTTTTCCACCAGCGGGGTGCGGACCCAGCCCGGGCAGATGGCGTTGGCGGTAATGCCCTGGCCGGCCGTCTCCAGCGCCGTGACCTTGGTGAAGCCCACCACGCCATGCTTGGCGGCCACGTAGGCCGACTTGTAGGCCGAGGCCACCAGGCCGTGCGCCGAAGCGATGTTGATGATGCGGCCGAAGCCCTGCTTCTTCATGTGCGGCAGCGCGGCGGCGGTGCCGTGGAACACGGCCGACAGGTTCAGCGCCAGGATGGCGTCCCATTTCTCGACCGGGAATTCCTCGATCGGCGCGGTGTGCTGGATGCCGGCGTTGTTGACCAGGATGTCGATGCGGCCCAGCTGGCGCACGGCGTTCTCGATCAGGCCGCGCACGGCCTCGCCCCTGGACAGGTCGGCCCCGTCGTAGATCACCTTCACGCCATGTTTTTCGGCCAGGCCGGCGCGGACTTTTTCGATCTCGGCCGCGTCGCCGAAACCATTCAGGACGATATCGGCGCCTTGCGCGGCGAAGGCCGTGGCGATGCCCAGGCCGATACCGCTGGTGGAACCGGTGACGAGGGCGACTTTTCCTTTGAACATGGACGTTCTCCTGTGATCTCGCATGGGGCGGAAAGCGAAGCAGGCGTCAAGTGTAGCTGCCCCGCATGTCGGCCATCATGCCATGCCCGCAAGACCGTCAGGGTCAAGCCGCGGAAGGCGGATCGCGCGGCGTGCCGGCCTCGTCGGCGGGCGGCTGGACGGCCGGCAGCTCGGCCATGCCGCCGCGGTTTTCCGGGATGCGCTCGAGCAGCTTGATCAGCACCGGCACCACGCCCATGGAGATGGCGACCACCACGGAAAGCACGTCGCGCTGTTCCAGGTCCACCAGATGGTTGTCCCAGGCTTCGTTGAAGATGGCGAAGCTGAATTCGCCGCCCTGCGCCAGCGCCACGGCGAACAGCAGCCGGTGGTAGCGCGGCAGCCCCAGAAAGCGCGCGAAGCCGTACAGCACCGCGCCCTTGACCAGCAGCAGCGCGGTGACCCCGACGACGATGAACAGCCAATGATGCTGCACCACTTTCAGGTTCACCGACATGCCGATGGCCACGAAAAACAGGCCCAGCAGCAAGCCCTTGAACGGGTCGATAGCCTTTTCCAGTTCGTCGCGGTAGCGCGACTCGGCCATCAGCACCCCCGCCAGGAACCCGCCCAGGCCGGCCGACAGCCCGGCATAGTCGAACAGCTGGGCGGCGCCCACCACCATCAGCAGCGCCGCGGCGGTGAACAGCTCGTTCAACTGGGCGCGCGCGGCCCAGCCCAGCAGACGCAAGTGGTGAGCCGCGGCGACCACGGCCACGGCGATCAGCGCCTCCTTGAACGACGGCGCCGAGCTTCCGTCCGATCCCATCAGGCCGGCCGCCACCAGCATCGGTATCGCCGCCATGTCCTGGAACAGCAGCACCCCCAGCGCCGACCGCCCCAGCGGCATCCGCGTCAGGCCGCGTTCCTCCAGCAGGCGCAGGGCCACCGCCGTGGACGACAGCGCCAGCGACAGGCCGCAAAGCACCGCCGCCTGCCAGCTCATCCCGGCCAGGTGCCGCAGCGCCGCGCCGAACACCACGCCCAGCAGCAGCCCGCAGACCAGCATCTGCAGCGAGCCCAGGACGAACACCTCGTTGCGCATGGCCCACAGCCGCCTGGGCGACAGTTCCAGCCCGATGATGAACAACATCATCACCACGCCCCACTGCGACACCCCGATCATGGTGTCCACGTTGGTCACCAGCTTCAGGCAGGACGGCCCCACCAGGATGCCGGCGATCAGGTAACCCGGAATGGCGCCCAGCCCCAGCTGCTGGGTGATGGGCACGCACAGCACGGCCGCAAGCAGGAGGATGAGGATCAGATCCATGGGCGCAAGGGAGCGGAAAGACCGGCGCGATGCGCCGGCGTTGCCGGGATTCTGGGCAAAGAACGGCGGCACCGGTAGTTAGTTAAAACCCCCGTGGCGGGCTTTTTTCAGCCCCCTTTACACAAACGAAAAAAATCCTGTAGAATTACGGGCTTCGCTAGTTCGACGACGAAGATTCTTCCGACCAGGGATCTTTCGCCAGAAGCTGGATAGTGTGGATCGCAAGATCCGGCTTTCGCCGTCATCGGAACATCAATAGCGAAAAGGAGAGGTGGCAGAGTGGTCGAATGTACCTGACTCGAAATCAGGCGTACGGTATCCCCGTACCGTGGGTTCGAATCCCACCCTCTCCGCCAGTATTCAAAAAGGCCAATCCCTCGGGATTGGCCTTTTTTCTGTCGGTGACCCGGGCAGCTCTCCCTATTGCTTCACCAGCTCCACGCGCCGGTTCCTGGCGCGGCCTTCCTCGGCGTCGTTGGACGCCACGGGCGCGAGCGATGCCACGCCCTTGGCCGACAGCCGGCCGGCGGGAATGCGGTAGGACTCGGCCAATGCCTTGGCCACGGCGTCCGCCCGCTTTTGCGACAGGTCCATGTTGCGCGCCAGGCTGCCCTGGTTGTCGGTATGGCCGACGATGTAGACCTTGAGCGCGGGATTGGCCTGCAGCAGCTTGCCCATTTCGTCCAGCGCGACCTTGGAATCGGCCTTGACCTCGGCCTTGTCGGTATCGAAATACACGCCATAGACGGCGACCCTGCCGGACTCGGTCAGCGCTTTCTGCATGGCCGTCGCGTCGGGCAATTCGACCTGGCCCGTCTGCATGGCCTTGAGTTCGACCACCTGCAGGAACACCGGCGTGCGTTTGTTGGCTTCGTCCTGCATCACGTCCAGGAACGCATAGACGTCGCCCGACGGCGCCTGCTTCCGGGCAAGCATGGCGTAGTACTTGCCGCCAAAGACGGCGTCGCCGTGGCCGAGCGGGCTGACTTTGCCGCTGTTGAAGACGTAGGACTGGAAATCCCCGCCGCACTGCTCGTCGCCCTTACACTCGAAGACGGTCTTGAAGCCGCCCGCCTGCAAGGTGTCCTGGTAATTGCGGTAAACCTCGAGCGCCGACTTGCCGCCGTCGATGCGATAGCCGATGCGCGTGACCTTGCCTTCGAGCGCCAGGGCCTTGGCCTCGGACTCCTTGGGGATGGCCTGGTCGGGCGCCAGCGCTTCGTCGTAATCCAGCTGTTTGTAGGCGTTGATCTGCGCGCCCGAGAAACGCCCCACCAGCGGGTGGTCCTTGGAGCCCGCCACGTCTGCCGCATGGCCCGGCAGCGCCGCCGCCATCAGTGCCGCGCCCAGCAGGGCGCAACGAACGCTACTTGCAACACATGCCATCGGGCCGGGCCTCCTTGCGCCGAAATCCTGGGTTGAAGACCCGCGTTTCCTCAGACCGGCGCCGTGGGCCGGGCCAGTTGGAACAGGTCCGAGGAGCGAGCATACCAGCCGCCCCCGTGCATGCGCGCGATCAGCCCCAGGGCCGGCGTATCCACGTGGCCGCGGGCGGCGTCGCGCACGTACGCGTCGTCGACGTGCGCCCCCAGCACGCGGCCGATCACCACGATCTGGCGCGGGCCGGTCACGACCGTGGCCTGGCTGACGCATTCCAACGACACCGGGCTGCCTTCGATCAGGGGCGGACGCACGTGGATGGCCGGCCTGGCGGTCAGGCCGGCCGCCGCCAGTTCGTCCACCTCGGGCGGATAGTCGGCGCAGGTCTGGTTCATCTGCCGGACCAGGGACTCGGGCACCAGGTTCACGACGAACTCGCAGTTCTCGATGATGTTGGCGCCGGAGTCCTTGAACTCGCCGTTGGCATGGCGCATCAGCCCGATGGCCACCGTGGGCGGCTGGTGCCCCATGACGTTGAAAAAGCTGAAGGGCGCCGCGTTCACCACGCCCTTGCCGGAGATGGTGGTGAGCCACGCGATCGGACGCGGGGTGACGGTCGAGGTCAGCACGTTGTAGACCGTCTGCGCCGGCAAGGCGCTGAAATCGAAATGCATGGGTCAGGCCTCCTGCCGGCCGTCGTCCAGCGCCGACACCGGACGCTTGGCGCGGGTGTCGACCTGCAGCTGGAAGACGTCGGGCCGCGCGTAGTGGCCGGCGACGTCGAAATCGAACTTGCCGCGCAGGATCTGGTTGGGGTCGATGTCCGCGTACAGAATCGTCTCGCCCGAGTAGTCCGGCCCGGCCAGCACTTCGCCCAGCGGGTCGATGATGGCGCTGCCGCCGCGCATCAGCACCGTGTCCGGCTTGTCGCCCAGCGCGCATTCGAAGTCGTCGGGATAGGCGTCGCGGCGCAGGTGCTGGCACGAGGTCAGCACGTAGCAGCGCCCTTCCAGCGCGATGTGGCGCATGCTGGGAATCCAGGAGTCGCGGTCGTCGGCGGTGGGCGCGCAATACAGCGCCACGCCCTGGCCGTACATGTACATGCGCAGCATGGGCATGTAGTTTTCCCAGCAGATGACCGCGCCGATCTTGCCGTAGGGCGTGTCGAACACCGGCAGGGTCGAGCCGTCGCCGAACCCCCACACCAGGCGCTCGCCGGCCGTGGGCATGAGTTTGCGGTGCTTGCCCGCCAGGCCCTGCTGGCCGTTGAAGTACAGCACGGTGCAGTACAGCGTGCCGCCGTCGGCTTCGATGCAGCCCATGACCACGAAGCTGTCGGTATCGGCCGCGGCCTGCGCGATCAGCGCGACTTCCTCGCCGTCCAGGCGCACGGCCTGGCGGTGGTAGCTGGCGTAGGCGTCGCGGCCTTCGGGCTTGCGCATGCCTATCGGCGCGCCGAAGGAGTTGCCCTTGGGATAGCCGCCCAGGAACGCTTCGGGGAACACCTGCACCCGCGCGCCCTGCTCGGCCGCCTGGCGGATCAGCGCCGCCGCCTTGCGGGCGCAGGCGAGGCTGTCGGTGGGGATGGACGCCGCCTGGATGACGGCGGCCTTGAATCTGGGTTGCACGGACATGTCTCTCCTCTCTCTCAGTGCGTCGGGTCTTCGTCGATGGCCGTGGCGCGGGTGTTGGGCAGCAACAGGCTGCCGATGACGCCGACCACCGCCGTCACGGCGACCGGGTACATCAGGCCGCCGAAGATATTGCCGCTGGCCTGGGCCAGGTAGGTCGCGGTAAAGGGCACGATGCCGCCGAAGATGCCGGCGCCGATGTGGTACGGGAAGGATAGCGCCGTATAGCGGATGCGGGCCGGAAACAGCTCCACCAGGTAGGCCGCGACCGGGCCATAGACCATGGCGACCACGGCGGTCATCAGCACCAGGATCAGCACGATGACGGTGTTGTCGACTCGCGCCGGATCGGCGCGCTCGGGGTAGCCGGCGGCGGCCAGCGCGGCGGCGTAGCCCGCCCGGTCGAAGCCGTTGACGGTCTGGCCGCCCACGCTCATGGCGATCTCCTGGCCCGGCAGCGGCTCGGCGTACTCGAAGTTGATGCCCTTGGCGACCAGGAATTTCTTGGCCTGCACGCAGACTTTCTTGTGGTCGGCATGGCTGCCCACCATCGCCGCCTGCAATCCGAAGTTGCAGGCGCCGCCGCCGACATCGGCATGCACGCGCACCGGCGTGGTCTGCATGGCCTGCGCCAGGGCGGGATTGCCGGCCTTGAGCAGCACGTCGAACATGGCGTGGTAGCCGATGGCGGCGATGAACAGGCCGGCCATCATGATCCACTTGCGGCCGATGCGGTCGGACAGCCAGCCGAACAGCACGAAGGTCGGCGCGCCGATGATGAAGCCGATCAGGATCAGCGTGTACACGCTGGTCTGGTCCAGCTGCACCGCCTGCTGCAGGAAGATCATGACGTAGAACTGGCCGGTGAAATAGGTCGCGCCCTGGCCGGCGGTGACGCCGACCAGCGCCAGCAGCACCAGGCGCAGGCTGGACCATTGGCCGAAGGTCTCCTTGACCGGATTCTTCGACAGGCGGTTCTGCTGCTTCATGCGCGTGAACACGGGCGACTCGTGCAGCCTGGCGCGCACATAGATGGAAATCGCCAGCATCACGATCGACAGGATGAACGGCAGGCGCCAGCCCCATTGGCGGAAGTCCTCGGCGCTCATCGCGGCCTGGGTGCACAGGATCACGACCAGCGACAGGATCAGCCCGGCCGACGAGGTGATCTGGATCCAGCCGGTCAACAGGCCGCGGCGCCGCGGCTCGCAATGCTCGGCCACATAGATCACCGCGCCGCCGTATTCGCCGCCCACGGCCAGGCCCTGCACCACGCGCAGGGTCAGCAGCAGTATCCACGACAGGTGGCCCGCCGATTCATAGGTGGGCAGGCAGCCGATCAGCACGGTCGCCCCGCCCATCATCACCACCGTGATCAGGAAGGTGTACTTGCGCCCGAGCCTGTCGCCGAGATAGCCGAACAGCACCGCGCCCAGCGGCCGGATGATGAAGCCCACCGCCAGCGCGCCCAGCGCCGCCAGCAGCGCCACGGTCGGATTGTCCTGCGGAAACAGCACCTGGCTCATGAAGACGGCCAGGGTTCCATAGATGAAAAAGTCGTACCACTCGAACAAGGTGCCGAGGGTCGATGCCACCACGACCTGGCGTTCCTCTTTGCGGCTGAGCGTCTGCGCGCCACCCGGATGCTGCATTGCAATATTCGCGTCCATGCCTGCTTTCCCGATCACTTAGATTGATACTGCTGTAGTCATTAACTATTATCAAATCTAAAGCCGGGGCTGAAAAAGCTGGGGAAAACCCGGCACGCGGCCCCGGAAGGCCCCCGGCGCCGCTGCTACACTCCCGCCAGAAACAGAGGAGGCAGTCATGGCTAGGCCCGCCGGCAAGGTCGATGAAAACGCAGAAAAAGCGCCAGCCGCCGCGCGCAGAGGCATCCAGTCGATCGAAGTGGGGTTCCGCATCCTGGACCTGATCCGCAAGGCCGGCCGCCCGATCCCGTTGAAGGAAATCGCGCAGGCCTGTGAACTGACGGTGCCCAACGTCCATTACTACCTGGTGAGTTTCCAGAAGGTGGGCGTGGTGCAGCAGCATGCGGACACCGGCCATTACGGCCTGGGCCCTTATGCCTTGCGGCTGGGACTGGCGGCGCTGGAGCAGTTCGACGTCTTCACCACGGCCCGGCCGGTCATGGCCGAGGTGGCCGCGATCACCGGCCAGACGGTGTTCCTGGGAGTCTGGGGCAACAAGGGTCCGACCATCGTCTACCGGGTCGAGGGCAGCCGCAGCCGGCCGCTGCTGGAATTGCGCGTGGGCAGCGTGCTGCCGCTGCTGTCGTCGGCGCTGGGCCGCAACTTCCTGGCGCATCTGCCGCAAGCCAGCACGCGCGAACTGCTGGAGCAGGAAATGGCCTCGTCGGTGCCCGAGGGCGCCGGCGGCGCGGCGGGCAGCTCGTACACGCTGCAGGACGTGCAGGCCATCCGCGACGAGGTGCTCAAGCACGGCCTGAGCCGCTGCCGCGACGCGCTGCTGCCGCATTTCACGTCGCTGTCGGCGCCCATTTTCGACATGCTGGGCGAAATGAAGGCCGCCATCACGCTGATGGGGCCGGTCGGTTCCATCGACGACGATCTGCAGTCCGAGACCGCGCGCCTGCTCGGCGAGAAGGCGCGCTCGATCTCGGCCTCGGCCGGCTGGGCGGCCCCCGCCGGGGGCTGAGCGGCCCGCCCGCGGCCGCTCAGCCCTCGGCGACGAGCTTGGCGTCCTTGATGGTCCTGGCGTATTTCTGCTGTTCCTGCCGCATGAAATCGGCGAAGCGCTGCGCGCTGCCGCCGCCTTCTTCCGCGCCGATCTGCGCCAGCTTTTCCTGCACGTCGGGCATGGCCAGCACGCGGTCGATGTCCTGGTTCATGCGCTGGACCATGGGGCCCGGCATATTGCCCGGACCCACCATGCCGAACCAGATGCTGGCCTCGAATCCGGGATAGCCCTGCTCGGCCACGGTGGGCACGTCCGGATGGCTCTTGGAGCGGCGCTGCAGCGTCTGCGCCAGGCCGATCACCTTGCCGGACTGCAGCAGCGGCGTCGCGGTGGTCATGCCTTCGAAGCAGTACTGCACGTGGCCGCCCATCAGGTCGTTCATCAGTGGCGCGGAGCCCTTGTAGGGCACGTGCAGCACGTCGATGCCGGCGCGCGCCTTGAAGATCTCCAGCGCCAGGTGCTGGGCCGAGCCGCTGCCGGCCGAACCGAACACGATCTTGCCCGGCTGGGCGCGGCACAGCGCGACCAGTTCGGGCAGCGTCCTGGCCGGCTGCGAGGCGCCGCCGATCAGGATGGTGGGCGTCTTGCCCACCAGCGCGATGGGCGAGAAATCGCGCTCGACCGAATAGGCCAGCTTGGGCTGCAGCCCGGGCGCGATGCCGTGGCTGTTGACGTGCGCCATCATCAGCGTATTGCCGTCATTGGGCTGGCGGGCCACCTGCTCGGCGGCGATGACGCCGGCCGCGCCCGCGCGGTTTTCGACGATGACGGGCAGGTTCCACAGCACGCCCAGCTTCTGGCCCAGCAGGCGCGCCAGCACGTCGGTGCCGCCGCCGGCGGGAAACCCCACCACGATTTTCACCGGCCCCGACGGCATGTCCTGCGCCCGCGCCATCGCCGGCAGCATCAGCGCCGCGCCCAGCGCCGCGGCGCCGCTCATGAATTGCCTACGTTGCATTGCTGTCTCCTCGCGCGCCGGTCTTGCCGCCGGCGACTGATTGTCATGCGGCGCCGCGGGTCGCGACGCCGCCCGCGGCGCTCAGCGGCCGACGCGGGTCCACTTGCCGTAGCGCTCCACCATGCGCTCATCGAAGCCGAAGCCCAGGCCGGGTTCCTGGTGCAGGATCACGCGGCCGTTCTTGTGGCTCAATTGGCGGTCGACCAGCTTGCGGAAGTTCAGCACCTGGTCGTCCCAGAAGAATTCGACGTAGCGCGCGTTCGGCGTGGCGGCCACCAGCGGCGCGTGTACGTCGTGAAACCAGTGCGGGCAGACCACCACGCCGTAGCTGGCGGCGGTGGCGGCGATGCGCTTCCATTCGGTGATGCCGCCGCACACGGCGGCGTCGGTCTGGAGGATGCCCGCCGCGCCCTTGTCCAGCAGCTCCTTGTGATACCAGCGGCCGTAGCCGATTTCGGCGGTGGCGATGGGCAGGCGCGTCAGCCGCGCCAGCTTGGCGTGGCTATCGATGTCATCGGGGCCGAACGGCTCCTCGATGAAGTAGGGATCGTATTGCTCGAAGCGGCGGATGTACTGCATGGCCTGGGTCACGTCCTGCCAGGCGTTGTTGCAGTCCATCATCAGTTCGACGTCCGGCCCCACGGCTTCGCGCGCGGCCTTCAGGCGCGCCTCTTCCTCGGCCGGCGACAGGCGGCCGGTCTTCATCTTGACCGCGCGGAATCCCTTGTCCACGTAGCTGGCCATTTCCTCGCCCAGGTGCTGCGGCGTCTTGCCGTCGAGGTAGTAGCCGCCGCTGGCGTATGCCGGCACCGACTCCAGCTCGACCGCGCCCAGGTAGCGGTGCAGCGGCAGGCCGGCGGCCTTGGCGTTGAGGTCCCACAGCGCGATGTCCAGCGCGCTGAGCGCGCGCATCACCGTGCCCTGGCGCCCCTGCAGCAGCGCCTCCTGGTACATGGCCTGCCACAGCCCCTCGACGGCATGGGAATCCTTGCCCAGCAGCACCGGCGCGAGCAGGCTCTGCACCGCCGCCTCGAAAATGGCGCCGCCGGCGCTGCCCACGTAGCAGAAGCCTATGCCTTCGACGCCGTCGGAAGAGCGGACCTTCACCAGGCCATAGTGCCGCGACGACACGGTGCGGTTGGAAAACGAGGTGACTTTGTCCAGGGGCACCGCGGCGGCGCAGACGTCTATGGATTCGATGATGGGCACAACAGGCTCCTTTGGGGGGCTGAGAGGTTCGGCTGGCGCCGCCAGCGCGACGCCCTGCACGTATTCTTGCCGTGGCCAAAGAAAACAACAATTATCGTCACCCATCTTTAGAATATGGAAAAACCATCTTCCACAGGGCTGCCGCCGCCATGGACTCGCGTTTTCTGCAAACCTACGTGCACGTCGTGGAACTCGGTTCCATCGCCCAGGCCGCGCGCCACCAGGGCCTGACGCCGGCCACCGTGCAGCAGCGGCTGCGGGCGCTCGAGGCCGACATGGGCAGCGCGCTCATCGCGCGCTCGGGCCGCACCGTCAAGCCCACGCCGGCCGGCTTGCGCATCCTCGAACGCGCCCGCGCCATCCTGCGCGACGTGCGCGACCTGCGCTCGGCGGCCTCGGACACCGAACTGCCCGCCGGCCCGCTCAGGCTGGGGGCCACGCCCACGGCGCTGACCGGCATCATGCCGCCGGTGCTGCGGACCTGGGTGGCGCGCCATCCGCAGATCGAGATCTACATAGAACCCGCCCCCACCACCCTGCTCTACAGCAAGGTGCTGTCCGGCGAACTGGACGGCGCGCTGCTGGTGCACCCCCTGTTTTCCATTCCCAAGACCTGCGCGTGGCGCGACCTGCGGCGCGAGCCGCTGGTGCTGGTGACCCCGGCCGGCATGAAAGTGCGCGACCCGCTGGCCGTGCTCGCGCGCGAGCCGTACATCCGCTACGACCGCAGCGTGGTGGGCGGCAAGATGGCCGAGGATTATCTGCGCGCGCGCAATCTGCGCCCGCACGTGCGCTTCGAGCTCGATGGCATCGATTCCATCGCGAGGCTGGTGTCGGAAGGGCTGGGCGTCGCGCTGCTGCCGGACTGGGCCAGCACGGGCGCGCCGGCCGCCGACGTCAGGCGCTGGCCGCTGCCGGCGCCCTGCCCGGTGCGCACCGTGGGCGCGATCTGGCCGCGCGCGGGCGTGCGTTCGGCCTTGATGCAGGCCTTCGTGGAACTGACCGAGACGCAGCTCGGGCTGGCCCGGGACTAGGCGTCGCGGCCGTCGCGCGCCACGACTGCGCCGCGCGACACCACCAGCCGGCGCGGCGCGCGCTGCGCCACGGCTTCGGCCACGCAGCTGGCGTCGACCAGCACCAGGTCGGCGCGCGCGCCCGGCGCCAGGCCGTAATCGGCGAAGCCGCAGGCGCGGGCCGCGGCGGCGGTCACGCAATCGAAGGCCCATTCGACCTCGTCGTCGCGGCGCAGGTCATTGCGCAACCCGATCAGCATGGCGCGCGCCAGCATGTCGGGACTGCCGTAAGGGGTCCAGGTGTCGCGGATGCCGTCATTGCCGCCGAAAAGCGTCACGCCGGCCTCGCGGCAGGCGCGCAGCGAAGGCACCGGACGCGAAGGCGGCGCGGTGGTCAGCAGCGCCACGTCCAGCGCGGCGAGCCGGCCCAGCAGGCCCTCGAGGCGCTTCGCGTCTACGCCGCCCAGGCAGAATGCGTGGCTGATGACGACCTTGCCGTTCATGCCCAGCGCCTGGGTGCGGTCCAGGATCAGTTCCAGCGTGAACGCGCCCAGTTCGCCCGGTTCGTGCAGATGGATGTCCACGGGCTTGCCATGCTTGTCGGCCAGGCCGAACAGCACGTCCAGCGAACGCGCGGGATCGCGGTCGATGGCCGAAGGGTCCAGTCCGCCCAGCACGTCGGCCCCGTTCGCCAGCGCCCGGTCCAGCAGCTCGGCGGTGCCGGGCCGCACCAGGAGGCCCGACTGGGGAAAGGCCACGGTCTGGATCTCGACGCGGTCGGCCAGTTCCTGGCGCGTGGCATGCACGCCGTCCAGGTGGCGCAGCCCGGCATCGGTATCGACGTCGACGTGGGTGCGGATGCGGGTCGCGCCTTCGCGCAGGAACGCCAGCGCCAGCGCGCGCGCATGGCTGGCGGCGTCATGGCCGGTGCTGGCGCGCCATTGCCGTTCGTTGTGGATGCGGTCGGTCAGCGCAGGCCCCACCTGGTTCACGTACCAGGGCGAGCCCCAGGTAGTCTTGTCCAGATGGGTATGGCCTTCGATCAGGCCGGGCAGCAGCAAGGCGCCGCCGCCGTCTTCCAAGGCCATGCCGGGCTCGGCTTCCAGCGCCGGGCCGATTTTCCGGATGCGCCCGCCGCGCACCAGCACATCCACCGGATCGCGACCGGCCCGGACGTTTTTCAATAAGAGGTCGGTCATGGTGGACGGTGCGCCGGCGGCTCAGACTTGAGGCGGTTCGATCCAGAAAAAGCGTTCGCCCTGGCGCACCATATCGGCCACGCCTTCGGCGCCGATACGGTAATCCGTGCCCATCAGCGTGGCGCCGCCATCCTCATGAATATGGATGATGGCCAGCGGGTCGTTCGCCATGGTGTACCAGTAGTAACCCGGCTTGAGATCGTGCAGGTCTGTGTTCATGCTTCGAGTATACAAACTTCCTCGCAACGTATTCAAAATGACACACATCCCTTGCGAGCCCCTGACATGATGACCGCTAGGCGGCATACTGCAAGATGCCAGGCTCGGACCGCGCTCTCGCATGCGCCGGCTGGGCAAATGCCGCTGTGGCGCATGCCTTGATCGTGAGAGGAACCGCGAGTGTATGAAAAGGCAATCTCTTCAATTCAGCGAACCGCTTAAACAGGCTGTATTGAACGGCGATAAAGTACAGAGCCGGCGTATCTTGAAACCGCAGCCTACCAAACCGACTACCGTCTGGTATGCCGACGCGTCGGATTCCGGAAGATGGGTGGCCATGGGGCCGTCCGTGGATAATCCCGCCGAGCTGCGGAAAACTTCCAGCTGGGTCCGATGTCCGTACGGAAAATCGGGCGAAAGCATTCTCCTGACCGACGAGGCCGGCAATCCGTTCACGTCGGCCGTGATCGTGGGCGTGCGCATCCAGCGGCTGCAAAACCTGTCCGACGCCGACGCCCGGGCCGAAGGCATCCCGGCGCTCTACCAATCCTCGTCGCTATTGCCCGGGGTGCCGCTGCAAACCGCCTTCGCCCTGACCTGGTGCGAACGCTACGGCGCCCACGCCTGGGCCGCCAATCCCTGGGTCTGGGTGGTCGAATTCCGCTGCCAGCAAGCCTGACGGCCGCGGCAATGGCGCATTCCTGCAACACCCGCGCGTGAAATCGCCCGCCGATCGTGACCGCCTGTAACCGTGGCGTCCCACTACACCGCATTCCAGCCGATTTCAATCGATTTCATCATCCGTTTCACCATAGCGGGCGACGGCTGCTGCAGGGCAGCAAGGCGGGGAACGCGGGTTAGGGGACGGTTGCGGATTGTCGCGATTGAGGCCGGCTCGCTTACCAATGGCCGGCGAAAAAGCCGGAAAATAGGCTCAACGAATACTCAACTTTGCTGCGTCATGCAGCAGGCAGGTGCAACATGAAAAAATGGCTTATCGCTGGTGCCGGTGCTGCGGGTCTGCTGATCTCGAGCGCCGCCTTGGCCCGGGTGGACGTGGGCATTTCCATCGGCGTGCCCGGGGTGGTTTTCCCGGCGCCGGTCTACGTGGCGCCCCAGCCGGTGTACGTGCCGCCGCCGCCCCCGGTCTATTACCGTCCGGCGCCCGTGTACGTCGCGCCTCCGGTAGTCTATCCGGCGCCGGTCTATTATCGCGGCGGCCGCTACTACGACCGCGGCGGTTACTATCGCCACGGCGGCTACAAGCATCACCATCGCGGCCGCGGACACGACCGCGACTGATCGGACGCCAGCGCCGGAAATACCAAGGCCACTCTCGCGAGTGGCCTTTTTTTGCCGCGGAAATAGCCGCGGCGTTCGGGGCATGTCCGGTGCCCCGGGGGAACTGCCTTCAGGCCGCCGGGGCCTGCGCGGGTTTGGCCGCCAGCGCGGGCGGCTGCTGCGGCGCCTGGCCGGTTTTGCCGTCGGCCCAGCGGGGCGATTCCTGGACGAGGTCGATCCATCGGCGCGGCGTACTCGACGCCCGCCACCAGCCATTATGCGGACGCATGAGCAAACTCCGGTTCACCGTTGAAACGCACGCCATTGATGCCCTGGAACAACTGCTGGCTCTGCTGCTCGGCCTCTTGCAGGTTGGCGAAAGGCGCCTGCCCCGGGACGGTCCAGCATTTTTCCGGCGCAGTGCCGCCGATGCGGCGAGTCCATATCTGCACGCGGTAGCCCTGTTCGTCTTCACGGGCCACGGAGCATCTCACACGAAAATCTCCAATCATTCTTGAAGTCATGGACAACTCCTTTTTATTTAAGTGAATGAAGCGTGTCGAACACATTGCGTATTGTGCCTCAACTATCCGGCCCTTTTATTGCAATACACAACTGTTCACATCAAAATCAGCCACCAGCGCCGCCAGGTTAATGTCCGGCGGCGACAGGAATATGTCCACATAATAAAAAAAAACGGAGCCCGCAGACTCCGCCTTTTTATCCTCCAAACGGTGGATGGACCTAAGGTTTCAAGACCGTCAGGCCGCCCATATAAGGCTGCAGGGCCTCAGGCACCAGCACGCTGCCGTCGGCCTGCTGGCAGTTTTCCAGCACCGCCACCAGCGTGCGGCCCACCGCCAGGCCGGAACCGTTGAGCGTGTGCACGTATTCCGGCTTGCCCTGGGCGTTGCGGAAACGCGCCTGCATGCGGCGGGCCTGGAAGGTCTCGCAATTGGAGACCGAAGAAATCTCGCGCCAGGTGTTCTGGGCCGGCAGCCACACTTCCAGGTCGTAGGTCTTGGCCGCGCCGAAGCCCATGTCGCCGGTGCACAGCAGCATCACGCGGTACGGCAGGCCCAGCAGCTGCAGCACGCGCTCGGCGTGGCCGACCATCTCTTCGAGCGCCTCGTACGATTGGTCCGGATGCGTGATCTGCACCATTTCGACCTTGTCGAACTGGTGCTGGCGGATCATGCCGCGCGTATCGCGCCCGCCGCTGCCGGCTTCGGAACGGAAGCACGGCGTGTGGGCGGTGAGCTTGAGCGGCAGGTCGGCCGCGGCCTGGATGGTATCCCGCGCCACGCTGGTCAGCGTGATTTCGGAAGTGGAGATCAGGTACTGGTCTTCGCGCACATAGGGCTTGCCCTGTTCATCCTGTTTCGGATCGTCGTCGCCGCCGCCCTTGGACACGGCGAACATGTCGTCCTTGAACTTGGGCAGCTGGCCCGTGCCGTAAAGCGTCGAGGCGTTGACGATGTACGGCGTGTAGCACTCGGTGTAGCCGTGCGTGCCCGTTTGCAGGTCCAGCATGAACTGCGCCAGCGCGCGGTGCAGGCGCGCGATGGGGCCGCGCATGAACGAAAAACGGGCGCCCGACAGCTTGGCGGCCGTGTCGAAATCCAGCCCCAGCGGCTCGCCCACGGCGACGTGGTCGCGCGCCTCGAACGGCAGGGCCGGCGGATTGCCATCGGCGCCGGCCGGGCCGGGCAGCCAGCGCCGCACCTCGACGTTGTCGTCGGCCGACTCGCCTTGCGGCACGCTGGCGTGCGGCAGGTTGGGCACCGACATCAGCAGATCGTTGAGCGGCTGCTGCAGCGCGGCCAGTTCTTCTTCCAGCTGCTTCAGGCGCACCGGCACGGCCTGCGACTCGGCCATGACGGCGCTGGCGTCCTCGCCCTTGGCCTTGAGCTGGCCGATCTGCTTGGCCAGCGCGTTGCGACGGGCTTGCAGGGATTCGGTTTCGGTCTGGACGGCCTTGCGGCGGGATTCCAGGTCGTTGAACCGTTCCGTGTCGAAGGACACGCCGCGGGTCTTGAGGCGGTCTACGACGGTTTGCAGGTCTTTGCGCAGCAGTATCGGGTCTAGCATGGTTTGGTCGGTGAGGTTGCGAGAGACAACGGGCGCGGCCCGTTAGCGTTTCCTGGCACGTTCCTGCGCGTCCAGCTCACGCAGGAATGCCAGCTTTTGCTGGATTTTAGCCTCCAGGCCGCGATCGGTCGGCCGATAGAAGGAGGGATTCAGTCCATCCGGGAAATATTGCTCGGCGGCGGCGTAGCCGTGGGGCTCGTCGTGCGCGTAGCGGTAGGCCTTGCCGTGGCCCAGCTGCTTCATCAGCTTGGTGGGCGCGTTGCGCAGGTGGATGGGCACCGGCGCGCTGCCGTGCTCGGCGGCGAACTTGCGCGCCTGGTTGTAGGCGTTGTAGACGGCGTTGGACTTGGCCGCGCAGGCCATGTAGACCACCGCCTGCGCCAGCGCCAGCTCGCCTTCCGGCGAGCCCAGCCGCTCGTAGATGTCGGCGCCGTTGACGGCCAGGTCGGTGGCGCGCGGATCGGCCAGGCCGATGTCTTCGACCGCCATGCGCACCAGGCGGCGGGCCAGGTATTTCGGATCGGCGCCGCCGTCGATCATGCGGCAGAACCAGTACAGCGCGGCGTCCGGATTGGAGCCGCGCACCGATTTGTGCAGGGCGCTGATCTGGTCGTAGAACGCGTCGCCGCCCTTGTCGAAGCGGCGCAGGTTCTGCGACAGCGAAATCTCCAGCCAGGCCGCGTCCACGCTGTCGCGGCCGGCCGACTGGGCGGATTCCGCCACCACTTCCACCGCGCTGATCAGGCGGCGCGCGTCGCCATCGGCCCAGGCCGCCAGCTGTTCGCGCGCGTCGGGCTCGATGCGGATGGTCTCGCCGGGCTCGCGGCCGTCGTTCAGCGCCTGCTCGGCGCGGTCGACCAGCAGTTGCAGCTCTTCGGCCGTCAGCGATTGCAGCACGTAGACGCGGGCGCGCGACAGCAGCGCCGAGTTGACCTCGAACGAGGGATTTTCCGTGGTGGCGCCGATGAAGGTGAACAGCCCGCTTTCCACATAGGGCAGGAAGGCGTCCTGCTGCGACTTGTTGAAGCGGTGCACCTCGTCGACGAACAGGATGGTGCGGCGGCCCTGGCCCTGCGCCACCTGCGCGACCGTGACCGCGTCGCGGATGTCCTTGACGCCGCCCAGCACCGCCGAGATGGCGATGAACTGCGCGTCGAAACCGTCGGCCATGAGGCGCGCCAGCGTGGTCTTGCCCACGCCGGGCGGCCCCCAGAAGATCATGGAGTGCGGGCGGCCGGATTCGAAAGCCACGCGCAGCGGCTTGTCCGGACCCAGCAGGTGCGACTGCCCCACCACGTCGGACAGGGTGCGCGGGCGCAGCCGTTCGGCCAGGGGCACATAGGGCCGATGCGCGGGATCGGCCGCAAAGAGATCATTGCTCATTGGCAGCAGATGGGGGGAGAAAGCGAATAATCAATCCAGCATTACACCATGCCGCGCCCTAGGCCAACTGCGGCGGCGCGAAGCGGCGGTTGGCCAGCGCCGGCAGCACCTTGCGCGCGTGCGCCAGGCGCTCGGGATCGATGTCGGCGTACACCAGCGCCGGCGCCTCGCCCGCGCGCGCCGTCACCACGCCCAGCGGGTCCACCACCATGCTGCAGCCGATGTTGCGCTCGCCGCATTCGCCGGTGGCGGCCACGTAGCAGGTGTTCTCCAGCGCGCGCGCCGTGACCAGCACTTCCCAGTGCTTTTCCTTCAAGGGGCCGCGCACCCAGGCTGCCGGCAGGACCAGCAGGTCGGCGCCGTCCAGCGCCAGGCGGCGCGCCAATTCGGGAAAGCGCACGTCGTAGCAGGTCATCAGGCCGACGCGCAGCCCGCCTATGTCGAGCAGGGGCGGGATCTCATCGCCGGCGGTGACGTTGGTGGATTCCTTCATGGTGAAGGCGTCGTACAGATGCAGCTTGCGGTACTGCGACAGGATGCGGCCGTCCTGCAGGGTGACCAGCGTGTTCCAGACCCGCCCTTCTCCGGTCGGGACGTGCACGCACATCATGGTCGCCAGCGGCGATCCGCGGCTGGCCTCCAGCAGCTTGCCGATGAAGGGGCCGTCCAGCGGCTGCGCGGCCTTCAGGACGATCTGCGGATCGGTGATGTCGCGCGCCAGCACGCCCTCGGGCAGCACCAGCAGCCCGGCCCCGCCGGCGCGGGCGCGTTCCATCAGGTCGATGCAGACCTGCGCGTTTTCTTCCCAGACGCGGCTGACGGCGAACTGGCCCAAAGCGACTTTCAGCATGACGTTTCCTTTTCCTGAGACCAAGCGTTCGTTCCATTGTCGCGCCGCTGCGCACTACGGGAAACTCCTAGCTGCCGCTTGTAAATTTCTTTCAGGATAATGAAAAAAATCCGATTTGAAGGTAAATATTTTCCAGGAAGCCGCCATGACGCCCTCCTCCTCCCCCGCCCCGCTGGACCCGAACGGCAAAGGCCTGGGCGCCTTCCCCGAATCCTGTGACGCCGCCGGCGTGGCCGGGCTGCAATGGAATCTGCTGCGCGAGGACGTCAGCCTGCCGGTGGCCGTGCTGTACGAATCGCGGGTGCGGCACAATCTGCAATGGATGCAGCGCTTCATGGAGGCCTACAAGGTCAAGCTGGCGCCGCACGGCAAGACCACCATGAGTCCGGCCCTGTTCCAGCGCCAGATCGACGGCGGCGCCTGGGGCATCACGCTGGCCACGGCGCCGCAGACGCTGGCCGCCTACCGCCACGGCATCCGCCGCGTGCTGATGGCCAACCAGCTGGTGGGCCGCGCCAACATGGCCATCATCGCGCGGCTCCTGCGCGATCCGTCCTTCACCTACTTCTGCATCGTGGACTCGCCCGCCAACGCCGCCCAGCTGGGCGCCTATTTCGGCGAGCAGGGCCTGGTGCTGCCGGTGCTGATCGAGCTGGGCCCGGCCGGCGGGCGCACCGGCGTGCGCGACGAGGCGCAGCTGCAGGCCGTGGCCGACGAGATCGCGCGCTGGCCCGGTCTGGCGCTGGCCGGCATCGAGGTCTACGAAGGCGTGCTGCAGGAAGAAAGCGCCATCCGCGCCTTCCTGCGCCGCGCCACCGGCGCGCTCGGCGAACTGGCGGCCGCCGGCCGGCTGCGCAGGAACGGTCCCGCCCTGATCTCGGGCGCGGGCTCGGCCTGGTTCGACGTGGTGGCCGAGGAATTCTCGCAGGTCGATATCGGCGCGCCGCTGGAAATCGTGCTGCGCCCCGGCTGCTACCTGTCGCACGACGTGGGCATCTACCGCTCGGCGGCCGAGCGCATCAACGCCAACAATCCGGTGGCCCGCGGCATGGAACCCGGCCTGCAGCCGGCGCTGCAGGTCTGGGCCTATGTGCAATCGCTGCCCGAACCGGGCCGCGCCATCGTCGCGCTGGGCAAGCGCGACGCCGCCTTCGACGCCGGCCTGCCCACGCCCGCCCTGCGCTACCGCCCCGGCGCGCAGGCCCCGGACGCCGCGCCCGCGCATTGGAAGCTGACCGCCATGATGGACCAGCACGCTTTCATGCAGATCGGCGCGGACGACGACATCCAGGTCGGCGACATGATCGCCTTCGACATCTCCCACCCCTGCCTGACTTTCGACAAGTGGCGCCAGGTGCTGCTGGTCGACGAACACTACGGCGTCATCGACGTGGCCGCGACTTTCTTCTGACCTCCCGCCCCCCTCGCGGGGCAATCCCGATCCGCACGCGACATCCTGTTTTCTACCCTCTGGAGAGAGCATCATGAACTTCCGCACCTCCCCGCGAGGCGGCAGGCTCAATAGCCTGCTGCTGGCCGGCGCAATTGGTTTGACCGCATTGTCGTCCCCCGCCCTGAGTGCCGCGCCGGTCAAGGGAGGCACGATTTCGGTGGCCACCGTCGGCGAGCCGCCGACGCTGGACCCGATGACCAGCACGGCCGACCTGGTGGGCATCCTGACGCAGCATTTCTTCGAAACGCTGTACACCTTCGACGCCAAATGGAACCTGACGCCGCTGCTGGCCGACAAGATGCCCGAGGTGTCGCCCGACGGGCTGGTCTACACCATTCCCCTGCGCCAGGGCATCACTTTCCATGACGGCTCCAGGATGGATTCGGCCGACGTGACGGCCTCGCTCAAGCGCTGGACCGAAACCGCCACGCGCGGCAAGATGGCCGCCAAGATCATCAGCGCCATCGAGGCGCCGGACGCCAACACCGTCCGCATCACGCTCAAGCAGCCCTATGCGCCGCTGACCGCGCTGCTGGCGATGAACAACAGCGCCGCCATCATCATGCCCAAGGGCAAGATCGCGCCCGCCCTGACCGAGTTCGTCGGCACCGGCCCCTATCAGCTGAAGGCGCGCGTGCCCGACCAGTACATCCAGCTGGTCCGCTTCGAAGGCTACAAGCAGCGCGATGGCGAGCCCGACGGCTACGGCGGCGCGCGCAAGCAATACCTGGACGAAATCCGCTTCGTGCCGGTCAGCAACGCCAATACCCGCGTCGAAAGCGCGGTGGCCGGCCAGTTCGACTATGTCGACGCCCTGCCGGTGGAGTCGCTGCCCAAGCTCAAGAACGGCCGTTCCGATCCGGTCATGCTCAAGCCTTTCGGCTGGCCCCGGCTGGTGCTCAACACCAAGCAGGGCATCATGTCCAACCTGGCCGTGCGCCAGGCGGTGCAGCTCGCGCTGAACGAAGAGGACATGCTGTACGCCGCGTTCGGCAACAAGGATTTCTACAAGCTCAACGGCGACCTGTATCCCGAAGGCTTCCCGTGGGCCACCTCGCTGGGCGGCAAGGTCTACAACAAGGGCGACGCCGCCGCGGCCAAGAAGCTGGTGGACGGCGCGCAGGTGCAGGACCGCAAGATCCGCATCCTGACCAGCCAGCAGTACGAGTTCCACTACAAGATGGCGCTGGTGGCCGCCGAATACCTGAAGGCCGCCGGCTTCACGGTGGACATGCAGGTGGTGGACTGGGCCACGCTGACCCAGCGCCGCCAGGACCCGGCGCTGTGGGACATCTTCATTACGCACAGCCCGTTCCTGCCCGAGCCCGCGCTGATCGACTTCCCGTCCAAGGACGCGCCGGGCTGGTGGGACACGCCGCGCCGCAACCAGGTGCTGGACGCCTTCAATCAGGCCCGCACGCAGGAAGAACGCGTCAAGCGCTGGGCCGACGTGCAGCAGGCGGTGTATGACGAGGTGCCTTTCATCAAGGTCGGCGACTTCAATGCGCAGGCCGCGCGCTCGCCGTCGCTGCAAGGGACCCGGGCCGTGCCGTGGCCGTACTTCTGGAATGCGTGGAAGGCGGCGAAGTGATGGTTTGAGGGCGCGGGGGGCATGGCGGTTCGCGCCGCTCTCCACGTCCTTCGGCGTTCCAATTTTTTCGGGGCTTTCATCGTGTTGCGCTATCTCTTGAACCGGCTGGTCGGGCTGGTGGCCGTGATGTTCATCGTCGCGACCATCGTGTTCGTGATCATCCGCATCACGCCGGGCGATCCCGCCGCGGTGATGCTGGGCCCGCAGGCCAGCCAGCAGGACATCGCCGCGCTGCGCGCGCAGCTGGGGCTGGACCAGCCCATGGCGGTGCAGTACCTGTCGTGGCTGGGCAAGCTGGCCCAGGGCGACCTGGGCCAGTCCATCTTCATGAACAAGCCGGTGCTGGCGGCGCTGGCCGACCGCGCCGAACCCACGCTGCTGCTGACGCTGCTGTCGCTGCTGATCGCCAGCGCCATCGCGCTGCCGGTGGGGATACTGTCGGCGGTCAAGCGCGGCACCACGCTGGACCAGTCGGTGCTGTCGTTCTCGATGTTCACCTCCAGCGTGCCCAGCTTCTGGCTGGGGCTGCTGCTGATGCAGTTGTTCTCGGTGAAGCTGGGCTGGCTGCCGGTGGCCGGCTACGGCGGCCCGGACGCCTCGCTCGCCACGCGCATGTCGCACCTGATCCTGCCGGCGGTGGTGCTGGGCCTGGTGAACTCGGCGCTGATCACCCGCTTCATCCGCGCCAGCATGCTGGACGTGCTGCGCGACGACTACGTGCGCACCGCGCGCGCCAAGGGCCTGCCC
>Ga0182742_1001433_pt1 | contig 30645 bp, 29 predicted proteins | sample eDN5th37CBELigMG_FD_128880 | JGI IMG/M metagenome (GOLD analysis project Ga0182742, IMG submission 128880) | Enriched Miracle-Growth compost microbial communities from Emeryville, California, USA - eDNA 5th pass 37_C BE-Lig MG (version 2)... ... | reverse complement strand
GAAGCCGAGGTGCCGTTCATCTTCCAGTTGCCGGCGACGAGCGGCCGGATGCCGGGTGTCATATACGCTTCTCCATGCCTGCAGCGGGTCCTGACTACCAAAAACGCGCCACAAAGCAATCGACACTGGCAGTGAAGGACGCTATTGCCGTCAATCACGCGTCTATTGCTGTCCCGGGGTTGCTGTAAGTCATGCTCGATTCACTACGGAAGGCTGCGGGGACCTGGGTCGCCAAGCTGCTGCTTATCCTGCTCGTGCTGAGCTTCGCGGTGTGGGGCATTTCCGGCCAGTTCCTGGGCGGTGTGGGCAACAACGTCGTCACCGTCGGCAACACGGCCGTGTCGATCAACGAATACCGCCTTGCCTATGACCGCCAGCTCTCGGTTCTGTCGCAGCAGTTCGGCACCCGCATCACGCGCGAGCAGGCGACCGCGCTGGGCATCGACAACCAGGTGCTGGCGCAGCTGACGGCCGGCGCCGTGCTGGACGAGCAGGCGAGCGAGATGAACCTCGGCCTTTCGCGCGACAGGCTGGCGCAGCTTGCCGCCGACGATCCGGCTTTCCAGGGCCCTGACGGCCGCTTCAACCGGCAGCAGTTCGACTATGTTCTGCGGCAGGTCGGCATGCGCCCGGAGGACTATCTGCGCAACCGCGAGCAGGTTGCGATACGCCAGCAGATCGTGGAGGCCGTGTCCGACGGCATGAAGACGCCGCAGGCCTATCTGCGCGCCTTCGCGCTCTACCGTGGCGAGGACCGGACGGTCGAGTTCGTGACCATTCCCCGCGCGGCGGTGGAGCCGCTGCCCGAGCCCACTGCCGAGCAGCTGCAGAGCTTCTTCGACGGGGCCAAGGCCGACTACGCGGCGCCCGAATATCGCAAGATCGCCTATGTGAAGCTGGAGCCGTCGGACATCGCCGACGAGGCCGCCATCACCGAGGATGCGGTGAAGGAGTATTACGAGAAGAACCTCGCCCGCTACACGACGGCGGAGAAGCGCACGATCGAGCAGCTGGTCTTCGCCAGCGAGGATGCTGCCAAGGCCGCGCGCGAGAAGATCGCTGCCGGCGCCACTTTTGAGGAGGTCGTCGCAGCCGAAGGCAAGACCATGGCCGACGTCGCGCTTGGCACGTTCGAGAAGGAGCGGGTCGCCGATCCCGGCATCGCCGAGGCGGCGTTCGGCCTGCAGCAGGGCCAGGTCAGCGACGTAGTGCGCGGCTCGTTCGGCTTCCTGCTTGTGCGCGTGACCGCGATAACCCCGCAAGTGGTGCGGCCCCTGGCCGACGTGAGCAACGAGATCCGCCGCGACCTGGCGCTCGACGAGGCAAGCCGTGTGCTGCTCGACGTGCATGACAGCTACGAGGACGCCCGCGCCGGCGGCGAGAGCATGCAGGAGGCGGCAAGCCGCCTGAAGCTGACGGTGAATACCGTGGATGCGGTAGATCGCCAGGGGCGCGCGCCCGACGGAAGCGAGGTTTCCGTCCCCGAAGCCCAGGCGTTGCTTCGCGAGGCGTTCGAGACCGATGTCGGCGTGGAGAACGCACCGGTGCAGATCGGCTCGTCCGGGTTCCTGTTCTATGAGGTCGAGGCGGTCACGCCGGCGCGCGACCGCACGCTTGACGAGGTGCGCGACCGCGTGGTCGCGGACTGGAAGCGCACGGAGACGGCGAGCCGGCTCGCCGCGCGCGCCGAAGAGCTGCGCAAGCAGCTGGCCGACGGCAAGCCCTTCGCCGACATCGCGGCAGAGCTCGGGCTGGAGCTGCAGACCAAGCGAGGCGTGAAACGCGAGGCCGACGATGTCGATCTCGGCCGCGCGGGCGCATCCGCCGTCTTCGGCGTTGCGCAGGGCGGCACCGGGCTGGTGGCCGCGCCGAGCGAAGGCGGGCAGATCCTGTTCAAGGTGACCGAGGTGTTCGCGCCAGCCAGCGCGGGGCCGGAATCGGTGCCCGAGCAGACGCAGGAAGCGCTGGCCTCCGGCATGGCCGACGACCTGCTCGACCAGCTCGTGGCCCGGCTGCAGGCGCAGTACGGCGTGACAGTCAACCGAAGCGCCATCAGCCAGGCGCTGAGCTTCTGAGCGGGAGCATGGCGGATTTCAAGGCCTACATAGCCAAGGTCGCCGCCGGCACGCCGCTCACCTTCGAGGAGGCGCGCGACGCCTTCGACATCGTCATGTCGGGCGAAGCGACGCCCAGCCAGATCGGCGGCTTCCTGATGGCGCTGCGCGTGCGCGGCGAGACCGTGGCCGAAATATCCGGCGCCGTGGCGACCATGCGGTCCAAGATGCTGCCGGTGAGCGCGCCGGCCGATGCGATCGACATCGTCGGCACCGGCGGCGACGCCTCGGGTTCGTACAACGTGTCCACCGCCGCGGCCTTCATCACGGCCGGCGCCGGCGTGCCGGTGGCAAAGCACGGAAACCGTGCGCTCTCGTCGAAATCGGGCGCCGCCGACACGCTGGCCGCGCTGGGCGTCAACATCGAGATCGGGCCCGAGCGCATCGGCGCCTGCATCCGCGAGGCCGGCGTCGGCTTCATGTTCGCGCCGGCGCATCACTCGGCCATGCGCTTCGTCGGCCCGAGCCGGGTCGAGCTCGGCACCCGCACCATCTTCAACCTGCTGGGCCCGCTGTCCAACCCCGCGGGCGTGCGCCGCCAGCTGGTGGGCGTGTTCTCTCCGCAATGGGTGGAGCCGCTGGCGCATGTGCTGAAGGAGCTCGGATCGGAGACGATCTGGGTCGTGCATGGCGACGGCCTGGACGAGATGACCACGGCCGGCGTGACGAAAGTCTCCGCGCTGGAGAATGGCGAGATCCGCAGCTTCGAAATCTCGCCAGAGGAAGCGGGCCTGGAGCGCGCGACGGCGGACGAGCTGAAGGGCGGCGACGCGGCCCACAATGCGCGGGCGCTGCGCAACGTGCTGGAAGGCGAGAAGAACCCCTATCGCGACATCGCCCTGCTCAACGCCGGCGCGGCGCTGATCGTGGCGGGACGCGCGAATGCGCTCGGCGAGGCGGTCGAGCTCGCGCGTCGCTCCATCGACGAGGGCAAGGCCATGGCCGCCCTGGACAGGCTGGTCGCGGTCTCCAACGCCGGAGGCGGGCAATGATCGACATCCTGCGCCGGATCGAGGCCTACAAGCGCGAGGAGATCGCGGCCGCGAAGGCCGCGACGCCGCTGGCGGAGCTGAAGGCGCGCGCCAGCGACATCGGCGCGCCGCGCGGCTTCCTGCGGGCTCTGGAACAGAAGCGCGATGCCGGCCGCTTCGGCCTGATCGCCGAGGTGAAGAAGGCCAGCCCGTCGAAAGGCCTGATCCGCGCCGACTTCGACCCGCCATCGCTGGCGCGGGCCTACGAGGCGGGGGGCGCCGCCTGCCTGTCGGTGCTGACCGACACGCCCTCTTTCCAGGGCGCACCGGAATTCCTGACCGCCGGGCGCGCGGCCACCGCCCTGCCCGCGCTGCGCAAGGATTTCATGTTCGATACCTACCAGGTGCATGAGGCGCGCGCCTGGGGCGCGGACGCGATCCTGCTCATCATGGCGTCGCTCACGGACGACGAGGCAAGGGCGCTGGAGGACGAGGCCTTCTCGCTCGGCATGGACGTGCTGGTGGAGGTGCATGACGAGGAAGAGACTGAACGCGCGCTGAAGCTCGCCTCGCGCCTGCTTGGTGTCAACAACCGCAACCTGCGCACCTTCGAGACGTCGCTTGAGACGTCGGAGCGGCTGGCCAAGCTGGTGCCGGAGGACCGGCTGCTGGTCGGCGAGAGCGGCATCTTCACCCATGCCGACTGCCAGAGGTTGGCGCGCGCCGGCATCACCACCTTCCTCGTCGGCGAAAGCCTGATGCGGCAGGACGATGTGGAGGCTGCGACCCGCACCCTGCTGGAGGGCGGTGCGCGGCTTGCCGCGGCCGTCTGATGGCCGGCCTGACCCACATCAGCGGTTCCGGCGAAGCGCACATGGTGGATGTCGGCGCCAAGGCGGAGACCGAGCGGACGGCGGTGGCCGAAGGCGCGGTGGCTATGCAGGCCGAGACGCTGGCCACGATCCTCGCCGGCAACGCCAGGAAGGGCGACGTGCTGGGCACCGCCCGCATCGCCGGCATCATGGCTGCCAAGAAGACGCACGAGCTGATACCGCTCTGCCATCCTCTGCTGCTCGACAAGGTCGCCGTCGAGATCGAGCCGGACGAGACGCTGCCCGGGCTGCGCGTCACGGCAACCGTGCGCGTGACCGGCAGGACCGGAGTGGAGATGGAGGCGCTGACGGCGGTCTCCGTCGCCTGCCTGACGATCTACGACATGGCGAAGGCGGTCGACCGCGCCATGACGATCTCCGATATCCGCCTGACCGAGAAGCGCGGCGGCAAGTCCGGCGACTGGCGCCGCACGGGGGATTGAGTGGCGCTGCTTCCCGTCGATGAAGCGCTGGAACGGCTGCTGGCGACGGCAACCCGGCTGGGACCGGAGAGCGTGCCCATCGAGGCGGCCGCGTGGCGAGTGCTAGCCGCCGACCTCCGCGCAAAGCGCACCCAGCCGCCCTTCGATGCTTCGGCGATGGACGGCTATGCCGTGCGGGCCGCCGACATCGCCGCCCTCCCCGCCTTCCTGAAGGTCATGGGCGAGGCACCGGCCGGCAAGCCGTTTGCCGGAGAGCTCGGCGCGGGCCATGCGGTGCGCATCTTCACCGGCGCGCCGCTGCCGCGCGGCGCAGACACAGTGCTGATCCAGGAAGACACGCGACCCGCCGGCGAAGGGCGCATCGAGGCGCTGGAGAGCACGGCGCGCGGCCGCCACGTGCGCGCAGCCGGGCTGGATTTCCGCGAGGGCGACCTGCTGCTGAACGCGGCGCGGGTGCTCGACCCGGCCGCGGTCTCGCTCGCCGCGGCAGCGAATCACGCCACGGTGGAGGTCGTTCGGCGACCGCGCGTGGCGCTGCTGGCGACCGGCGACGAGCTGTTGCCGCCGGGCTCGCGCACGGGACCCGGCCAGATCATCGCCTCCAACGGCTATGGCATCGCCGCGATCGCCGCGGCCGACCGAGCCGAGGTGCTCGACCTTGGCATCGTGCCGGATGACCGCGAGAAGCTGGCCGCCGCGGTGAACGCCGCACGGGACGCAGGCGCCGACATCATCGTCACGCTCGGCGGCGCGTCCGTCGGCGAGCACGACCTGGTGCGCGAGGTGCTGACCGGCATCGGCATGGAGCTCGACTTCTGGAAGATCGCCATGCGGCCGGGAAAGCCGCTCATGGTCGGCCGGCTGGGCGCGACGCACGTCCTTGGCCTGCCGGGCAACCCGGTATCGAGCCTGGTTTGCGCGCATCTGTTCCTGCGGCCACTGATCGCGCGGCTCGCCGGGCGCGCCTACGGTCCCGACATCCGCAACGCGGTACTGGGCAGCGGCATGAAAGAGAACGACCAGCGCCGCGACTATGTGCGCGCCGCCGCCTTCCCCGGATCGGCCGGGCTGGTGGCGACGCCGTTCGACCTGCAGGATTCGTCCATGCTCGGCACGCTCGCCGCCTCCAACGCCCTCATCATCCGCGAGCCGCACGCGCCCGCCGCCGCGCAGGGCTCGCCCTGCCGCGTGCTGATGATAAGGTGAACATTCCGCAAACGAATTCACTAAATTTTAAAGTGTTGCGGAACAAGACTGGAACAGATAGTGTTTGTTCTGGTTTTGTTTGCCGGCGATTCCGGCACCCATTCGCAAGAGGCGTCGATGCTTACGCGCAAGCAACACGAACTGCTGCTTTTCATCCACGAGAGGCTGAAGGAAACCGGCATCCCGCCTTCTTTCGACGAAATGAAGGAGGCGCTGGATCTTGCATCCAAGTCCGGCATCCACCGGCTGATCACGGCGCTGGAAGAGCGCGGCTTCATCCGCCGGCTGCCCAACCGCGCCCGCGCGCTGGAGGTGCTGCGCCTGCCCGATTCGATCGCGCCCGGCCTCAACGCCGCGAAGAAGTTTTCGCCCGGCATCATCGAGGGCGGGCTTGGGCGCAGGCCCGAACCGCAGCGCGCGCCGGTCGCCAGCAATGACGACGACGCGGCTGCCGTGTCGATCCCGGTGATGGGCCGGATCGCCGCCGGCGTGCCGATCTCGGCCATCCAGAACCCGACCCATTCCATCGCCGTGCCGCCGGACATGCTTGCCTCGGGCGAGCATTATGCGCTGGAGGTGAAGGGCGATTCGATGATCGAGGCCGGCATCTTCGACGGCGACACGGTCGTTATCCGCAATACGCAGACCGCCAACCCCGGAGACATCGTCGTGGCGCTGGTCGACGACGAGGAGGCGACGCTGAAGCGCTTCCGCCGTAAGGGCGCGTCGATTGCGCTGGAGGCGGCCAACCCGGCCTACGAGACGCGCATCTTCGGCCCCGACCGGGTGAAAGTGCAGGGGCGGCTGGTGGGCCTCATCCGCCGCTACTGACGCCTGCTCCGCCATCGGCGGATTCTTCGCCTTCCTGCGCCGGCCGGGTCTCCCCGGCCGGTTTCGTTTCGGGGCGCGGGCGGCGTTGATAGGGCGGCATGCCCCTCGCCTCGCGCGAAAAACGGCGCTGGGCGTGCCAGGGGCGCTGGCTTTCGCCGATCGAAAAGCGGACGGAGCCGACGCTTCCATCCGCAGCGAAGGTGACGGCCGCACTCCCCCGGCGCGCAAGATCGCGCTTGGTGATGACCCTCGCTGACATGCCCGCGCAGACATCCTGTGCCGTGGCGTCGTCTATCACGATGAGAGCGGCATGCGCGCAGGCGGGCATGGCGGCTTGCGGCGCCGACGCGAAGACCACCAGCGCTCCGCCGGCATGACGCGCGGAGCATGCGCCGTCGAGGCAGGCGAACGGGTGCTCCGCAGCGCCCTCGGCTTCCCCTGGCGCAGGCCTTGCCACCGCGGATGCCCGCAGCGCCTTCGTCCAGTTTTCGATGGCAAAGGAAGACGGCCGCGCGCGGTTGACCGCCAGCCTGCCGTCCGACATGCGCATGGCAACCAGCCTGCCGTCCTCCGACACGAGCACATGGGGCACTTCGCGCATGGCGATCAGCGCCGCGCCGACCACCAGCAGCGGCACCGCCAGCAGGCGCAGCCGGGTGGTAGCGATGGTGAGGATGGCCAGCGCCATCGTGAGGACGACGACGGCGGCGGGCGGCATCAGGCCGACTTCGTCGATGGGCGACCGCTCGGCGAGCCATTTGGCGATCGCCATCACGCCGGCAAGCGCCTTGCCCATGATGACGAAGAACGGCCCGTCGAGGCCGACCGGGATCAGCACGGTGCCGATGACGGCCATGGGCATCACCGCAACCGTCACGAGCGGCATCGCGGCGAGGTTGGCAACGAGGCCGAGCGGCGCGACGCGCTGGAAGTGCCACGCGCCGTAGAGCCCGGACGCCGTGCCCGCGATGACCGAGGTCATGGCGAGGCCGCCGAAGAACAGCAGCGTCATGCGAAAGCCGCGGCGCACCCAGCCATGCTCGCGCCAGCCATGGTCGGGCTGGCGCTGCCGCCTGCGCTCGGCGAACCAGGCATAGCCGCCGATCAGCGCCGCCGTCGCCGAGAACGACATCTGGAAGCTCGGGCCCATGATCTCGTGAGGCGCTATCGCCAGCACGATCATCGCTGCGATGGCAAGATTGCGCATGGTGAGCGCTGCGCGGTCGAACAGCACGGCCAGCAGCATGACCGCGAACATGATGAAGCTGCGCTGCGCGGCGACCTCGGCGCCCGAGATCAGCAGGTAGACGGAAATCGCGGCCAGGGCCGCGACGGCCGCGAATTTCTTGACCGGGAAGCGCGAGGCGAAATTCGGGAACAGCGCCAGCATCATCCGCAGGCCGCCCAGCACCGTGCCGGCGACGAGCGCCATGTGCAGGCCGGAGATGGAGATCATGTGGTAGAGGCCGGTGCGTCGCAGCGCCTCGTTGTCTTCTTCGGGGATGCCGCTCCGCACGCCCGCCACCAGCGCGGCGGCGATTTCACCCTCCGCACCGCCGATGCGGCTGCGTATGCGGTCGGCGAGCGCCTCGCGAGCGTTCTGGACCCACGCCGCAAGGCGCGCGAAGCGCGACGCCTGCCCGTCGGCTTCGACCGGGAACGGCCCCGACAGGAAGAAACCGCTGGCGCCCACCCCGTCGAAATAGCTCTCGAAGGAAAAATCGTAGCTGTCGGGCCGGACCGGGCCTGTTGACGGCAGAAGGCGCACCACGCCGGCCACCGTCTGCCCGGCCGCAATGCCCGGCGGGATCTCGCGCGCGGTGACGCGGATACGGTCGGGCGCATAGCGCAGCCGCGGCCGCTCGGTCGCCGTCACGTCTATGGTGAGGCGGGGGCGCGCCTGCGAGCGCTCCTCGATCGCCACCACGCGGCCGGTGACGCGGGTGGAGATGTCAGCCCCGAGCATGACGGTCCCGGCCCGCCACGTCTCCAACGAGGCAGCCAGCATGCCGAGCATGAAGACGAGGATGGCCGACATCGCCAGTCGTGGGATGGTCCGCTGGCCGGCGGCAAGCACGCCCGCGGCCGACAGCAGCGCCACCGCCGCCAGAAGCGGCATCGACGGCTCCCTCGCCAGGACGAAATTGGTCGCCGCGCCGGAACCGAAGAGGACCGGGACCAGGAGAAACGCCGTGCCCCGCTCCCCCTCGGCGACGAGCGCCGGCAAGGCCGCGCGTCCCACGGCGCGAAGCGCGGACCGGCCATGCCCGCCGGCCGCTGCCGGCACACCCGCGATGGCAGCGGGCATCTCGGAAGCAGGCACGCCGGAAAGGGAGGTGTCGGAAACGCGCGACTGGGAATCGGGTGGAACGGGAGCCGGCAAGGCGTCGAGCAACCGCACGGCCGGCGCCGGGCCGTCCGCATTCGCCGCCGCGAACGCAAGCCTCTCCTGCCCGGCATGAGCGGTGTCGTCGGCCGCCATGTCGTCCCCGCTAGCGAAATGCTTGCGCCCCAACTCCCCTATGCTACATGAACGCCCATCAAACGCCATGTCCGCGGCCCCGCGCCCGATCTGCGCCCTGCCGCGACCCGTCCGGGAAACCATCGATCCATGCCGAGTTCCGTGGTCACACGCTTTGCCCCCTCCCCCACCGGCTATCTGCACATCGGTGGCGCGCGCACCGCCCTGTTCAACTGGCTCTACGCCCAGCACACTGGCGGCAAGATGCTGCTGCGCATCGAGGACACGGACCGCGAACGCTCCACCGATGCCGCGACCGCCGCGATCCTGGATGGGCTTTCCTGGCTGGGCCTGCAGTGGGACGGCGAGCCGATCTCGCAGTTTGCGCGCGCGGAGCGCCACCGCGAGGTGGCCGAGGAGCTGGTGGCCAGGGGCAAGGCCTATCGTTGCTACGCCAGCCAGCAGGAGCTGGAGGAGATGCGCGAGAAGGCCCGCGCCGAAGGCCGCCCGCCGCGCTATGACGGGCGCTGGCGCGACCGTGACCCCGCCGAGGCGCCGGCCGGCGTGAAGCCGGTCATCCGCATCAAGGCGCCACGCGAGGGCGAGACGGTGGTGCGCGACCGCGTGCAGGGCGACGTGCGCTTTCCCAACAAGGACCTGGACGATTTCATCATCCTGCGCTCCGACGGCAACCCGACCTACATGCACGCCGTGGTGGTGGACGACCACGACATGGGCGTGACCCACATCATCCGCGGTGACGACCACCTGACCAACGGCGCGCGCCAGCAGGTCATCTACGACGCCATGGGCTGGGACATTCCTGTGATGGCGCATATCCCGCTGATCCACGGGCCGGACGGGGCGAAGCTTTCGAAGCGGCACGGCGCGCTTGGCGTCGAGGCCTATCGCGCGATGGGCTACCTGCCGGCGGCGCTGCGCAATTACCTCGCCCGCCTGGGCTGGAGCCATGGCGACGACGAGGTGATGTCGACGCAGCAGATGGTCGAGTGGTTCGAGATCGAGGATGTGAACAAGGGCGCGGCGCGCTTCGATTATGCCAAGCTCGAGGCGCTGAACGGCCTGTACATGCGCCAGATGCCGGACGACGAGCTGACGCGCATCTTCATCGAGACGCTGCCCTTCCTCGAAAATGGCGAATCGATCCGGAGCGGGCTGACCGACGAGCGGCAGGCGCAGCTGCTGGCGGCGATGCCCGGCCTGAAGGAGCGGGCGAAGACGCTGAAGGAGCTGGCCGACAGCGCCTATTATCTCTTCGCTCAGCGGCCGCTGGCGCTGGACGAGAAGGCGGCGGCGCTGCTGGACGCGGACGCCAAGACCGTGCTGGCCGGCGTGAAGCCGCGGCTTGCGGCGGTGGAAGAGTGGAGCGCGGCGTCGACCGAAGGCGCCGTGCGCGAATATGCCGACGCAAGCGGCCTGAAGCTGGGCAAGGTGGCGCAGCCGCTGCGGGCCGCGCTGACCGGCCGAAGCACGTCGCCCGGCGTGTTCGACGTACTGGCGGTGCTCGGGCGCGACGAAAGTCTGGCCCGGATTGCCGACCAAATCGATTAGACTTTTCAACGGCTTGTCCGCACCCATTGAAATCAGGGTTTTGCGGTGCAACATAGGACTTGGGGCTAATTGGAATGCAGGGGCGGATGCGATAGCAACAGCCCGACGACCTTCTGCTCACGCGACCGGACATCTTCCTGCCGATCGCGGTCTGCCATTTGACGAGAGGAAACTGCGATGACGGGATCGACTGCGAAGCTTGAGCTTGAGGGGAAGAACAGCGAGTTCAAGATCCGAAAAGGCACGGTCGGACCGGATGTCATGGACATCGCCGCGCTTTACAAAGACACCGGGATGTTCACCTACGATCCCGGCTTCACCTCCACGGCGAGCTGCGAATCGAAGATCACCTACATCGACGGCGACGAGGGCGTGCTGCTGCATCGCGGCTACCCGATCGACCAGCTGGCCGAGCACGGCGATTTCCTGGAAGTCTGCTACCTGCTGCTGTATGGCGACCTGCCGACCAAGGCGCAGAAGGACGATTTCGACTACCGCGTGACGCGCCACACCATGGTGCACGAGCAGATGTCGCGCTTCTTCACCGGCTTCCGCCGCGACGCGCATCCGATGGCGGTGATGTGCGGCGTGGTCGGCGCGCTGTCGGCCTTCTATCACGACTCGACCGACATCTCCGACCCGCACCAGCGCATGGTCGCCTCGATCCGCATGATCGCCAAGATGCCGACCATCGCGGCCATGGCCTACAAGTACCATATCGGCCAGCCCTTCGTTTATCCGAAGAACGAGCTGAACTACGCCGCCAACTTCCTGCACATGTGCTTCGCGGTGCCGTGCGAGGACTACAAGGTCAACCCCGTACTGGCGCGCGCGATGGAGCGCATCTTCATCCTGCACGCCGACCACGAGCAGAACGCGTCGACCTCAACGGTGCGGCTCGCCGGCTCGTCGGGCGCCAACCCGTTTGCCTGCATCGCAGCCGGCATCGCCTGCCTGTGGGGCCCGGCACATGGCGGCGCCAACGAGGCTGCGCTCAACATGCTGGCCGAAATCGGCACCGCCGACCGCATTCCCGAATTCATCGGCCGTGCGAAGGACAAGAACGACCCGTTCCGGCTGATGGGCTTCGGCCACCGCGTCTACAAGAACTACGACCCGCGCGCCAAGATCATGCAGAAGACCACGCATGAGGTGCTGGGCGAGCTCGGCATCAAGGACGATCCGCTGCTCGAAGTGGCGATGGAGCTGGAGAAGATCGCCCTCACCGACGAATACTTCATCGAGAAGAAGCTCTACCCGAACATCGACTTCTACTCCGGCATCACGCTGAAGGCGCTGGGCTTCCCGACCACCATGTTCACCGTGCTGTTCGCGGTGGCGCGCACCGTGGGCTGGGTGGCGCAGTGGAAGGAGATGATCGAGGACCCGCACCAGAAGATCGGCCGCCCGCGCCAGCTCTATACCGGCGAGCCGGAGCGCGACTACGTGCCGATCGCCAAGCGCTGAGCGCCTGCAGGACAAACAAAAAAGGCCGGGAAATCCCGGCCTTTTTTGTTTGTCCTGCAGGCGCTATTCGGCCGCCTCGTCGTCCGGCAGCGCAGCGCCGACCGGCGGCACGACGAAAAGCCGCTTGCCTGGCTGGTCCATGAAATCGAGGATGTCGGCAACCCTGGGATCGCCGCCGAAAGCATCCCGCGTGGCGCGGATATTCTCCACCAGCGGCTGAGCGCGGTCGAACAGCATGCGGTAGGCGCTGCGCAGCGTGTGCAGCTCGCTCCTGGTCGCACCCGAACGCTTCAGCCCGACGATGTTGAACCCGCGCAGCGAACCGCGATTGCCGATGACCATGCCATAGGGGATGAGGTCGCGCTCGACGCCGGTGGCTCCGCCGACAAAGGCGTGGTGGCCGATGCGGACGAACTGGTGCACGGCCGAAAGCCCGCCGAAGATGACCCCGTCGCCCACCTCGACATGGCCGGCAAGCGTGGCGCCATTGGCGAAGGTGACGTTGTTGCCGACGATGCAGTCATGGGCCACATGCGTGTAGGCCATGAGCATGCAATCATCGCCGATCTCGGTGGCGCCCCGGCTGGAATCGGAGCCGACATGCGCGGTGACGGCTTCGCGGATGACGCAGTTGCGGCCGATGGTGAGCGTGGTGCGCCCGCCCTTGTGGCGGATGTTCTGCGGCGGGCCGCCCAGCGCGGCCTGCGGGTAGACGCGGGTGCCCTCGCCTATGCTGGTGGCGCCGGTCACCGAGACGTGGCTGAGAAGCTGCACATTGTCGCCGAGCACTACGTCGGGCCCGACATGGCAGAATGGGCCGATGCGGACGCCGGCGCCAAGCTGCGCCCCCGCCTCGACCACCGCCGTGGGATGGATCTCGGCGGGCGCGGCCGCCACCTCCGCGCTAAACTGCATTGGCAAGCGTGACCATGGCCTGCACGTCGGCTTCGGCCACCTTCACGCCATCGACGATGGCCTGGCCTGCGTAGCGGAAGATGCCGCCGCGCTGCTTCTGCTTCTGTACATGGATTTCCAGCCGGTCGCCGGGCACGACCGGCTTGCGGAACTTCGCATTGTCGATGGTCATGAAGAAGACCAGGGCGTTGTTGTCGCCGCCGATCTTGTTGAGCACGATGGCGCCCGCCGTCTGCGCCATCGCTTCCACAATGAGCACGCCCGGCATCACCGGCTTGCCGGGGAAATGGCCGGTGAAATGCGGCTCGTTGATCGTCACGTTCTTGATGCCGACCGCCGAATCGTCGCCGTCGATGTCGACCACGCGGTCGACCAGCAGAAACGGATAGCGATGCGGAAGAAGCTGCATCAAGCGCTCGATGTCCATCGTTTCGAGTGTGCCCGTCTCAGCCATCGTCTCCACCCTTTCCCGAATTCACCAGCGCACGGACCGCAGCCACTTCCCTGAAATAATGGCGCACGGGCTGGGCAGGCGCGCCGGCCCATTTCTCCCCGGCGGGAACGTCGTTCATGACGCCGCTCATGCCCGCGAGCTGGGCGCCGGTGCCGATCGTCACGTGATCGCGCAGGCCGACGCCGCCACCCATGATCACGAAATCGCCGAGCGTGACCGAGCCCGACAATCCGCACAGGCCGGCAATGATGCAACAGCGCCCGATGCGGACATTGTGGGCGATCTGCACGAGGTTGTCGATCTTGGTGCCCTCGCCGATCACCGTGTCGCCGAGCGCGCCGCGGTCGATCGTGGTGCCGGCACCGATCTCCACATCGTCCTGGATGATGACGCGGCCTATCTGCGGGATCTTTTCGGGTCCGCGCGCGCCGCCGACATAGCCGAAACCGTCCTGGCCGATGCGGACGCCGCCGTGAAGGATGACGCGGTTGCCGACGAGCGCGCACAGGAGCGAAGCGCCCGGCCCGACATAGCCGTCGCGGCCGACCTGGCAGTTCGGGCCGATCACGGCGCCAGGCGCGATGACGGTGCCGGAGCCGACCGCCGCGCCGTGCCCGACGACAGCGCCGGCCTCGATGATGGCGCCGGGCTCGATGCTTGCGGTCGCGGCGATATGGGCCGCGGGCGATACCCCGGTCTCGCCGGTCACCGGCTGCGGGCGCACCGCCTGGGGGTAGAGAAGCCGCGCGGCGGCGGCGAATGCATGCTGCGGCCGGTCGGCGATCAGCACCGCAACGCCGGGGCCTACCGCGGCCGCCACTTCGCGGCGGCAGAGAACCGCGGCCGCCCGCGTGCCGGCAAGATGCACGGCATGGCGCTTGCCCTCGACATAGACGAGAGCGCCCGGCCTGCTGTCTCCGGCCGAAGCGACGCAGCTGATACGGATGGACGCATGCTCGGGATCGGCGAGCGTCGTGCCAGTGGCAGCCGCCATTTCACCGGCGGTGAAATGGCGCGCTGGCTCGAAGAAGACGGGATCTGCCATGAAAACCTCGTCCGGGCCGTTGCCGGCCCGGAGCATCGCGTGGATCAGAACCGCGTCGACATGCCGAAGTTGAAGTTCTGGATCACGTCGGTCGGCTGCCGCATGACCGGCACCGCGTAGTCGATGCGCAGCGGGCCGAACGGCGAGTTCCACATCAGGCTGGCGCCCACCGAGGCCCGCCAGTTCATGCCGACCGTTGCCGGGTTCACGCCGGCAAGCGTGTTGCCGTAGAGCGTGGCGGCATCGGCGAAGAGAGCACCCTTGAGGCCGAAGCTCTGCGGCACGCCCGGCAGCGGGAACTGCACTTCGGTGCTGGCATTGAAGTAGGTGGTGCCGCCCAGCTGCTGGCCGGTGCCCAGATCGGCAGGGCCGATGCCGTTGTAGGCGAAGCCGCGGATGATGCGATCGTTGGACTGGAACAGGTCGAACACGCGCAGCGGATTGGCGCCGAAGCCCTGGACGTGACCACCGCCGACCGCCACCAGGCCGACCAGATCCATCTCCTCGGAGAAGGTATGGTAGTAGGAGGCGCGGCCGGTGATCTTCACGAAGTTGGCGTTGCCGCCGATGCCCGCGAATTCGGCCGTCACGTTGCCGAAGAAGCCCTGGTGCGGGTTCTTCATGTCGTCGATCGTGTTGTAGATCAACGACGCGCTGACCGAAGACTTGACCCAACCGCCGGGGGTGCCGATAGCGCCCTGGATCGCCGGAGCGACCGGGCACGGAGCCGGCGAGACGCCCGGGCAGATCGCCGTATTGGCGGTCGAGTAGGAGTAGTTCTCGACGGCGTAGTTATAGGCCAGCTGCGTCGACAGGGTCTGCGTGATCGGCAGGCCGAAGCGCACCGTGCCGCCGGTGACCTGGCTGCTGTAGTTGGTGTAGGCGCGGGTCTGGCGATAGATGTCGAAACCGGCCGAGATGCGGCGCCCGAGGAAATAGGGCTCGGTGAACGAGATCATGTAGTCGCGCGAGTTCTTGCCGCCCGCGATCGACACGCGGATGGCCTGGCCGCGACCGAGGAAGTTGCGCTCGCCGATGCCGCCTTCCAAGGTGAAGCCGGCGACGCCGCTGCCGCCGCCGGTGGTGTAGCCGGCGCCGATCGACAGCTCGCCCGTCGACTTCTCGGCAACGTCCACAACCAGCACCACCTGGTCCGGCTGCGAGCCGGGGGCGGTGGAGATGTTGACGCTCTCGAAATAATCGAGCGCTTCCAGCCGGCGCTTGGCGCGCTGGATCAGGACCTGGTTGAAGGCATCGCCTTCCGAAAGGTCGAACTCGCGACGGATGACGTAGTCACGGGTGCGCAAGTTGCCGCGAATCTCGATGCGCTCGACATAGGCGCGCGCGCCCTGGTCGATGGCGTAAAGGACCGAGATGGTGCGGTTGGCGAAGTCGCGGTCGCCGCGCGGGGTGACCTGCGCGAAGGCGAAGCCGCTGCCGGCCAGCCGCTCGGTCAGCGCGATGATGGAGTCTTCCACATGCTTGGCGCTGTAGGTGCGGCCCGGGCGGGTCTCCAGCAGCGATTCGAGCGACTTGGGGTCGACCTCGGCGATGGTGCTGTCGATGGAGATGTCGCCGAAGACGTACTTCTCGCCTTCCTCGACCGTGAAGGTGATCACGTATTCGTTGGCGGACTCGTCGAGCTGCGCCTGCGCGGAGACGACCTGGAAGTCGGCATAGCCGCGATTGTAGTAGAAGCGGCGCAGCAGTTCCTCGTCGGCGCGCAGCCGCTGGTCGTCATAGATGTCGTTGCGCGTCAGGAAGGACAGGAAGTTCGACCGCTTGGTCGAGATCACGTCGGAGAGCCGGCCGTCGGAGAAGGCGGTGTTGCCGACGAAATTGATCGTGCGGATCTTGGTGCGACCGCCCTCGTTGATCTGGAACACCACGTTGACGCGGCCGCCGTCCAGCTGCTGCGTCGTGTAGGTGACGGTCGCGTCGTCGCGGCCGATGCGCGAATAGGCCTGGCGAATCGCCTGCACGTCGGCTTCCGCCGCGGCTGCCGAATAGGCGCCGCGGGGCTGCATCTGCACCGTGCTGCGGAGCTGCGCGTCCTTGATCTTCTTGTTGCCGTTGAACAGCACCTGGTTGACGATCGCATGCTCGTCCACGACCACGACCAGCGTTCCGCCGGTCTGGTTGATGCGCACATCCGAGAACAGGCCGGTGGCGAAAAGCCGCTTCACCGCCTCGTCAATGTCGGAATTGCTGAAGTTCGCCCCCGGGCGAATGCCCACATAGTTGCGAATCGTGTCGGCATCGACGCGCTGGTTCCCCCGCACCTCGACCCGGCTGACCACGGCGGCCTGCGCGGCCGAAACGCCAGCGAAATTGAACGCAACGCTGCCCGAGACAGCCAAGAACACATAACAAGCGACTGCCGCGACAGCGCTCAGCAAACTGGATGGCTTCATTGGGCCTTAAAACCTTCTTTTCTCGTGGTCCCCACAGCGAGAAATCCGGAGTCCGGAATGAGAACTCCGTACCCCTAATACCCGGATTTTCCTTACACGCAAGGCTTCTGGTTAACTTGCGTTTACTAATCGCGTCCGCGTTGCAATCCCGTCACGGAAATTCGGGGCCATGGTAAATGCCCCCTCAATTTTGCGCCTCGCCGGGGGCTCAGCAGCCGAAAATGTCGTTCCAGAACACAAAGATCATGAAAACCAGCACCAGCAGCATGCCCGCACGATAGACGGTTTCCACCACGCGTTCGGGCACCGGCCGGCGTATGGCCCCCTCTATGCCGTAGAACAGCAGATGCCCACCGTCCAGAGGCGGAATCGGCAGCAAATTGAGGATGCCGATGCCCACCGACAGGAGCGCAATCAGCTGCACCAGCCACACGAAGCCCAGCGAAGCCGCCTGCCCCGACATCTGCGCGATGCGCACGGGGCCGCCAAGCTGGCAGCGATCCTCGCGGCCGGCGGCGAAGCGCTGCAGGAACTGCCCGGTGCGGACCACGATATGCCCTGTCTCGACCACCCCCTGCACCAGCGCTTCCGCCGGATTGTATGTGATCAGGCGCGGCTGGCCGAGCTCTTCGTTGTTGACGACGCCGATGAGGCCGAGCCTGATCGTGTTGCCCAGCGCGTCCTTCTGCTCCGAGACTTCGGGGGTTGCGGTAAGCGTCACTTCCTGGCTGCCGCGCAGCATGACGAATTCGATCGCGTCGCCGGCGCGGCCAGAGACCAGGCGCTGCACATCGGCGAACGTCTCCACCCGCGTGCCGTCGACCGAAACGAAACGGTCGCCCGGCTGGAAACCGGCCGCGGCCGCGGGACTGTCGGGCCGCACCTCCGCCACCGTGGGCTCCGAGACGTAGCGGCCATAGGCCGCGAACATGACGGTGAGCACGATGATGGTGAGCATGAAATTGAAGGCCGGGCCGGCGAAGACGGTCAGCGCCCGCTTCCACAATGGCTGGAAGTGGAACGCGACGCGGCGCTCCTCCGGCGTCAGGTGCGAGAGCTCCTCCTCGTCGGCCTGGCTGGAAACGCCCACGTCGCCGACGAACTTGACGTAGCCGCCGAGCGGGATCGCCGAAAGCTTCCAGCGGGTGCCCTTGCGGTCGTTGAAGCCGAAAAGCTCCGGGCCGAAGCCGATCGAGAACGCCTGCACGCCGATTCCGCACCAGCGCCCGACCAGATAGTGGCCCATCTCGTGCACGAAGACGACGACAGTGAGCACGAACAGGAACGGGATGATGGTACCGAGGAACAATCCCTCGGTGCTGAACAGGCTGGTCAGGAATTCGGTCAACTCGTCCCCGCAGTCATCTTGCGCTTCGCCGCATGGTCCGACGTGTCACGCCAATCCGGGCAAATCGGTGGCAGGCCCCGCGCGAAACCTCGCGCCGCCGCCATGCTAGCCGAACAGACCTTGCGCCGGCATGTCGGCGCTGCCGGCGAGCGCCCCCACCACGTATAGCGCGACAGCCGCCGCCACAAGGGCGTCGACCCGGTCCATGACGCCGCCATGGCCGGGAATGAGGTGGCTGGAATCCTTGACGCCGAAGCGGCGCTTGACGCCCGATTCGTAGAGATCGCCGGCCTGGCCCACAACCGATAGCGCCAGCGCCGTCAGCGCGATGCCGGCCATCCCGATCGCGGGCGCGGCGAACCAGGCGACGACCGCCCCGGCGACAACGCCTGCAAGCGTGCCGCCCACGGCGCCGCTCCAGGTCTTGCCTGGGGAGATGGAGGGCGCGAGCTTGGGCCCGCCCACGGCGCGCCCGACGAAATAGGCCAGGATGTCGGTGGCCCACACCACGGCGAAGAGGAAGAGGATGGCCCAGACGCCCGCAATGTCGGCGCCGCGCAGCATAGCCAGCGCGACCGCCGGTATGGTGGCGTAGGGCAGCGCGATCCACAGCCAGCCGCCCTCGCCGGCAATCCTGGAGTGCACCCACATGACGACGGCGCCCGCGACCGCCCCGCCGAGAAGCAGGCGCGCCTCGATCCCCAGCGCAAGCGCGATCAGCACCGCGGCGACCAGGAGCCAGCCGAGCACCTGGTGGCGGATGGAAGCGACCGCGCCAGCCATCGTCGCCCACTCGTAGAAGATGGCCGCGCCGATCGCCACCGCCAGCAGCCTGAACCAGACGCCGCCGGCCCAGGTAAGCGCCAGGACGATTGCCGCCAGCACGATGGCCGAGATGACCCGCTGCTGCAGGTTGCTGGGGCCGGGCCGCGAAGGCGCGGTGTCGCCGCTCATGACGCGTCGCGCGCGACCACGCCGCCGAAGCGGCGCTCGCGGGCATGGAAGGTCTCCAGCGCGTCGTCGAGCTCTGCCTCGCCGAAATCGGGCCAGTAGCAGGGCGCGAAGACGAGCTCGGCATAGGCTGCCTGCCAGAGCAGGAAGTTGGAGAGCCGCTGCTCGCCGCTGGTGCGGATGACGAGGTCGGGATCGGGAATGTCGGCCGTGTCCAGGAACGCGGCGAAATCCTCTTCCGTGATCGTCTCCGGCTTGAGCTGGCCCGACAGCACCGAACGCGCCATCTTGCGGGCGGCCCGCAGGATCTCGTCGCGGCCGCCATAGTTGAAGGCGATGACGAGGTTCATCTCGCGATTGAGCGCCGTCAGCGCCTCGGCCTCGCGCAAGAGGTCGGCGATGTCGGGCTGCAGCCCCTCGCGCTCGCCGATGATGCGCACGCGCACGCCGTTCTTGTGCAGCTCTGCCAGGTCGCGCCGGATGAAGAGCTTGAGCAGGCCCATGAGGTCGTTGACCTCGGCCTTGGGCCGCGACCAGTTTTCCGACGAGAAGGCATAGACGGTAAGCCACTGGATTCCGCGCTCGCCGACGCTGCGGACCGCCTTGCGCAGCGCCTCGACGCCGGCGCGGTGCCCGGCGCCGCGCGGAAGGCCGCGCGCCTTCGCCCAGCGGCCGTTTCCGTCCATGATGATGGCGACGTGTTCGGGCTTCACCCTGTCATCCTGACCCGGCGCGATGCGCGCCGGACTGAGGCCTTCCTGGAGCGGGCGGCCATTGCCGGCCCGAACCCATCAGACCTGCATGATCTCCGCTTCCTTGTCGACCAGCAGCGAGTCGATCTCCTTGATCGTGTCGTCGGTCAGCTTCTGGACGCGATCCGACAGCTTGCGGACCTCGTCCTCGCCGACTTCCTTTTCCTTCTTCTTCAGAAGGTCCATGCCATCGCGGCGGACGTGCCGGGCCGCGACGCGGGCGTTTTCGGCGTAGGTGTGGGCGATCTTGACCAGTTCCTTGCGCCGCTGCTCGTTGAGCTCGGGCAGCGGGATTCGCAGCGTGGTGCCGTCCATGATCGGGTTCAGGCCAAGGCTCGATTCGCGGATGGCGCGGTCGACGGCGCCCACCATCGACTTGTCCCAGACCGACACCGATACCATGCGCGGCTCCGGTACAGTGACGGTGGCGACCTGGTTGATGGGCATCGCCTGCCCGTAGGCCTGCACCTGGATCGCGTCGAGCAGGTTGGAGGAGGCGCGGCCGGTGCGCAGCGACGCCAGATCGTGCTTGAACGCCTGAATGGCGCCATCCATCCGCCTTTGCAGATCCTTCAAGTCGATCGCGTCGCTCATGCCCGTCTCCTCTGTTTCCGGCGGTCGCTGGTTCTTGTCCGTTCGAGCCTTGAAGGGACTTCTACTTGTCCGAAACGACCGTGCAGCGGCCTTCTCCGCGCAGAATTGCGCCAAAACCGCCTTTTTCGTGAATCGAGAAAACGATTATCGGAATGTGGTTCTCGCGTGCAAGCGCAATCGCGGCGGTGTCCATGATCTGCAGGCCGTCGCGCAGCACCTGCTCGTGGGTCAGGCGCTCGTAGCGGGTGGCCTTCGGATCCTTCTTCGGATCCGCGGTGTAGACGCCGTCGACCTGCGTGCCCTTGAACAGCGCGTCGGCGCCGATCTCGGCCGCGCGCAGCGCAGCGGCGGAATCGGTGGTGAAGAAGGGGTTGCCGGTGCCGCCCGCGAAGATGACCACCTTGCCCGCGTTCATGTAGGCGGTGGCCTGCCGCTGCGAGAAACTTTCGCACAGCTCCGGCATGGCGATGGCCGACAGCACCACGGCGTCCACGCCGAGCTTGACCAGCGAGGTGCGCAGCGCCAGCGAATTGATGACGGTGGCGAGCATGCCCATGTGGTCGCCGGTGACGCGGTCGCCGCCCTTGGAGGCTACGGCCACGCCGCGGAAGATGTTGCCGCCGCCGATGACCACCGCGACTTCGACGCCGATCTTGCGCGCATCGGCGATGTCGGAGGCGATCTGATCGACGATCGACACGTCGATGCCGAAACCCTGCGATCCCATCAGCGCCTCGCCGGACGCCTTGAGGAGGACACGGCGGTAGGTCGGCTTGGCTGTCATGGATTCCCCGTGGTGATCGGATGCGTCCCGCGCATACACGAAGGGCGCCGCGATGTCACGGCGCCCCTCGCAAGGCAGTACGGCAGTAGGACAATAAGGCAGCAGGAACAACAGACTGCGACGACCAGGAACCGTATTCCCGACGTCCTGTTGCGTTGCCGCCCGATGGCCCTCGACTCAGTGCTTTACGGCGGCCGCCACTTCGGCGGCGAAGTCCGTCGTTTCCTTCTCGATGCCCTCGCCCAGCGCGAAGCGCAGGAAGCCGGTGATCTTGGCGGGCGCGCCGATCTCCTTCTCCGCCTCCTTCAGCGCCTTCTCGACGGTGAGGTCGGGATTCAGCACGAAGGCCTGCTTGAGCAGCACGACTTCCTCGTAGAACTTGCGCAGGCGGCCCTCGACCATCTTCTCGATGATGTTCTCCGGCTTGCCGGACTGGCGCGCCTGATCGGCGAAGATGTCCTTCTCGCGCGCCACGACCGCCGGATCGATCTCCGCGTCCGTCAATGCGAGCGGGTTGGTGGCCGCGACGTGCATGGCGACCTGGCGCCCGAAGGCGCGGGCGGCTTCCGCATTGCCGGTGGTCTCGACCGCGACGAGCACGCCCATCTTGCCGAGGCCGTCGGCGACGGCGTTGTGCACATAGGTCGCGACCGCGCCATGCGGCACGGTGAGCTTCTTGGAGCGGCGGAACGAGAGGTTCTCGCCGATGGTGCCGACCGCGTCCTTGATGGTGTCGGTGACCGACTTGTCGGAGCCGGGGTACTTGGCATTGCCGACCACCTCGGTCTCGCCGCCGAAGGCCAGGGCCACCTTGGCCACGTTGCGCACAATCTCCTGGAAGGCCGCGTTGCGGGCCACGAAATCGGTCTCGGAATTGACTTCCACCACCACGGCCTCGTTGAGCACCGCGTCCACGCCGACCAGGCCCTCGGCCGCAGTGCGGCTGGCCTTCTTGTCGGCCTTGGAGATGCCCTTCTTGCGCAGCCAGTCCACAGCCGCCTCCATGTCGCCATTGGTCTCGGCGAGTGCGGCCTTGCAGTCCATCATTCCCGCGCCGGTCATGTCGCGCAGTTCCTTGACCTGTGCTGCTGAGATGCTCATTTTTGCCTCTTCATTCCATCATCTTGAAAACGGCGCGGCGCACCGCGGGAAACGCTCCCGGTGCGCCGGCACTCCGTATGCACATGCGAGCGGCCGGCGGACGCCAGCCGCCGGGTATCAGGCTTCCTTGCCGGCCTCGGCGCCCTCCGCCTTGTCGTCCGGCAGGGCCGGCTCGACCGGAGCCTCGGCCGACGCACCGACGTCGACGCCAAGCGCGCCCTGCTGGCGGGCGATGCCGTCGATGGCAGCCTTGGCGATGAGGTCGCAGTAGAGCGAAATCGCGCGCGCCGCGTCGTCATTGCCCGGGATCGGGAAGTCGACCATGTCCGGATCGCAGTTGGAATCGATGACGGCCACGACCGGGATGCCGAGACGCTTGGCTTCCTGGATGGCAATCGCTTCCTTGTTGGTGTCGATCACGAACATCAGATCCGGCGTGGAGCCCATGTCCTTGATGCCGCCCAGCGCGCGGTCGAGCTTCTCGCGCTCGCGGGTGAGGTTCAGGCGCTCCTTCTTGGTGAGGCCCTGGGCCTCGCCGGCCAGCATCTCGTCGAGCTTGCGCAGGCGCTGGATCGAGTTGGAGATGGTCTTCCAGTTGGTCAGCATGCCGCCGAGCCAGCGGGAATTGACGTAATACTGGGCCGAACGCTTGGCGGCGTCGGCGATGATGTCGGACGCCTGGCGCTTCGTGCCGACGAAGAGCACGCGGCCACCCTTGGCGACCGTGTCGGAGACCTGCTTCAGCGCCTGGTGCAGCAGCGGCACGGTCTGCGAGAGGTCGATGACGTGGATGTTGTTGCGGGCGCCGAAGATGTAGGGCGCCATCTTCGGGTTCCAGCGGTGGGTCTGGTGGCCGAAGTGAACGCCAGCTTCCAGAAGCTGACGCATGCTGTAGTCAGGCAATGCCATCTTTCATTTCCTTTCCGGTTTGCCTCCACGGACATCGACGCCTTGCAGCGCCACCGGCGGTCGCCGCCGGATTTCTCCCGGCCGGAAACCAAGTCCGTGTGTGGAATGGGGCCGCATATAGAGGCAGAGCCGGGCTTTTGCAAGCATGGCGCCTCGGACGCCGCGGGAAGCCCCGCTGGCGGGCGGCTGCGCGCCCCTTCCCGGACGCGACGCCGCGTGGCAGGATCGACCCCGAGGGTGGGGAGCTTGTCCATGACGATCGACCAAGGCCTGGTCACGAGACGGGCCCTGATGAAGGGCGCGATCGTGCTCGGCGCCGCCGGGCTGGCGCCGGCGATGCCCGGCGAGGCACGGGCGTCGAACGTCTCCGACAAGGAGCGCGGGCGCATGATGAGCCTGGCCGAAGGCTTCATGAAGCGCCACAAGGTGCCGGGCATGTCGGTGTGCATCGCCCACAACGGCCATATCCAGTTCAGCGAGGGCCTTGGCCTTGCCTCGCGGGAAGACAACCAGCCGGTCACGCCGGACAGCCTGTTCCGCATCGCCAGCCTGTCGAAGCCGATCACGTCGGTGGCGATCTACACGCTGGTGGAAAAGGGGCTGCTCAAGACCAGCGACCGGGTGTTCGGCCGGGATTCCCTATTCGGCTCGCATTATGCGCTGAAGCCGGACGACACCTTGACGCCCGAGATCACCGTCGACCACCTGCTGACCCACACGGTGGGCGCGTGGACCAACGACAACAGAGACCCGATGTTCATCGATCCCGCCTGGACCGCGGACATGGTCATCCGCAGCATCCTGTACCACGAGCCGCCGACTGCGAAGCCCGGCCGCAAATATGCCTACTCGAACTTCGGGTACTGCATTTTGGGCCGGGTCATCGAGAAGGTGACGGGCAAGAGCTACGAAGCCTATGTCAGGGAGGCGGTGCTGCAGCCTTCGGGCGCGACCGGGCTGCGGATCGGCGCCAACACGGCCGCGGAGCGGGCCCCAGGCGAAGTGCGCTACTATCCGACCGACGACTGGGACCCCTACAGCATCAACGTGACGCGCATGGATTCGCATGGCGGGTGGATCGCGACGGCGCCGGACCTGGTGCGCTTCATGCTCAGCTACGACCGCTTCAAGAGCGTTCCCGACCTGCTGACCGCGGAGTCCACCAAGGCCATGACGACGCCGACAAAGGCAAACCAGCATTATGCGCGCGGCTGGGGCGTCAACCGCGGGAACTGGTTCCACAGCGGGGAACTGCCGGGCACCACCACGATCATGGTGCGTGCCGCGAACGGCCTGTGCTGGGCGGCGCTGGCAAACACCCGCAAGGCCAATTCCAGCCTCGGGGCCGACATGGACGACCTGATCTGGAAGATGACGCAGCAGCCCCGCGCCTGGCGCTGAAGCGCCCGGCCGCTACTGACTGCAGGCGGCGCCGGCAGGCTTGAACAGGTCGAGCTTGACGAGCCGCCCGGTCATGGCGAACTCGCCATAGTCCATCAGCAGGTCGCGGGTGACGCCGTTCTCGTACAGCTTGAAGGCCATGCGGTAGCTGGGGACCTCGTCGCCATTGCCTTCCGACAGGTCGAAATAGGCCATCTCGACTGGCCAGAAGCGGTCCTCCCGCATGCTGTCGAGCGCCTTGAGCTCCGGGTCGGTGTCGGCCGCCTGCTCGCTGTCGCCGACCACGACGGTGGTCGTCATGAGGCGATCGCCGCCATCGGACCCGTCAAACAGGGTCGTGGCGTAGAAATGCTCGCCGCTCCTGGCCTTCTCGATCAGCTCCAGCAGATGGCCTGTGGGGAATTGCGACTTTTCCAGCGTGACCGACTTGTGCTCCGGCTTGTCGAGGCGAACGGCGATGCCGTCGTCGAACACGGTGGCGCTGCCCTTCACCTCCCTCTCCAGCTTCTGGTCCACGAAGGACTTGTTGACGAAGCTGAACGACTTGCCCTCGCCATCCTCGAAGGAGGTGGTCTGCTGGTCGGTGAAACGCGATTCCTCCTCGGTGTCGATGCGCGTCACATAGCGGAACGTGGTGGTGTAGCCGTCGCACACCGAGCCCGCGAACTCGTACACCATTCGCCCGGCAAGCCCCAGAATGCCCGATTGCTCCGTCGAGTCCGCGAGCGACAGCTCGTAGACGGCCCGGTGCGGGACGAGCAGCGGGACGGCGCCTGCCGGCGCTGCGGCCGCCACCGGCATCACCGCGGCGAGGAAGCAAAGAACGCGGTGAGTTGCGCGCATGAAACAATTTCTCCGGCGGATGCTTGGGCAACCCCCGCGTCCCGTGTACCACAATATCCCGATAGGTGGCGGAAGCGAGGCGAATCCCTTACGCGCCAGAATAGCCCACGCGGGTTAACAGAGGAGAACGGGGCCGATGGCAAGCAAGATCGAGCAGCGACTGGCCGAGCTGGGGGTGACCATTCCGGATGCGGCGCCGCCGGCGGCGAGCTACCTGACCTTCCAGCGCAGCGGCAAGCTGCTCTTCACCGCAGGCCAGCTTCCCTTTGCCGACGGCAAGCTGCTGGCGACCGGCCTGGTGGGCCGCGACCTCGACGTGGCGGCCGCGCAGAAGGCAGCGCGGCAATGCTCGATCAACGTTCTGTCGCAGGTGAAGGCGGCGTGCGGCGACCTCGAGCAGATAGCGCGCATCGTCAAGCTGACGGTGTTCGTTGCCTCGGCGCCGGGCTTCACCGACCAGCACCTGGTGGCGAATGGCGGCTCGGACTTCCTGGTGGAAGTGCTGGGCGACACTGGCCGGCACGCACGCTCGGCGGTCGGCATGGCCTCGCTGCCGCTCAACGCGCCGGTGGAAATCGAGGCTATCGTCGAACTGGCATGACTCTCAGATCCTTGCGGGGATACCGGCAATGACCGACCTTTCCTGGCTGACGGCGCGGCCGATCGCCCATCGCGGCCGCCACGACCTCAACAACACACGCTGGGAGAACACGCTCTCGGCCTTCGAGGCTGCCGCCGAGGGCGATTTCTCGATCGAGTGCGACGTGCACCTGTCTGCGGACGGCGTGCCGGTGGTCTTTCACGATGCCGAACTGAAGCGGCTGACCGGTGAGGAAGGCTTCGTCTACGACAGGACCGCGGCGGAGCTGGCGCAGATGAAGGTGGGCGGCACGGCCGACCACGTGCCAACGCTGGCCGAGATGCTGGCGCTTGTGCGCGGGCGCGTGCCGCTGGTGATCGAGCTGAAGGGCGTGGTGGGCAAGGATGACGGGCTGGTGGCCAAGGTTGGCGACTTGCTGCGCGGCTATCGCGGGCATGCCGCGATCATGTCGTTCGACCACTGGCTCGTCCGCCGGTTCGCCGCGGACGCTCCGGGCATTCCCGCCGGGCTGACCGCCTGGAAGAAGGAGCCGGCCGAGCTCGAGGCGCATTTTTCCATGCTGGCGCATCCCATCGACTTCACCTCCTTCCATGTCTGGGACCTGCCGAACCCCTTTGTCTCGATGGTGCGGGAAAAGCTGCGCATGCCGGTCATCACCTGGACCGTGCGCGACCAGAACGCAGTGGCGCTGACACGCGCGCACGCCGACCAGATGACCTTTGAAGGCTTCGATCCCGACGCCTCCTGACGGCCCTTGCGCCAAGGCCGCCGGCGAGACTGGCGCGACCACCGCGCTCCACAAACGTGAAGCCGGCCGATCTTGCATTGCGGAAAGGCGAGCCTATCCTTTCAGGGATCAGGCGCGCGGCCGACGCGTGCGAAGTCGAGGCGAATGAACCAGCAAGGCAATAGCGGCGCCAACCTGCCAGAGGGCGAGATCGCCATCCGGGTGGCGACCGGCATCGACGCCTTCACGGTCGCCGAGTGGTCGGCGCTGGCCGGCGCCTCGCGCGGCGGCGCGGCGCCCTACAACCCGTTCGTCTCGCACGCCTTCCTGTCTTCGATGGAAGACAGCGGCTGCGTGGCGCGCGAAACCGGTTGGCAGCCGCAGCATTTGCGGCTGGAGGCACCGGACGGAACGCTGCTCGGCGCCGTCGCCTGCTACCTGAAATCGCACAGCCAGGGCGAATATGTGTTCGACCACGGCTGGGCCGACGCCTTCGAGCGCGCGGGCGGGCGCTATTACCCCAAGCTGCAGGTGGCGGTGCCCTTCACGCCGGCGACGGGCCCCCGCCTGCTGGTGCGCGACGGCATCGACCCCGGCGCCGTGAGGCATGCGCTGGCCGAAGGGTTGAAGGCGCTGACCGACCGGCTGGGCGTGTCCTCCGCCCACGTGACCTTCGCGCCGGAGGACGAGGCCGACCTGCTGGAACAGAGCGGATTCCTGCACCGCACCGACCAGCAATTCCACTTCTTCAACGAGGGCTACGGCAGCTATGACGACTTCCTGGAGAGCCTCGCCTCGCGCAAGCGCAAGGCGTTGCGCAAGGAGCGGCGGGAGGCGCTGGCAGACGGCATCGAGATCGACCGGCTGACCGGCAAGGACCTGACCGAGCGCGTCTGGGACGATTTCTTCGCCTTCTACATGGACACCGGCAGCCGCAAATGGGGCCGGCCCTACCTGAACCGGCAATTCTACTCGCTGGTGGGCGAGCGGATGGCGGACGACATATTGCTGGTGATGGCGCGCCGCGACGGACGCTATGTCGCCGGCGCTATCAACTTCATCGGCTCCGATGCGCTCTACGGCCGCCACTGGGGCTGCATCGAGGACCACCCCTTCCTGCATTTCGAGGTGTGCTACCATCAGGCCATCGACTTCGCCATCGAGCGCGGGCTGAAGGTGGTGGAGGCCGGCGCGCAGGGCGAGCACAAGCTGGCGCGCGGCTACATGCCCGTGACCACGCATTCGGCGCATTACATCGCGCATCCCGGCCTGCGGCGCGCCGTGGACGACTATCTGCGGCGCGAGCGCCGGGAAGTGGCGGCGATGGGCGAATACCTAGCCGACCACGGCCCGTTCAGGAAGGGCGAATAGCGTGGAGCGGCGCACCGGCGGCTGCATGTGCGGCGACGTGCGGATCGTCGCCTCGGGACGCCCCTATCGGGTCGGGCTCTGCCACTGCCTCGATTGCCGCAAGCACCACGGCGCGCTCTTCCATGCATCGGCGATATTTCCGCTGGACGCGGTGACGGTCGAGGGCGAGACGCGCGACTATGCCGGCCGGTCCTTCTGCCCGCGCTGCGGTTCGTCGGTCTTCGCGCGCAGCGGCGACGAGATCGAGGTAAGCCTCGGCGCGTTCGACGCGCCCGACCAGTTCGTGCCGACCTACGAACTGTGGACGGTGCGCCGCGAAGGCTGGCTGCCGCGATTTCCGCTGAGCCATCGCTACGAAGGCGACCGCGAGTCGCCAGGGCGGTCCGAGGATTGAGCTAGCGTCCGGATCGGGCTCGGCCCGTTGACGCTCGGCAGCCTTGTGCCTACCCGTGTTGCTGTCTGCCGAAAAAACCGGAGCGCTTCATGCCCGCCTACGACCCCAGCCCCGCCTATGACCCCAGCAATGTGTTCGCGAAGATTTTGCGCGGCGAGCTGCCCTGCCACAAGCTGTATGAGGACGCGGACACGCTGGCATTCATGGACATCATGCCGCGCGGCGACGGCCACTGCCTGGTGATCCCCAAAAAGGCGTCGCGCAACATCCTCGACATCGACCCCGACAGCCTCGCCGCCGTCTATCGCACGGTGCAGAGGCTGGCGCGCGCCGCGGCGAAAGCTTTCGACGCCGACGGGGTGACGGTCCAGCAGTTCAACGAACCGGCCGGCGGCCAGGTGGTGTTCCACACCCATGTACATGTGATCCCGCGCTTCGACGGCGTCGCGCTGAAGCCGCATACGGGGCAGATGGCGGACCAGGGAACGCTTGCCGCGCAGGCGGAAAAGATTCGCGCCGCGCTGGGTTGAATGGGGAAGCTGATTCAGTGTGCGAAGCAGGTGAATCCGCTTCGGCACGCCCTGGCGCAAATCGCTGATTCAAAGCAGAAAAATGCCCGCAAGCAGCACGGCTTCGCCGACGATGATTCCGGTCAACACCGAGCGGCGCGCCGCCAGATAGGCCGCGAACGCCGCGACCGCCGCGCCCACCCGGAGCGCCAGCGGCGTGTCTGCGAGCGGACCCGAGGGAAACACGATCAGGTTTGCGATGACGGCGGCGACCAGCGCCGTCGCCACCGCGCGCACGAAGACCAGCGCGTCGGAATCCTCGGAGATGCGGTCGCCCAGGAAGACGCCGAGAAAGCGCCAGGCGTCGGTGGCGAGCCAGCCGCCGGCCAGGATGAAGACGTAGGGCCACCACCAGGCCTGGTTGGCGAAGAAGGTCACGGGCCCGCCCTCCGCCTGGCCCAGCGGTGGTAGAGATAGGCAAGCACGCCGCCCGCCGCGCCGGTGGCGAGCAGGCTGAAGTCCGGCGTGAGGATGGCAAAGAGCGGACCCAGCACCAGACCCAGCACCATCGCCACGTGCCCTGCCCTTTCGCGCGCCGACCCCCAAAGCGAGGTGAGGAAGTAGATGGGCGTGAGCAGGAAGAGCGCCGCCGACGCCGCCGGCGGCAGGCCGGACGCGAGCAGATAGACCGCCGCGACCACGCACATGTTGAGCATGACGAGCGAGGAGCCGACGCCGCCATACCAGGCGGTGCGCATGGCGGGCGGAACCGCCCGCACATCCGACATCGCGATCACCCACGAGGTGACGGCCACGAAATGCGACAGCAGGTAGAGCACCCATTTGCGCGTGTGGGGCGTGCGCAGCTCCGGCACCAGCGCCACCACCATCGGCGTGAGCCGCACCGAAGACAGCGCCACCGCGAAGGCCGTGGCGGGCAGCCCGTTGCCGGCCATGATGGCACCGACCATCACAACCTTGGCCGGCAGAGCCCAGACCATGCCGGTCATGAACACGGCCTGCGGCAGTGTGATGCCGGCCTGCATGGCAAGCGCGGCGAAGCCCACGAAGCTGGAGGCAAGGATGAGGGCCGGCAGCGAGACGATGCGCAGCGAACCGCGCAGATACCAGCGCAGGTAGTCGCCTGTAGCGGGGGGCTGTTCGCCGGCGGGCGCGTCGGAAGGCATGGTCCCGGCGGATAGCATGGCGATGCCCACCGCGCGACCGGAAACTCCGTGCGCCCCGCAGGATTTGCGCGGGCGGTGATTGGTCCGGTGTCTTGCCTGCGACGTGTGCAGATCCTGGGGGCAAGCCCGAGGATCACGGCCGGTTCGTTTTTTTATCCCCCACCTGCAAAGCTGACGGATAATGCGGCCACTGCCCTCGCGGGAACCGGATATGCGACCGGGTTCGGTAGGGCGGCGGTGGTGGAACCGGAGCGATCCGGCACCCGGCGGAAGGACGCAGCGCATGGCGTCCGGAAGGCGGGAGAAAGCCACCGGCGGGGCGCATCCGAACAACGATGCGCGGGCCGCAAGGCCCATCCCGAAGCGAGCCGGGCAATGCTCGTGAGAAGCCGGTGCAGATGTGCCCCG